>Ga0315268_10001207_pt1 | contig 29699 bp, 33 predicted proteins | sample C1_top_MG_FD_204535 | JGI IMG/M metagenome (GOLD analysis project Ga0315268, IMG submission 204535) | Sediment microbial communities from Yellowstone Lake, YNP, Wyoming, USA - C1_top | ecosystem: Environmental > Aquatic > Freshwater > Lake > Sediment | place: USA: Wyoming | collected 2017-08-01
GTCATGCAAGTTTTCAAATCCGAGCTGCGGATAAGGTCATTTACATTGATTTGAAGAAGTACGGGAAGGTCGTTGAAACTTCTGAGAAAGCGGATATTGTTCTGGTGACGCATAATCATGGAGACCATTGCAGTCTGCCCAAGATTCAGAAGGTGCGCAGAAAGGATACGGTTGTGATTGGTCCGAAAGGGTGTGCTTCAAGAATTGGTGGAGGCGTCAAGGTTCTGAAACCGGGTGAAGAGATTTCGGTTGGAGATGTGGTGGTTAAGGCGGTTGAAGCCTACAATTTTAAGCGGTTTATGCCTTCTGGGAAGCCTTGGCATCCCAAGGGTTATGGGGTTGGCTATTTGATTGAGGTTGATGGCAAGACGATTTATCATGCTGGGGACACAGATTTTATTCCTGAAATGCGTGAGCTTGGGAAGATTGATTTGGCTTTGCTTCCTACTGGCGACAAGTACACGATGGATGATGCTGAGGCTGCTGAAGCTGCGGTCGCGATAAAACCGAAAATTGCTATGCCTATGCATACTTGGGACAAGGATCGTGAGGGATTCAAAAGGAAGGTTGAAGCTGATTCGAAAACCAAAGTGGTGCTGTTGCAGGAAGGGGAAGAATTCGAGTTGAAATAGACCGCCTAGGAATGCTTGTGGTCATTTTTTGTAAAACAATGGAGAAGAAAGGCGTTTTTGTGTTTATGTGTTGAGTGCCTGTTTAGTGGCTGTTCCGTGACTGAAGTTTGATGGAATAAGGGTTTTTTGGGTGCTATTCGGTTTCTTCGTCTGAGTCTTCTTCATCGTTCCAGTCTGCTTCTTCATCCCAATCTTTTGGTTCTTCTGTCATGGTTTTTCACCACCTTTGCGGTTTTGGTCGAAGCGTGAATAGAGTTAATTGGCATTAAGCTTTCTGAAAGCCAAATATTCACCACAAATACAGATTTAGACGTATGGTTCGAGTCGGAACTTACATAGGATTCTCTGCGGAAAAGTTAATGCTGAACCGAGAGATGTCATAAAGTGAGAAACTGAATAATTTACGTTTGTTTCAAAATGTTGTGTGATTAACACACAGTTGTTGAGTAATATGGAAGTGAAGGTGAAGATTAGGGAGTATCAAGAGTCAGACAGAACTGCTTTCGTGAAACTTATGGAACAGCTGATGGACTACATAGCCGCAATAGACGATTTGAAAAGAATAAGACGGATGCCTGAATTTGGCGAAAGCTATACTCAAAGAACACTTCAAAAAGTCGCTGAACAGCACGGAATTATCTATGTTGCTGAAGTCAATGGGCAAATTGTTGGGGCTGTAGTGGGGACAATGCCAGAACAGACCAAAGAAGACCAACTTGAGCACGTGCCTTCAAAATTCGGCGAGGTGCTAGAACTTGTCGTGGAAGCTGGATACAGAGATAAGAGCGTTGGAACCATGCTAATGAGCAAGCTGGAAGAGTATTTCAAAGAAAACAACTGCAACATATCAGGAGTAGGCGTCTTAGTCCCAAACAAAAATGCTCATCGTCTATACTGCAAGCTAGGCTATGAAGACAGAAGCATCTATATGACCAAGAACCTTCATGAGCAGAAATGAAACGTACCAGCTCTTTTGAGCCAGTTTGACTTATCTGTTGTTTAGAAGACGGTCATGTGAAGACGGATTTCGGGAGATGTCTCCACTTGCTAGTGCAATTTGCTTCTAGGTCCACCAGTCCCAGCCTAATGCTTTGAACCCCACGTATAAGACGAGTAGGGTTACGCCCCAGCTTAGGGCAATAGCTGCTACACGTAGTATGAGTTCTGTGAGGTAGGCGGTGCTGGCCCATGCGGATAGTGAGCATAAACCGACAAGTAGTAGGGTGAACATGGCTATGTGGATTGCTCGTTCTCCAGGCATCAGTCAATCACACCTTAAAGGATTGTTGTCTTACAAGTTAGAATGGCAAGGTGTTAAAAGACTTTCCATCAACGCTTATTTCGCTGTTTCGTTACAACTTGTTTTGGAGCCAATGATGCGAGAAGAGCCGTCTGAAACGTGACGAAACATAATATTGATGGGGCTGAGGCTTCTACAGCGTTTTCTTTCTTGGAAAATGTTTTCTTGTGTAGAGTCCTAGTTTGACGAGGGAGAGCATGAGTGGCACTTCCATTAATGGTCCTATGACCGTTGCTAAGGCTGCGCCTGATCCGATGCCGTAGAGTGTTGTGGCGACTGCGATTGCTACTTCGAAGTGGCTGCTTGATCCTATTAGGGTGGTGTCTATTGCTGTTTCGTATGCCCATCCTGCGAAATATCCGAGAAGATAGGTCCATGTGATCATGGTGGCGTAGTGCAAGAGGTTGGGAGCGGCGAGATATGCCACTAATGCAGGGTTCTCGAGTATGATTTTGCCTTGAAACGAGAACAAAACTATCAACGTAGTCAGTAGGGCGATGATGGAGATTTTTCCTACTGCTGGAACGTATTTGCTTTCAAACCAGTCTTCGCCTTTTCTTTGCATTATCCATTTTCTTGAAATTGCTCCTGAAGCCACTGGAAGGGCTATGAAGACTAGAACGCTTATGGCGATCAGGTCCCATGGGACGGGGATGCTGCTTACTCCAAGGTACAGGGCGGCGAGGGGAGCGTATAGGGCGAGCATTAGGAGGGCGTTGATGGCTGTGTTTATGAGTCCTTGTGCCATGTCGCCTTTTGCGAGGAACATCCACCACATGACCATGGCTGTGCATGGTGATAGACCGAGAAGAATGACGCCAGCAATGTATTGTTGGTTTCCGGCTAAAATGGTGTTTGCGTAAAGTGTCATCAACGGTGGAGCAATCACCCAGTTGGCAATTATCGTGACAAGCAGGGGTTTGGGGTTGTTTGCTGCTTTTTTTATGTCTGAGAATCGTATGCCCACTACTGTCGGGTACATCATAAAGAAGAGGAGAATGCCTATCGGAATCGAAAGCTGCCTGAACTTCAAAGAATCCATGAATTGCCCAAATTCTGGGAGGAACTTCCCAATTAGCAAGCCGATTATTATGCATATGATTATCCACAGTGTCAGGTATTTTTCAAAAATCCCGAGGGTTTCGGTTTTCTTCGGTTTTGGTGAATCTGTCATGCTTGGTTCGCTCAGTGATTAAGAGTAGACAAAAGACATATTCAGGGATTTAAATATGTAGTTTCAACGGGCACCTATGCGACGTTCGACTTAAGCAGTTTCCTGATCAGCGATGGTTCAGATAAACTGTAGAAAACCCACTTCCCCTCTTTTCGATGTTTCACTAATCTCACATTTTCCAAGATTCTCAAATGATGCGACGCTGTAGGCTGTGTTAAATCCAAGGCAACCATGACTTCGCAAACACACATTTCACGCACTGTTAGAAGGCTAAGAATTCTCAGTCTGGTCTCGTCAGCAAGAGCCTTGAAAACGTTGCTTTTCTTCGCTGCACTTTCAACGCTCATGAGTTCATTTGCCATTTTCCTCAATTTATCTGCGTATTTTGCAACATTTTCAGAAGAGCAAATTCCAGACTTTGCTAACCTTTTCAGTCTCTTGCTGGTTTTTGACTTGAGCATTCCCGTTCTCAAAGGTCTAGGGGTGATAACGTATTTAAATTCGTTGTTATATCATTCCACTGAAAGTGTGATCAACGAGTGAAGAGAATTCTTTTTGTTTGCGTTGAAAATGCTGGCAGAAGTCAGATGGCGGAAGGCTTCGCAAGGCGTTATGGCAACGGCAAGGTTGAAGCTGTGAGTGCTGGAACTATGCCATCAAATGCTGTTAATCCTCTTGCTGTTCAAGTCATGCAGGAAAAGGGAATTGACATTTCTAAGAACAAGCCAAAACAGATCACTCCGCAGATGGTTCGAGAGGCAGACACGATAATTGTGATGGGGTGTAGTGCTCAAGGATTCTGTCCAGCACCAATGCTCAGCAAAGTGGCTGACTGGAAAATTGAGGACCCGAAAGGAAAGCCGATTGAGAAGGTGAGGGAGATCAGGGACGAGATCGAAAAGAAAGTAAGAACCCTCATCGATCAAGTTCTGTAAGAAATTTACGAAGTATGGAAGTCTCAATTCAAAAGGTCCTCAGTTACGAGAAGGTCGTCAGGGCTGTAGTTTTGATAGGTTGCTTTTCCTAAGGTATTGTGAAATAGTGCCCTTCAGTGTAGAATATGAATGTCCTTTTTTGGTTCTTGCAGCCTGGTAACATGAATGTTAGCTTGATTTCTTGCCCAGGTAAGAGTTCAGCATAGATTTGGTCATTTAGAATCAGTTTGAGCAACACGTTGCCTTGTGTTGAATGAGTTGCCAGTATAGGGGTTGCTGAAATCATCGTGTAGTTCTCTTGTGAAGAAGTGTCCAATCCTACAAAGTCTATCTTATGCGTTGCTGTGAAGTAAAGTCGAATCCTAAATTCGGTGTCTGGATTTGGCAAATAACTGGAAAGGTCTACAATGTCTGTTGCCCAGTAAATGCGTGGTATAATAGTGGCTATATCCGTCCAATTTCCGTTGGAGTCTGAGACTTGAGCATGGATAGAAACTTTGTAAGGAGGATCAGTTCTCATCACAAGTTTTGCGGTTTGTGAGTAAATTCTTCCAAAGTTTAGTGTCAGACAATCTTCATTAAATCCTTCATAGTAATCACCATCAACGTAGCTTATAGGCAGTAATACACTCTCTCCGTGACTGTTGATGGCGGATTCTGGAGGGCGAGGGTTTCTATATGTTAATATCCTTCCATCCGAAGTCGCTGCAACATTGATATCTGATGTATGATCTACGGCCAACAGCTTAACGTGGTCAATGTAGGAATGTTCATTTTCAAACTCTTTTATCGAGAACGAATGAATGGAAAGATGCTCGCCTTCATATTTTGGTACTGGCGTCTGTTCTAGCTTATAGTAGTCGTTCACATCAGTTCCGTTGTTTCTCTCCGAAGCTGGAAGTATGTTATTGTCGATTGTGTATTGGCTTCCATTCCATGAATAGATATACGGGCAACCATGAAATGGATAGGGAGCTGGAGCCCAAAGCGTTGTATCAGGTGGCAATGTGATTCCATTAATAGTGGGATAGAAATGTGCGTAGAAGCGTCCATAACTGGCAGTCACATTTTCGTATCGTATTCCTCCCCATCCAAGGGTATTATCCCAGTAGGAATTAGGTCCGTCGGTTGAATATGCGAATATGACATTCCTCCAGAAATCTTCTCCGCCTTTGACATAGCTGGGAAAACTGACATTTGTATGCCAGCCAAGCCGTCCAATGTTGTATTTGCTCCAAGCGCCAAAGAATTGCATAAATTTCACAGTATTTGCGAGAGGGATGCCGAGCCACGATCGCGCTGTTGTTCCAGTCTTGAAGTAGTGGTTTGCAGTTGCACTTGGAATGAATGAGTGCATAAATGAAGTGGTTCCATCAACCTCCGCATAGTAGTTTAGAGCATCTTGCGTCCAGTTCATCGTTAGCGTCACGGAGGAATCGATCGTAAGACCTGGAATAATAGAATACCAGCTGTCTATAGATGTTGCATATCCTGGCAATCCATTTATCCACTCATTTCCTTGAAAAACCTCTGCATAAATACACGGTTGCGAAAGGTGGGGATCAATCATAAGGCTGAAAATATATCCCCAATCAATTGCATTTATGCCTCCATAGACTCCATCAGGTCCCTGCGCAGCTATTCCGGCCATCAACCAATTATCATTCTGGATTACGGATTTGTCTGTTCCCTTGAATGAGACAGTGGCGCGAACTCCAGTTGCACCTCCATCTATTGGATTATCAAAAAGATATCCGAGGGTCATGTAATATCCGATATAAGGTTGACTAGTCGATTCCGCATCACTCCATGTAGCAAGCAAAGGGGCGCACTCTGTTATTGATGGGTTTTCCGTTCCCTTCGAAGGTGCAATAAGAGGAAACACAATTAAACTGAAGATTAGAGTTAGGCTTATTATGGAGTATTTGGATACCATGGAGGTTCACCCAATCATTTCTCTAGGGATTCCTTTCTTAAATGGTTTTAGCTATTTGTCGAGAAGATAAAGTGAGAATTCCCTCATTACCGAAGAGGGTATTGGTGACAGTACCGAAGGAATCAATTTTAGAGCGTACGTAAAGATTTAATAGCTAGATAACAAAATGCTATTTTGAAGAGTTATGGGGAATAGTACTTTTTATGTAGCAGTAGGGTTGTTCATTCTTTTTTTCGCACTAATTCTTTCTTTTTTTGGCGGTGCAATCATAGATCCCTCATGGCGTCTTGTGGCCATTCTTGCCGCAAATTCCGCTCGCTACAGTGATTACATAAGAGACATTGTTGTTTATCTGATTCTCCCTCCTGTGGTAGGTCTAGCATTCGTAATGAAAGGTTACGCAGCAGAGCGGGCACGTTTCAGAAGAATCTTTGCCGAATGGCCAATGATAGGAATAGGCGCTGTTTTCTTAGTGTGGGGTTGTCTCAAAGTACTGTTGCTGCTCAGGGGCTATAATGACACTTTGTCTTCTGCATATAGCAACGGTGTAAGCGGGATTGATGGCAGTATTTTGCTAATCTATGCAACAGCCTCAATTGCCAGTCTTCTCTGGGTGCTCATAGGCATTCTATTAGTATACTTATCTACAACCAACATTCTGAGAAAGAAAGAAATGTTCATTGATCAGCAAACGAGTTCCGATCCTCAGAACAACAGCCAATCACAATTTGCTCCTACGCTGAAAGGCAAGCCAGTCAATACTTGCAGCTCAGATACGGTATGGCTCTATTCGGAAAGCATGTTGAACCTATTTATAGGGGGGTTAAAAATCCGCTTCAGCGCAACAGAGCAAGCTTCTTATTTTCCACGTTTGCGTGGCAAATGAATTTCCAATATTCCCTTTTTGAAGCTCACATGCATCTTGTCCATGTCAACAGGCACTGGAACACGCTTCAAACAGTGCAAACTGTGAAACTCACCCTTACGATGAGTCACACCCAACTCCTTAAACTGTATCTTTCGCTTCATCTTCGCCGAAATCTCCAACGTCCTATCATCCAAAGGCTTAACCTGCACACTACTCTCCAGCGTCATGGGTAAATCCACCGTCATAACCACTTCCGTAGCCGTAACCTTCAAGTCGCTCAAAGGCCTCATCGCACAAGTCTTCTCATTCCAGCTTGGCATTTCCGTCATGGATTCTCGCCACCTGTCAAACTCTTCATCCAAGCCCTCAAAGTAACTGTTCATCACGTCAAAGAAGGATCGTTCCCTTTTCTTAATCGCCATCTTCCATCCTCCTTACGACACGTAAACGGGCAAATCGTATTCCTGACTCTTCTTCATCTTCGTCATTTCCTGCTGAGTCCTCTGCATAACGTCTCTAGCCTTCAAACGAATCTCCTCACCCTTCTCCAAAAGCTTCGCAATATCCACCTTAATCCCCGTCATCTTATCCAAGCCTTTCAGCACCTCTGCAGCCGATTCTGGATCAGGATAATTCAAGAAACATTGCCCCAGCAACGTCATCGCAGGCACACCTGCCTGAGCAGCACGCAAAAGCATGATCGCTTGCGGACCAACCATGTACCCCTCCATCAACGGCTCAATTCCCCTATCCTCAATGGTTTTCAGCATTTCTGGGCTGGAAGCAGCCGCGAACACTTTCAGTTTTTTCGCATTCTGCCTATCCTCAATCGGCATGCCACTCAAAGAAATCATCACCTTCACCTTCTTGCTCTTCCCCCAATCAATCAACGTATCCATCACTTGATAAATGATGTCTGCAGAAATCGGCACCTCAGAAACCGCCAACAACATCCTATCATTCCCAAAAACCCTGATCGAAGAATGCGGCAACCCCTCATGCAAAACAATCAACGGCGGCATCAACTGCGAATCCAAATACGCAACCTCAGCCAGATTAAGCTCCTCAATCAAATGCGAAGCAGCAATCACACCAACCAAGCCAACATCTGGAAAACCAAACAACATCATAGCACCAGTCGCAACCTGCGTCTTCTCAATAACCCTAAACTCACTCAAATCCAACACCCTTTCAAAGTACGTAGAATCTGACAGAGGTAAAAAGCTTATGGAAAACCAAAATCCGCAGCCTTCGACAACACATCAATATGTATTTAAAGTCGTGCCTAAGTCTAAATCTGGAGAAATGTTATGGCTTTGGATCGTTTAGGCTCCTCACTTTACGAAGCAATCAGAAAAGTCTTCAAAGCCTCAGTAGTCGACGAAGCAACAGTCAAAGAACTCGTCCGCGACATACAACGAGCCCTACTCCAATCCGACGTAAACGTCCAACTAGTCCTAGACATCTCCAAACGAATAGAAGAAAGAGCCTTAAAAGAAAAAGTTCCACCAGGCATCGCAAGACGCGAACACGTCATAAAAGTCGTTTACGAAGAACTAACCCGTTTCCTAGGCGAGAAGCAAGTGCCCATCCGAATCGAGCCTGGAAAACGAAAAATCCTCATGCTCGTTGGCATTCAAGGCTCAGGAAAAACCACACAAGCCGCAAAACTCTCCAGATACTTCCAAAAAAGAGGCATGAAACCCGCCTTAATCTGCGCCGACACTTTCCGTCCAGGCGCATACGCACAACTTCAGCAATTAGCCAACAGAATAAACATCCCCCTATACGGCAACCCACAAGCCAAAGACCCCGTAAAACTAGTCCAAGAAGGACTCAAACAATTCGAAAACAAAGACATTGTCATCGTTGACACTTCAGGACGCCACAAAGAAGAACAAGAACTCATCAAAGAAATGAAAACACTCGAAAGAAGCATCAAACCCGACGAAGTCATGCTCGTCATAGACGGCACCATCGGACAACAAGCCCTAGTCCAAGCAAAAGCGTTCCACGAAGCCACACCAATCGGCTCAATCCTCGTCACCAAACTCGACGGATCAGCACGCGGCGGCGGCGCACTTTCAGCCGTTGCAGCTACAGGCGCACCAATAAAATTCATTGGCACAGGCGAAAAAACAGAAGACATTGAAGCCTTCATTCCTTCCCGTTTCGTCGGCAGACTGCTAGGCATGGGCGACTTAGAAACCCTACTGGAAAAAGTGAAAGAAGCAGAAATAAAAGTCCCCGAAAAGAAAGCCAAAGCCATCCTAAGCGGCAAATTCACATTAACTGACATGTACGAGCAGTTTGAAGCCTTCAAAGGCATGGGCACCTTCAAGAGACTTCTAAAGATGCTTCCAGGAGCCTCCTACAACATCCCCGACGACATGCTTAACGTCGCTGAAGAGCGTCTGCAGAAATGGCGTGTGATGATCCAGTCCATGACGCCTGGAGAAAGAGACAACCCGAAAGTCTTCAACGCTTCAAGAATGAAACGTGTGGCTCGAGGTTCTGGCACTTCTGAAAAAGAAGTGAAGGAGCTGTTGAAACAGTATTTGGTCATGCGCAAAATGCTTAAGACTCTTCGTCGAAAGAAGAAGCTGCCGTTCTTCGGTAAAGGCATGCCAATCGACCTCAAATAGGACGTTGATTCTTCTACAGAAGGATTTGGGCATGAGCATTCTGGAAAAAGCGTTGGCAATGCTCGAAAAACACTCTTTATGTGACCATTGTCTCGGAAGACAATTCGCTATGCTCGGTTACGAACTGCAAAATGATGAACGGGGAAAAGCATTAAAACTGGCACTGGCATTCGAAGCCCAAGCACTAATAGCCTCAAAACCAGAAGAGGGTGTGAAAAGCCTCAAGATCCTAGCTGCGAATGGATTTTCTGAAACGGCAAGACAGGTTTTGCGAAAAATGAACAAGCGGATTCCAAACAAAGCTGTTTCGAAAACGTGTCTCTTGTGTGACAACAAGTTTGAAGTCGTTGATGGCTTAATAAGAAAAGCTCTGCCCCTCCTGAAAGACTATGAATACAACACCTTCTTGGTGGGCACGGAGCTTCCGACTAAAGCTAAGGAACGTGAAGATGAATTCAAGGCTGAGTTTGAAATAGCCTATGGTGAAGACTTGCGAAACGAGTTTGGCAGAACAGTAGGAAGAATGATTGCAGAAGCAACAAAAAAAGAAGTGGATTTCAAGAAGCCCGAAGTAGTCGTGCTCGTCAATCCATTTTCAGAGGAAATTAGACTTCAAGTAAATCCGCTCTATGTTGCGGGTCGCTACAAGAAACTCGTTCGAGGCATACCCCAATCGAAATGGTTCTGCTCCAGCTGCCATGGCAAGGGCTGCGAAAAATGCGGTTGGACGGGAAAAATGTATCCAGAATCGATTGAAGAAATAATCGGCAAACCCGTTCTAGACGCTACAGATGGAACAAAAACGTCCTTCCACGGTTCAGGCAGAGAGGACATTGACGCACGCATGCTGGGCAATGGCAGACCTTTCGCAATCGAGATAACGAGACCTAAAAGAAGATTCTTGAACTTGAAGAAACTAGAGAAAGCCATCAACAGGCATGGTAAAGGAAAGGTTGAAGTTTCGGGCTTGAAAGCGGCAGATAGAGATGTTGTTCGCGAATTGAAAAAGTCCGAATCCAAACAAAAGGAGTATCATGTGCTCATGGAATTCGAGAAACGAATTGCCGACAAAGACCTGCGTCTTTTGAAAGAGAAGCTGACTAACGCTGTCATTGCGCAGAAAACGCCAAGCCGCGTAGTGCATAGGCGTGCAGATTTGACGCGGGAAAAGTACATATACGAGGTGAACATTAAGAAATTGGCACCAAAAAGGGCAGAAATGAAAATTCGCTGTCAAGGCGGACTTTACGTCAAGGAATTGGTGAGCGGGGATGAAGGAAGAACAAAGCCAAGCGTCACAGAAATTCTCAAGAACAAAGCGAAGCCCCTGAAACTTGATGTTTTAAACATAATTATGGAAGATTAATGGTGATGGAAAAATGAGAGGGTCAAAAGGTTTTCGCAACAGCACGCGGCGCTTGCTCAAAAAGGCGCCTAGGGAAAGAGGAAAAATGAAACTGAGTAAATTGTTGTATGAATATGCTGCTGGAAACCGTGTTGTCATCAGACTAGACTCAAGTGTTCAGAAGGGTATGCCTCATCGACGTTTCCACGGTAAAATCGGCACGATAATAGAGAAACGCGGAAGAAGCTACGTTATAAGCGTTTCACAGGGAGACGCCATGAAAGAGATCATTGCCAGACCTGAGCATTTGGAACCGTTCAAAGGTGATTAAACTGTCTAAGAAAGAGGTGGCAGGAAGCAATCTTACCCTTCCCAAAGTCAAAAACATACTTGAGTCCGTGGGCGAAGAAAACCTTGATCAGTTTCAACGTCGCACCCTAGATTACGTTTCCAAGTTCAGCAAAGTGGATACTGAAGCAGCAGAAAAACTTGTGGAAAGGCTTGTTTCGGAATTCGGTCTGGAACAGGAAGAAGCAGTTCAAGTAGTCAACTGCATGCCAAAAACCGTTGATGAATTAAGAGTATTTCTTGCGGGAGGTCGCAAAATCATCGAAACTGCAAAGCTTGAAACAATAGTGCGCCTTTTGGAAGAGAATCGGAAACTGAAATAGAACCGTGACTTAGCAACTATTTTTTAAGCAATAAACCACAATATAAAGGCGCGACTATGACGATGATGGAGAAGCGGTACGAAGAATACGCTTACGTATTAGACTTTCTGCCACATGGCCGCCAAGGCGTGCGCCCTTCAGGAAGGGCTGGTTATCGAGCGGGAGCCTTAGTGCAGCTAGTCGGATCGGAATTCTTCACTCTCCTCGAGGCTTTGATAAAGGATGGTGTGATGCTTAAGCCTCATGATCGTGTATACGTCGGTAAAGAGTCTCGCGAAGAGGTCACATACATTATTGGGCGGATAGGTTATGATGAGTTGACTGCTGCTGCGCGGGGGGAACTGCCTTCCGTGATCGGGAAGATTGTGCTTAACCGTGAACAGTGGTTCGTCAATTTCTTCAACACCGCCCGAGCCATAACGCCGCGCATGCATGCTCTGGAACTAATTCCAGGCATTGGCAAAAAATACATGTGGCAGGTGATAAATGCGCGCGAAAAGAAGCCGTTCGAAAGCTACGATGACCTGCAGAAGCGGACTGAATTACCGAACCCGGTGAAGCTGGTCACGAAGAGGGTTCTCGAGGAGCTTGAAAGCGATAGCAAGTATCGTCTTTTTACGAGAGAGCAATAACGCGATTGAACGTGTCGTTGGCTTGCCATGAGTCTCTTGGAATCTTCGAAGTTTCTGCTTCGAAAGTATCGAATTGTTCCGAACAAGTTTCTTGGACAAAACTTCATGGTTGAATCTTCGATCTTCCAACTCATGAGCGATTATGCGTCACTTGACAAGAATGATATTGCGCTGGACATCGGTGCGGGTTTAGGATTTCTGACGCGGTTTCTGTCGGATAAGTGTCGAATCGTTTTGGCTGTTGAGGTGGACTTGAAGCTTGTTGCTGTTTTGAGTGAACAGCTTGAAGGTTTGAACAATGTTAAGGTGATCAGGGGCAACGTGCTCAAGGTTCAATTGCCAGCTTTCAACAAAGTGATCTCAATTCCGCCTTACCAGATTTCTTCGCGTCTTCTCTTGTGGCTTTTCGATAGGAGTTTTGATTGTGCAGTGATGATTTTCCAGAAGGAGTTTGCAAGCCGTCTTGTTGCTTCCATCGGAAGCGAAGATTATGGTTGGCTTACCGTTCTTGCGTACTATTATGCGGAAGCAGAGTTGCTGGAAACGGTGCAGAAATCTGTGTTCTATCCGCAGCCAGAAGTAGACTCAATCATTGTGCGTCTGAAACCGCGAAAGCAGCCGCCTTTCACACTCAATAACATAACAGTATTCAGGCGGATGATTCGGTCAATGTTCACGCAACGCAATCGAAAGGTTAGGAACGCCATATTGCCTTTTTTGAAAGGGATGCAAGGAATCAGTTCGAAAGACGCAGCGAAGTCAGTTGAAACCCTGCCTTTTCGTGACAGACGAGTGAGGGAACTGGCGCCAGAAGATTTTGGGACGATATCAAATGCCATCATCAGTTAAAAAAGTGTTTTTCGCCGACTACGTATTTGATGTTTTGGAAGACGTTTACGAGCCTGCTGAAGACTCTTTTCTTTTCGCAGAGAACCTCGTTCTTAAACAAGGCGATTACGTTCTTGACATGGGCACAGGATGCGGGATTCTAACCGTGATTGTAGCAGCGAAAGCTGCCAAGGTTGTCGGTGTGGACATCAATCCACAAGCCGTTCGTTGTGCAAAGCAGAATGCAAGGCTGAATCACTTTTCCAACAAGATGCTTTTTGTGCAAGGCGATCTGTTTGCGCCGTTAAGAATCGAGGAAAAGTTCGATCTAATCCTTTTTAACGCGCCCTACTTGCCTATGGAAAATGAGGATGGGGATTCTTGGTCTGTGCGAGCTTGGGGTGGTGGAGAAACGGGTAGGCAGGTTATAGATCGCTTTATCTCTGAATTTCCGAAGCATCTGAGGCAGAATGGACGCGTTTTGCTGATGCAATCTACTCTTTCAGGTGTTGACAAGACCGTGAAGGCATTTGTAAGACAGGGTTTGCTTGCTGAGATAATAGCGAAGTGTGACGTGCCCTTTTTCGAGACAATAGTGCTGTTGGAAGCTAAGAATCCAGAGACACGTCTGAAACAATGCGTCGCCGAATCCGCTTAAGCAAGGATTTTCTGCAGTCTTAATTCATCTCTTATAGGCAATCCGCCTATGCCGCTGAGCACTTCGCCATGTTTTTCGGCAATGACGTTAGGCTCGACATCAAAGATTTGGAACCCTAGGCTCTGATAGAATGCCAATCCTGGCAGGTCATCATTTGATGTTGAAACAAGAAGTCTTTTCTTTCCAAGTTTCTTGGCTTCGGCTTCAACTTTTTCGATTAGGCGTCTGCCAATTCCTGCGTTCTGATATCTAGGCAGAATGCCAAGAGCCACGATAACGAGAGCATTGTCCAAACCAGCGAAAGAAACGAAGCCAACAACGTCTTCCCGCACTTTCGCAAGATAGGCTGGGAGCTCTGCCACAAGGAACGTTCTGTTGAATGTTAACTGTTCTTGTTCTCCCCAGAATCGTTTGACTAACTCCTTGACTGTCTCTCTTTCCTTGTTCGACGCCGCTTTGTGAACCGCATATTTGACGGTTGTTTTCGTTGTGCAAGAGGGGCATATTGTTCCCATTCTTGCGTGTTCAGCACAAACTAGTTTTCCGCAGAGGCAGCACTTGTAAACAGCACTTTCTACGCAGTATACGCAATGCATTGCGTTATTCCTCTTTCTCTTTGGTTTTGTTTTGAAGAGATTATTCTCTGTCGTTTTGTAATATGAGCCTGTCGTCTGCAATGTTGTTTGTGCCTTTTCGCAGGTTGAAAAACTATTTAGCTTAGGTGTTGTGTATTGCTAGAAAAGTGTTTGGAGGTTTGGGAGATGTGTGTGATAGGTAAGGACAAGTTGAAGGAGCTTATTGACAGTTACAGATGCATATATCCTTATGACTATAATCTGCTTGACGGAGACGGCTACATCTTAACCGTCAGACAGGAGACAACCCTCAACTATCTGGAGCATAAGAATCTGATTTCACATGAGATTGTGTTTACGCCGCCGAATTTTGTTGCGCATTTGACTGCTAAGAGCAAGTATGGCAGAATGGGGGTTTCCTTTCTTAATGCTGCGAAGGTTCACAGTGGCTTCGTGGGCAGGCTTGCGTTGGAAATTGTTAATTTGAGTAATGACCGCTGTCCTGTTATGATCAAGCGTGGAGACCCGTTTATGCATATGGAGTTCGTGACACGAGAAGGCGAGCCATCACCGTACATGGGAGAATACCAGTTTCAATACTTGTCTGATGATGAGATGCAAATGTACATTCCAATATTGAAGAAAGTGTTTCCAAATTATGAGGAGCTTGCCAAAGTGTGGTTCAGAAATAAGAGACTAGCACCCTAAAGAAAAAGGATGATGAGTGCCGAGTTTCTCATTTCTGGAAAACATGTACCTCGCGTCCAATCTTGTGTTCTTTCTTCATATCAACAAAGGATGACGTTCTTCGCAGATCAGCAATGAACGATGAGTTGTCGAGGAAAAGTGTTTTCTCGAAGGGATAGACTCTTTCGAAGCCGACTGATCTCGCATGACCTTGAATGTTCATTGAGACGAAGGTGCCTGTGCGTGTTCTGATGTAGGGTGTCACGAGGACCAAGCGTCCACGGTTCTTCAGAATTATGTATGCCTGTGGAAGGAAGTCATGGAATAGCGGTTCCATCTTGTTAATGATTTTATGTGCGTAGGATTCTGTTGGAACATGGCGTAGTGCTGGGCCGAGATCTGGTTCTGTTGTGATGCAGTCAACTGTTTCTTTAGGGATTTGATCCGATAGATGCCTTGCATCTCCTGACAGAATTCTGTGGCTTGCTTCTTTCAGGTCGTATTGGTTTTTGAGCCATTCAAGGTTCGCATGTGCCGCTTCGACGCACCAAGGGTTTATGTCCACCCCCATTACTTGCGCTTTTGTGAGCATAGCTTCTTGGAGAATTGTGCCCACTCCACAAAAGGGATCAAGCAAAGTCTTTCCCTGTGAGCAGAGAGACAAGTTCACCATGATTTTAGCCAATCTAGGAGGTATGGAGAAGATCTTGCGTTGCACAGGTCTGTTTATGTCTCTTTTCTGAAACTCGAAAGGATTGTGAACTGCTATGGTTTTTGCTATGAACGCTTGTTTGTTGCTTATGCAGAATAGAATCTCGGCGCTTTCTTCGATCAGACTTTTCTTGAGCACTTCAACATGTGTCAGCTGTGGTAAGCGTCTGTCTTTCGGGAAACCCATGAACTTTGCTTTTATGTCCGCTGACCCCAACTTTTCCTTGAAACAGTTTCCAATAAACCTATACATTTCCTTGGAAGATCGGAGAAAATGACGGTCATCAAAGTATAAGCTGACCCCGAAAACCAGCTTCTTGAATGGTTTTTGGAAAAACTCCGTAGTGGCAAGCTTTTCGGCTAAGTCGGTCTTGATCTGTGCTTGCGCGTGCTTGTTTCTGTGGAGAAAGGCGTCTTTAACGAGTTCTAAAGAAATGGATAGTAAGGCTTTGCCGATTTTTATTGTGCCTCCGAGATCATTGATCATTGATGGGTTTAGAGGTTCCTCCGTTTCGACTGTGAAGAATGATTTGGAAAGGTCTGGTATCTGGAATCTGAGGTTTCTGGTTTCAAAGAAGGTAGCAAGCTCTGCTAGGGAGAGCTTCCAATTCTTTCCAGGGATAAATATGTAGGTTGTTTGTTTTGGGTTAGACATTGCCATCAAGTGGGAGCTTCCAGCCTAGCTTTGCTGGGTTGGTTGCCAATATTGTGTTGCTGTTATTTTAGTGTTTTAGAACTGGAAAATTGCAGTGTCGAAGTAGAAGATTGTGTGGATGTTGAATATTGATTGTGGAACCAGAAAGTAAATCAATAATTCTTGAAATATGGTTTGCGTTCACCCAAAATACGTTTAAATACAACGGTATTGGTATGCAAAAGGGGAATCTGCAATGCATGCTAAAAACTACAGACACGTAAAAGGTCAGTCTTACACGAGGAAGGATTATGTGAGAGGCTTTCCGCCGCCTAAAATAACCAAGTTCACAATGGGCGACACGAAGGCGAGATTTGAGTATGAAGCAAAGCTCATAGGTGTGGAATCGGCTCAAATTCGTCACAGTGCTTTGGAAGCTGCTCGCGTTGCGTCAAACCGTATTCTGATGGATAAACTTGTTAATAATTATCGTTTGGACGTTCATCCTTATCCGCATGCGATTTTGAGGGAGAATAAGATGATTTTTGGCGCGCATGCTGATCGGTTGCAGCAGGGTATGCGTGGATCTTTCGGCAAAGCCATAGGAACTGCTGCTCGTGTCAGACCCGATCAAACGCTCATCAGCATTAACGTGAATGCGGACGGTGTTGAAGCTGCAAAATTGGCTTTGAAGCGTGGAAGTGCCAAGCTTCCCATTCCATGCCGGATAACCGTTGAGAAAATGCAGACGGAAGAGGCGAAACCAGTTGGCTGAAATGCGTAAGGATTTGGTCATTTGGTTTGAGGGTTTGAGAAAAACAGACATTCCTTCAGTTGGAGGAAAAAACGCGAATTTGGGTGAAATGATAAATGCGGGGATTCCTGTTCCTCCAGGTTTTGCCATCAGCGCTTTTTCATACAAGAAATTCATTGAAGAGACAGGCATAGCCGCTAAGATTTACGAGGTCATCAAAGACAACGTGACTAATCCAGATGATCCGGCTCAGTTCGAGATAGCTTCTAAGAAGATTCGTCAGTTGATTGAGTCGACGCCTATGCCTAAAGAGATTGCTGAGGCGGTTAGGTCTGCTTATGAGGAATTGTGCAAAAGGCTCAACCTTAAAGATGTGTTTGTGGCAGTGAGGTCAAGTGCCACGGCTGAGGATTTGGCTGACGCCTCTTTTGCGGGGCAACAGGAAACGTTTCTGAATACAAGAGGTGTTAATGAAGTTCTTGAAAACACCGTGAAGTGCTGGTCTAGTCTGTTCACTCCGCGCGCCATTTTCTACCGCACAGAAAAGGGTTTCGCGCATGAGAAGGTGTTCATAAGTGTCGGTGTTCAGAAGATGGTGAATTCCAGAGCTGCAGGCGTCATGTTCACGTTGAATCCTGTGACGGGAGACCGCGACCATATTGTCATTGAAGGCAATTACGGTTTGGGTGAGGCAGTTGTTTCTGGATCAGTTACTCCAGACGATTTCACGGTTGACAGGAAGACCATGAAAGTCATCGAGAGACGCTTAGCCAAAAAGACAATACAGTACGTGCGAGATCCTAACACTGGAAAAACGATTCACATGGATGTTCCTGCTGAAAAACAGGGACAGCCCTGCGTTAGCGATGAAGAGATTCAGAAGCTTGCTGAACTGGGGAACCGCATTGAACAGCATTATGGAAAGCCTCAGGACATTGAATGGGCTATCGACCGTGACTTGCCGTTTCCAAGCAACATCTTCATAGTTCAATCAAGACCCGAGACCGTTTGGAGCTTGAAAACCGTAGAAGTGCCAAGAGTTGAAGGTGAAGGATTGAAGCCTACCATGGAAACAATGAAGGTGGTCATAAAGGGAATCGCAGCTGGGAAAAGAGGCTTCGGGATGGGCAAGGCGAAAGTCGTTATGAATCCTGAGGAAGCTGCCAAAGTCATGCAGAAGGGCGACATTCTTGTCACGGACATGACTAACCCTGATTACGTGCCTTTCATGAAGCTGGCTGGTGCCATTGTGACCGATAAAGGTGGGGTAACGTGTCATGCAGCCATTGTAAGCCGTGAATTGGGCATTCCATGCGTTGTCGGAACGGAAATGGGTACAAAGCTCATGATCACTGGTAAAGAATACACCGTTGACTCGAAGGGAGGCGTCGTTTACGAGGGCATACTGCCAACGTTGACAGGCCAGCTTTCAGCCGCTGCTGGAGCGACATTGCCTCAACAAATTATGGGGGCAAGCGTTTATCAGTATGTGCCAGTGACGGCGACAAAAATCTATATGAATCTGGGCATTCCAGAAAAGGTTGATGACTACAAGGACTTGCCGTTTGAGGGCATAGGGTTAATGCGCATGGAGTTCATTTTAGCAAGCTACATTGGCGAGCATCCCATGTCTTTTGTTGAGACAGGGCGGCAACAAGTGTTTGTGGACAAGCTTGCTGAGGGAATAGCCACTGTTGCCAGAGCAATTCAGCCGCGACCGGTTGTTGTGCGCTTCAGCGATTTCAAAACTAACGAGTATCGTGAATTGAAAGGTGGAGAAAAATATGAGATTGTTGAAGCCAACCCCATGCTTGGTTGGAGAGGTTGCAGTCGTTACATAAGCGAGTGGTACGAGAAAGCATTCAGACTTGAGTGCCAAGCCATAAAGAAATGTCGCAAAGAATGGGGATTGAAGAATGTTTGGGTCATGCTTCCTGTTGTGCGAACCGTTTGGGAAGCCAAAAAAGTCTTAGAAATCATGCATGAGGAGAATCTTGAGCGTTCATTGGATTTCAAAGTCTGGTTCATGGCTGAGACACCCTCAATCGCCATACTAGCTGATGAGTTCTCAAAGCTATGCGATGGTTTCTCGATAGGCTCAAATGACATGACGCAGGGCATACTCATGATTGACAGAGACTCCGAACGTTTAGGTGCAATGGGATACTTCGACGAAAGAGACCCCGCCGTGAAGAGAATCCTCGCACATCTGATCAAAGTAGCGCACGAAAATGGTGTTACCGTGTCCATTTGCGGGGAGGGTCCGTCAAATCTCCCCGATTTTGCAGAATTTCTCGTGAGAGCTGGAATTGACAGCATATCAGTGAACAACGATGCGGTTGTTGCCACAAAGAGGCTCGTCGCAAGCATAGAACGAAAAATAACGCTTGAGCAGCTTGCTGAACAACACGAGAGGGCTCTTGGACGACCAGTGCAAAGACCAATCTCAGATTTAGAATGGGCACTAGAACGCTAGCCTAGGCCTCCTCACTTTTCCGACTTTAAAATACTTGAGGGCATGCAACGTTTTCAGGGGCGGCAAAATGAGGAATTTTGATTTTGAAGAGGAAAGGATGAAGCAGGAAATCCTTAGGTTAGAGGCTAAACGCGTTTTGCTGCAACTTCCTGAAGGTCTGAAGCCTGATGCTCTTCGTCTGGCGAAGATTGTTGAGAAAACTGGTGCATTGGCTATAGTGTCTGCTGATCCTTGTTATGGTGCGTGCGACTTGGCAACTGCCGAAGCCGAAAGCCTTGGCGTTGATCTGATTGTTCATTTTGGACATGCTAGACTAGTCAGGTATGAGCGGGTGCCGACAATCTATATTGAAGCCAGAGCAACTGTGAGCGTTGAGGAAGCGGTTGAGAAAGCTTTGCCTCTGCTGAAGAAATGGCGAAGAATAGGCTTGACGACAACGGTTCAGCATGTGCAGGCTCTTGACACTGTTCGAGAGTTGCTAGTGCAAAACGGGAAGACCGTGGCAGTAGGCGATGCTGGGCGATTGAGCTATGCTGGGCAAGTCATTGGGTGTGATTACAGCAACGCAAAATCAGTAGCCAAAAATGTTGACGCTTTCCTTTTCGTAGGCGGCGGGAAATTCCACGCGTTAGGCGTTGCACTTTCAACTATGAAACTGACGGTGGTTGCTGACCCCTATGAGGTGAGGGCATTCTCTGTTGATAAGGACGCTCAAAAAATAATTAGGCAGCGGTGGGCAAGCATAGAACAGGCGCGAAAGGCAAGGAACTTTGCAGTTCTGATTGGATTGAAGCTGGGGCAGAAAAGGTTGGAGCAGGCTTTGCAGATTAAACAGAAACTTGAGGAAGAAGGGAAAGCTGTGTGTCTTTTTGCGGTGAACGAGATTGTGCCTGAAGTGCTTGAGGGGTTTCCGTCAGTTGAGGCTTATGTGAATACTGCTTGTCCTAGGGTTTCTTTGGATGATGCTTCGCGGTTTCGGAAGCCAGTGTTGACTGTGGATGAGGCTTTGGTGATTGTTGGCGAACTGACTTGGGAAGAATTGTGCAGAAGAGGATTGTTAGAAGGCTAGACTTGGAACGGCTGCTTTCCAAGGTTGAACCACATCCATCTCCTAGAGCAGACTTGGAACAATACACTATCTCTGCTGAAGTTGCCGCAACGATGCTTCACATTGCAGCTTACTCAAATGGCGACATCATTGGCAGATCGGTACTTGATTTGGGCTGCGGAACAGGGCGGCTGGCTCTGGGCGCAGTTTTTTTGGAGGCGAAACAGATTGTCGGAGTTGACATTGATAAGGCTGCGGTTAGAGCGGCTGTTATGAATTCTGTTAATGTTGGTTTGGGAGGAAGGGTGGATTGGATTGTTGCAGATATTAGTGCGGTTGTGGGGGAGTTTGATACTGTTTTGCAGAATCCGCCTTTCGGGGTTCAGAAGCGTGGTGCTGACAGGGTTTTTCTAGAGAAGGCTTTGGAGTGTGGTAGAGTGGTGTATTCTTTGCATGTGCATTCGGAAAAGGAAGCGTTGCCAGTTGAAAGGTTGAAGGTTGGTGATGTTTTGCCTGTTGCTCCTTCTTCTTTCTTGAAGCGTTTCGTTGAGGCTCATGGTGGTAGGGTTAAGGCTGTTTATGCTATGGTTATGGTGATTCCGCGCATGTTTGGTTTTCATGGGGAGAGGAGACATGAATCTGTAGTTGATCTTTATGTCATAGAGAAAGCCAAGAAGGTCTAAGCGGATGTTTTATGAATAATCAAAAGGTTTATTGAGTGGCATGGTGGATTAGTGATAGAATCCTTCAACATAGTGATCGCATTTACTGTGTCGACTTGAAAAATAATGTTTAGGAAAAGGGTGTTTGAATGGTGAAATCGTCTGAAGAGAAGACTGGTCAACTGGTGTCTCCTGGCGAGCGTTTGGGTGTGATTGAGGAGTTCATTCCTGATGCCGGGACTTACGTGAGGGATGGCGTTATTTATTCTACGATTGTGGGCCGTGCTTTGCTTGATCTTTCAACTAGGCGGGTTTCGGTTTTTCGGCTGGTTCATGAGATTAAGGTTCCGAAAGTTGGTAACACGATTGTTGGTCAAGTGGCTAGTGTTCAGTCTGATAATGCTATGGTAAGAATTTTCAAAATAGACAAAAAAGAGCTTTCTGGCGTTTTTCAAGGCGTTTTGCATGTTTCGGATGTAGCTATGAGGTATGTTGATTCGATGTTTGATGTTTGTAAGGCTGGCGACGTTGTTCGGGCTAGTGTGATTAGTGAGAAGAATCAGACTTATCATTTGAGCACGAAAGATAGAAATTTGGGGGTTGTGTACGCTTTTTGTTCGAATTGTGGGGCGATGTTGGTGCCGAGGCGTCAGGACATGAACTGTCCAAGATGCGGGAATGTTGAGCAACGCAAGACTGCGTTTGATTATGGCAAGGAGCTTTAAGGAGTGTGAATGCGGATATGCAGGTTAAGGTTTTGAAGAAGACTTCTGATGAGCTAAAGATTGAGATTGAAGGTGTGGGTCACACTTTCTGCAACATGTTGCAGAAGAAGATTTTGGAGGATGCGCATGTTGATTTGGCTGGGTATGCTGTGCCGCATCCTTTGGCTTCTAATCCCGTGATTTATGTTCGTGTTAAGGGTGATGTGAAGCCTGAGAAGGTTTTGCGGGAAGCTTTGGAACGGACGCGTGACATGAATAAGGAGTTTGGGAAAGAGTTTGAGCGTGCGCTTAAGAAAGCTTGATCCTTTTTTTGGCTGTTGTTAGTAATTGTGTGAAGCCTTCGATAACGTCTTTGTTCTTGTTTAGTGTGGCGACGCTTTCTTTAAATGTGATGTGGTTGTGGAGCCATGCGTAGGCTAGTAGTGCTTCTGCGGCGTCTGCTAGGGTGTGGCTGCTCATTCTTGACGGCAAATGTTCTCTCAAACTGGCTTTTCTTAATGCTTGGGCGAGTGTTGTTCCTTTGGTTTTTGCTCCTGCGGGTTTTCCTTTTCGATTTGAGAGTGCCAGCGAATAGACGAAGTTTACGTATGCATCTCCTAGGGCGGCTAGGTTGTGGTCGGTCAATATTTCGGTTAGATCATCGTAGTTTGGGGTGAATGGAAATGTCTTGTTATGTTGTTTTTCTGGCATGATATTGGTTGGGGCGTTGTATTGGTTTATAAGGTTATGTTAACGGAATATTCACTTGTGCGTTGAGGTGTTATCGTGGCTTGTCGTAGGTTTCGTGTGGTTAAGCCTGAGATTCGGGTTGTTGGGGTTGATGATGGAGCTTTTGTTCCTCACGTGAAGGGTTATGCTTTGGTTGTGGGTGTTGTTTTTCGCGGTGGATATTGGCTTGATGGCGTGTTAACCACCAGAGTTGAGGTTGATGGGTTTGATGCTACGGATAAGATTGTTTCGATGATCGTTAATTCAGCACATCATAAACAGTTGAGGGTGATTATGACTAACGGTGTGACTTTTGCCGGGTTTAATGTGGTTGATATTAAGAGGTTGTGGAGGGAAACCGGGTTGCCTGTGATGGCTGTGACCCGTGGGAAACCTGATTTTAGGGAGATTCACGAGGCTTTGCTGAACCTGCCTAGGAGTGAGGAGCGTTGGAGGATTGTTCAAGGCACGGGTGAGACTGTTGAGGTTTCAACTAGGAATAAGGGTGAGAAGATCTTCATGCAGTTTGTTGGGATTTGTGAGGAGGATGCTAGGAAGATCATGCGTTTGACGTCTACTCGTAGTAATGTTCCTGAGGCTTTGCGTGTGGCGCATTTAATTGCCTCTGGAATCAGCGGCGGCGCTAGTTAGCTTCAATATTTATTGGTGTAAGAGAAGGTTTAAAAGAGACTTTGCAGAGGCTAAATGAACGGACAACGGTGTTACAAGTTATGGAATTTTGTCCGAAATGTGGTTCTCGACTGGCGCCTAAGAAGAGTAAGTCAGGCAAAGAAGCAACATTGGTTCTTGCTTGTCCGAAGTGCGGTTACAAGAAACCAACGCAGGGGAAGAAGGCTGAGTCGAAGATTGTGGCGAAGGTTGTTGAGCCTAATCCTCAGCAGTTTGTTGCTGTGATTACTAAGGAGGAGCAGAAGCTGCGGACTTTGCCTACCGTGCGAATTGAGTGTCCGAAATGTGGGAATAACTCGGCTTTTGTGTGGCAAGTGCAGACCAGAGGCGCGGATGAATCTTCGACGCAGTTTTTGCGTTGCACAAAGTGCAACTACACATTCAGAGAATACAGCTAGATTTCAGTCTGCCATGTCATATCTTTTTGTGTCGCTAGACAGTTGTTAGGTTGAAGTGCTTTTTATGGATAGTATTGTCCGTAGTGTGCGCTTAGGATAGCAAAGTCATAAGGACCAATTTTGCCGTCGCCGTTTACGTCGCAGTTCGGGTTCCATTTTGGACTCTGTGGCGTTGAACCGTAAGCTACAGCGAGCAGGGCAAAGTCTCCTGGGCCTACTTTGGAGTCTCCGTTGAAGTCGCCTAGGCTTGGGTTAGGTTGTGTGGAGTTTGTTGGGTCGGGTTGCATGAGTGGATAGTGATCGATGTTGTCGGTTGCTATACCATATGGTGTGTCTCCTATTCCGTCGCTGCCTGTTTCGTTCTGGAATGGGCCCGAGTACAAGTCCGTGCCTTCGTAATTGCTCCAGTAGTTTCCGCCTGAAGGATAGCCGTTGTCCCATATGTTGGGTGAGGAGTAGCAGGTGACATGATATGCGCAATTAATGATGTTATTGTGGTAGAGGACATGCATGCTTCCGCCGGCAATGTAGATTCCAGTGTGACCACCGATTATGGTGTTTTCGATGAAGGTGTTGCTGCAATTGCTGTCTGTTATTATTTGCAGTCCGATCTCTTCGTTCACATTTGATACGTGGTTGCGTAATACCTGGTTGTCGAGTGAGGCACCTTGTATGTAGATTCCATTCACGCTGCCGGAAATGTTGTTAGAAGCTACTGTGTTATGGCTTGACCCGCAGATGCGGATTCCGTTCCATCCATTTCCAGTAAGGATGTTGTCGTGGATTGATGCGTATGAGGAACCGTACAGAAGTATGCCTTCGCAATTGTTTGTCATTACGTTGTCGTAAACGTTGCAGAAGCTAACGGATCCTATGTATATTCCTGCATACGTTTCCTCTGGTTCTGAATCGCGCAAAGTGAATCCTGTCACAGTGACATTGTTTGCGTTCACTAGGATGGGTCTGCTCCAAGCGCCGTATCCGTCGATGACAGTGGTAGAGCTTCCTGCTCCGACAAGTGAAAGCGGTTTGCTTACTACTACGTTTTCATGGTATGTGCCTGGTTTGACAAATATTGTTCCTCCTTCGTACAAGTGTCGGATTGCTTCGTTTATGCTCAGATAATCGTCTGGAACCACGATGTAATCAACGCGTCCCCCTACCATTACCGATGGGTCTTCGCCCCACCCGTTGTACTTGCGGGCTGCAATATAGTTGACTAAATATAAGCCGTTGATAGACCGCAGTTGGATGATGAAGTCGTTTATGGAAACGCTCCAGCTGGAGACGCCTGCAACCGCATAATAGTTTGACAGCATTGCGATGCCGACGTTGCGGTTGTTTGCGCTTTCTCTCCCATTTTGAAGTATGTACGTTTCGTTAATTCCAGACGGGCCAGCTGCGCCACCTATGCATTGTATGCCTGATGGAGAGATCATGTAGCCCCAGAACAGGGATCCTGTTACGACGGACATTCCGAAGCCGTAGCCTGTGTTCGCGTCGACGTAGCATAGGAGGATGGTTCCTTCGCCCCATGTTTTCGCGAAAATTGCGTATTCTCCTATGGGGAACGTGAGGCTGCTTCTTGCGGAGGTGTTTCCCTGAAGCTTCAGCATGTTTCCGTCTATTGATACTCCGGGGTTTGTTAGCCACTTGTCTAGTCCGTTGGTGAAATCGTCGAAGAATGGGAAGGTTGCTTCACCACTGCTTGCGCTAGTGTCGCCTAGTTTTCCGTAGTAGAAATAAATTGTTTTTTCCTGTGATCTTGCAATGGAGGGAACTTTCACCCAGATGAACGCGGATTGTTGTGTGCTGTTCCATCTTTCAACCCAGTAGTCTAGAGGTGTGATGCCGTCTTCGTCTGTGAATCGGATGTCTTCGCCATTTTCCATGGTTTCATTGAAGTGGAAGTTGTTGGCATCAAGTTTTATCAAGACTTGGTAATCTGTCAGAGTCTCTGCACCTGTTGCGTAGTTTATCAGCACTTCTTTTCTGTGGGCGTATTCTTCGATGCCTAAAGCAATAGCGGGCATTGGGTTTCTATGTATCACTGTTGGAATTAACAATAAGATTGCAAAGAGAAGGATTTGAATAACTTTTCCTTTCATCCTCGTTCGAATATAGAATATAAACGTCTAAGCTATTATCTTTTTTGTTGTCCTTCATAGTGGGATTAGTGTTGATAGAGCGTCTTGGAAAGCGAAACTTGGCGTTCTCAGTTTCTCTTCTTTTTCATCTTGTAGATTGCGACAGTTGCTAGTATAGTTATCATAAGCACGGGTGTTACAAGCGCTGTGGGGAATTCTGGTACGATGTTGTCGATCAGCAGTGACCATGTCCACCATGAACTGTTGCCTGGAGACGCTTGTTGTTCCGTGTAGTTCATAGTGACTTCGGTTGGGATGCCAGTTGCTCTGTACCAGTACCAGTCCATCGTAGAAGTCACATTATAGTACGGGTTTGGCGGCGCAGTATAGTTGAGTCCGAAGTGGTTTACTTGTGCAGGTTGTCCTAGGTAATTGCGAGTGAGGGTGTCGTTGAAGGTTCCGTCCATGAAAGGTTCCACAGAAGTAGTGTAGACAAGATCGCCTTGATTGAGGTTTGCTGCTATTAGCATGCCTGTGGCGTTGCCATCATCGGTCTGGCCTGTGTCAACGTCTATCCAGTGATATTCGATAAAGTCAGACCCGTTTGAGTAGTAAGCATGCATTATTATAGTAACGTTGGTGCCAGAAATGCCCATAATCGTGAAAAGCCCAGACGTCATGTTCGGCTCTGGTCCAGGGATGGTTGAATTTCCCTGATATGTGAATATGTAGTGAGCCCATTCGCCAACATGTACTCCTACGGTTCTTGGCGGTGCTCCGTTTACCGTCAATGCCAATGCCGAAATGGTGAATAGAATAGTCATGAATATGAGTTGTTTTTTCATAATTGGTCAGTGCAGTATTGGTTGTTTCAGTTTTTATGACTTGCGGAAGACCTGTGAGACTAAAACGCCGAGACTGTTAGCTATCGAAAGAGCAGTATCAATGCTATTAGGTAAAGCCAGAAGGAAATCCAAACAAGCAAGGCTTCTATTGTTTTGCCCTTTCTCCACAACCAACCCGCAGCTACTAAGAATCCTATGACTGATATGATTAAAAGTGGAATAATAGCAATATTCGACATTAGTTGCTGGCTAACTTCTGACAAGAACCGACACTTCACTAAATTTGTTATGATTTTCTTTGCTAAAAATGTTTGCTAAAGAAACGCATGTGCAAAAAAGGAAGACTGAGAAAATACGTTTCCATTGATTGTCTGCGGCAGGTTTCTGACAGGATTACACTGTTTTCTCTTTGCTGGCATCTTCTTTGCGTAGCTGTATCTTCTTTGGTATCGTGATTTGCAGCACTCCATTCTTGTATTCTGTCTTTACTGCTTCTTTGTCAATTGGTCTCCGTGGCAACTCAATCGTCTTGTAAAAGTTCTTAGCCTTGATCTCCATGCTATTGTCTTTGAAGTTCAGTTGTATGTCCTCTTTTTCCTCTCCGGGCAGTTCCACGTAAATCTTCGTTCCGTCTTCTTCCTCAAAAATGTCGGTTAGTGGTTCGCGTATTTCCTTCAAGGCCTTCTTTGACAGTTCAAACGGATTTTCTGGTAGTGGTCGCCGTCTTTGTGGTTTCATTGGTTCCAGCGGTTCCATCGAATCAATTGTGCCAAACCGCCCCTGTATCATGAAACCCTTAACGCCGGGTTCGTTGATTTCTTTCTTTTCCCATGTGCCTTTGACTTTTCCGCTTTCAATGTCTTTAATGATTTGGTCCATTTCTTTTCGCATTCGTTTCATTATTCTGTCGTCGAAGATGTTGAAGTCGCCGAAAAAGTCTTCAAAATCGTCGTCAAACGTCAAGTCTTTTTCACCTCCCTGAATCTTCAGTCTCTTCGAGAGACTCCATCACGCGTCGCAGTGCAAGGCTCATCATGATGAAGGCTGTCTGCCCAAAATCCGAACAACTGTACTTTCCCCTGCTAGTCTTCTCCAGAAATCCGCCTTCTTCGAGCTTCTTTGAATTCTCCCACACAAGTTTCGGGTTTAGATCCAAATCTCTCATGAAATCCGCAAAACTCATTGTTCTATCCTCTTCTTCGACAAGTCGCCTCATCATTCTGAAGCGGGTTTCATGTGCCAAAGCATCGAAAACCTTCGAAAACTCTCTGAAATCTTCTTCAGCAGCTTTGAACTCACTTACTAATTCCCCCTTTGGCCAGTCTGTGGGAGAAAGCGGCATTTCAAACACGGTTTTGCCGTCTTGCACGATTCGCAGCGTCAACTTCATGTTGAGCCTCGCCTTCAATTATTACCAAAAGGTAATTACCAAACAGTAATATATAAACTTACCTTTACGTAATAAACCCTCAGCAACTAGCCACATCGACGGTGTTGATCACGCAAGTTTTATAATTGGAGACAACCAAAAAAGATTTCAGTGGTCCACTGGGATCATGTTGAATGTTACTCGTGGCTCTTCTTCCTCGAATCACGTAGTACAGGGATGGTTGAAATCGAACAACACTGGGGTAAACTGTACACAAGTGAAGATTATGGTTAATGATACAGAATATCTTCCTCCGTTAACAGATAGCAGCGGGTATTTCTGTTTGAGCCTTGACCTTCAACCTGTCAACAATCAGTCAACAACATACATAATAATCGCAAGCTTCGAGGACACTAGCCACCAGCCTTTGAACTGCACTGCATGGGCTGTAACCTTAGATGGACAAGTTTATGCAGAGTGCACGACCGTTCATTGTGGGCTTAAGCCGTCAACGAACTATGCGATTGTAACTGTTGAGCCTCAAGCAACGCAGATAACTGCAGACGAGGACATGACAGTGTCACAAGCCAATGAAACAACAACACAAAGCAGCGTACAAGTACCACCACAGAAAACACCAGAAGAACTGCAAAAAGAAGCAGAAGACAACGGGTGGCTGAGCGCGTGGGTAGGGCCTGGTGACAGCTTGTTTACGTGGCTTAAGTATTATGCGATGGTTCACATTGACTGGTTAAACTTCACTGTCAAGGTTTGGGTTGGCTTCCCATTTGGGGCAGGCCTAGAGGAATGCAGTGGCCTACAAAATATATTTATAAAAGCATATGAAGCAGTGCCTGAAGCAGCAATAGACTTCTATACAAGTACAGCCACGAATACGATAGCAATGACTGCTGCAGCATTCGCCACTGGCATGACAGCAACATTTCTAACTCAAGGAACGCCAGCATATCTCATCGCTTTAGGTGCATACACGGGAGGCATGGCACTAGCCATGGCGTTGATTTATGCTTGGGCTGAGAGAGCTCTAGGTAAATCAGTCCTTACTACGATGGGAGGCACATTATTGGGTTTCCTAACAGCCTTGTTTGTTCCTGATCCCACTTTCAACTTGCAGTGGGGATTTGATAAGGCAAGTCAATCTGGCAAACCTTATGAGATCGAAGCAGGAAAGGTAACCTACAACTACTTCATCAATTCCGCTCTGAGGTATATATGCGTGTCTTTGGGATTTGGCGCGTGGGTTCTCAACGCTCCATTCAATGTGTTTATGGCTGTCCTAGCTCTGTCTGCTGGTTATCTGGCATCAACAATGTGACTTAGTATGACTGAAGAAACCCATAAAGAACTTCCGTCTATTTACTCTTACTTAACTGGGGCTCTGGTTCTTGGTCTTATACCACTTATTGCATGGGTTTCATTAACAATCACTTCGATTTTGGGATTAGATTTAGGTGCAACATTTATGGCTACCGTTCGAGTATACTTTACTGTAGGGTTTTTGTTGTTATTCTTCCCGTTAGCTATCTGGGTGGAGTTCGTCTATAGCAGATGGAGGAGGCGAAGATTTCGTCCACGCAACATACTCATAGCTATTGAAATGTTCGGAGCAGGTATTCTTATTATGATTCTGATATCATTCATTTTTGAATTCGCTTTCCCAAATCTTTCTTTCTCAAATGAGCCAG
>Ga0315268_10001208_pt1 | contig 29694 bp, 25 predicted proteins | sample C1_top_MG_FD_204535 | JGI IMG/M metagenome (GOLD analysis project Ga0315268, IMG submission 204535) | Sediment microbial communities from Yellowstone Lake, YNP, Wyoming, USA - C1_top | ecosystem: Environmental > Aquatic > Freshwater > Lake > Sediment | place: USA: Wyoming | collected 2017-08-01
TCGCGTCCTCTGCGACAGCCATTACCGTGATCACGTGCGCGCCAGCTCTTGCCGCCATCCCCACGTCTAGGTCGCCTCCGTCCATCGTTTTGAAATCAGCAACGATCGTTGATCCTTCGAAAGTCTTCACAAGTGATTGTATCGCTCTGATTCCTTCCGAAGAAATCAGCGGGGTGCCTGCCTCCAGCCAGTGAGCCCCTGCCGCCAATGCCCTGCGGCCTATTGCCACGGCTTCCGGAATCGTTTCTGTATCTATCGTGACCCAGATCGTAGGACCCTTTCCCTGTAGTCTCAGCCCCTGCCTTTTCACTGCCAACGGAGCTCACTTTCCCCCGTGCCTTACGTAGGCCCCGGCAGCTCAGTATGTCCTACCTAATCTTCTCGAATGCCTTCTTGGCGGACGCCAGAAACTTGTTCGCGTCTGCTTTCGTATGTGCCGCTGAGAGGTGACATCGTTTCAAGTGATGTGTGCTTAGGATGATCCCTTGGTCGTTCATTGCGCGCCAATATCTCTTGTACATCTCAGCATCATTGCCGAGTACTGAAGGATAGTCACGAATCTCAGCGTCTGTGAAATAGAGCGTGAATATCGAGTGAAAGTGCTTCACCTGCGCCTTCAAGTTGAAATCCTGAATCAGTTGGGTCAGTCCTTTCGATATCACATCGACCAGTCCATCCATCCGTTCATGCACTCGACCACTTTCCAGTTCCCCTATGGTGGCGAGGCTTGCGGCGACAGAGATCGGGTGAGAGTAGTAAGTCGCAGCCATGTGGACATCTCCTAGCGGTCTAAGCCTGTTCATTATGTCCGCCCTTCCGGCTAATCCGCCCATCGGGTACCCGTTGGCCATTGCCTTCGCAAAGGCGGTAAGGTCGGGTTTGATGCCGAAGAGCTTCTGAGCTCCGCCGAGACTGTGTCTGAACGCAGTTATGACTTCGTCAAGTATGAACACAATACCATGTCGCTCGGTCAGTTCTCTGATGGTCTGCAGGAATCCTTCCTTGGGCATGACAACCCCAATGTTGTGAAGAATTGGCTCCGTGATCACTGCTGCAAGCTCATCCTTGTGTTTCGCGATCGTCTTCTCAAGCGCGTCAACGTCATTCCAAGGAATCACAAGAGTCTGCGCCATGGCCTCTGGCAAAGTCCCAGCTGAGACCGGCCAAGGAGTTCCAACCTTGTCAGCAGGAGGCATTACGCTTATGTCGACATAATCGTGCCAGCCGTGGTAGCCTCCCTCGAACTTGAGGATCTTCTTTCTTCCTGTGAATGCGCGGGACAGTCTTATTGCGTGAAAAGTGGCGTCCGAGCCCGCGTTGCAGAAACGTACCTTCTCGGCCGAGGGGATATGATGAGTGACTCTTTCTGCCAGCTTGTACTCCATTTCTGTTGTTCCGATTCCCCAGAGGTCACTGCTCGCGGCCGCCTTCTTGACAGCCTGCACGACCTTTGGATGACAATGACCAAGGATCAGAGGTCCGTATCCGAGCAGGAAATCAGTGTAAGTTCTGCCGTCTATGTCATACAGTTTCGATCCGGCTGCTCGCTTGAAGAACGTCATATAGGGCTCTGTGTAGCGGAGTTCGTCGTGAACGCCGCCGACAGTCACAGATTTTGCCTTTTCGAACAGAGCCTCGGATTTCCTTCCTGAGATCATATGTCACACACCGCATTTCGAGGTAGGCCGCGAACACATATAGAAGTATTCTTATGCGTATCGATCGCACTACCGCGAACATGCTCACAAGACATGTCCAGAGAAGGATGAAGAACAGATGAAACCACTGGTAGCGAGATCTTGGGAAAGTGACTACTTCGCCACTTCCCCACCTTACGAAAGGCACAGACAGGTCTTGTTCTCCCCGAAGATTCAAGGAGTAAGCTCAGCCTCCATCGGAACAGTCACCATCCCGCCGACAGGCAAGAGCGATATGCACATGCACGAGCGAACGGATGAATTCTGGATAGTTACTAAAGGCCACGGCAAGGTGATCGCCGATGGGGACGAAGTGAGTATTGAGCCTGGATCGATCGCCTATGCTCCGGCCAAGTCTGCGCACCAGATAGTCAATACTGGAAAGGAGACACTGCATGCGTACTGGATACTCGTTCCTCCGGGACCGGAGGAAGCACTCCTCAGGGCGATGGGCAGACTCTAGCTATTCCTGGATATCCGAGTCTGGGGCAACAGGAACGACCTCTCCGCATTCCATGACGCCCACTCTAGCATCCTCTCCGTGTCTCTTGAATGCCATTCTGATGGCTTCGTCAACGGTTGAGGCGTGCTCGAAGCCAAGCGCCTCCTTGTCCTCTTGTGTGAAACCAGTCGAATAGCATATGATCTTCGCGCGTCCGAGCATCTGCGAGTGCATCAACAATGCGCCGGCAGCAGGGAGGTCCTCGAACTCGTTCTTGTCCACTGCTTTCAGTAGCCTAGAGTAGCTTTCTGTGGCCCTGGTCTTGAAGGTCGGATGGGTGGGCGAGATTCGCTCGACACAAGGCGTGATCAAGACAATCGTTCCGCCTTTTCTGACTCCGACATGGGCGAAATCCAGGGCTTTCATCGCCTGCCAGTAGTCGATGTCAGCGGGATAGGTTGAGAAGATCACTATGTCCGCGAGTTCTGGGACGTCCTTGCAGTACACTTGACGCGCCGTTGCCACGCCCTTCCTGAACGTTTGCTCTGGATCGCCTGCAAGCACTCGTACCACCTTGTCCTCGTTGTTAAGAACCGTATTCACGACCGCCTTCAGGCCGGCCTTCCTAGCGATTGTATTGATGTCTCGCCTCATCGGGTTGTCGAGCGTCGCAACGAGCCTTCCAATCGGCACAACCTTCCCCGCTGCTATGTGGAGCATCCCGACCGATTCCTCTCCACAAACGCCGGGAAGGATGATTTTTCCTCCTCCGCCCCACCCCGCTGCGTTGTGAGGGACAATATTCCCCACGCCGACCACCAAGTCTGCATTCACAACCGTTTTGTTTACATGAGCCGGTATCCCAAGTTCGGTCGTTCCGAGATTCACTAGTCTCTTCTCGTCCTTGTAGTCTGAGTTGGACACCTCGAATCGCTCAACCACCTCCGGACCTAGGTGATCAACAATTTCAGCATCCGTCATAGGTCTGTGAGTTCCCAGAGCGATCATGATTTCCACATTGTCGGCTTTGAGGCCCCCTGCGCAGAGCGCCTCCAAGATCGGCGGGAGGATTTCGTCTTGGGGAGTCGGCCGAGTTAGGTCATCAACAAGAACGACCACTTTGTCGCCTTTCTTCGCCAGTTGGCTTAGTGGAGGAATCCCGATCGGCCTCTTTGCCGCCTCAGTGACCGAACCACGGACATCTGGGTCAGACGGCAGCCTATTCCTTTCCACATAGTAGCCCACGTTCTTGTCTGGTACGTCGAACTCGACTGTCTGGTCATGCCCAAATGGCAGCCTGAAATGCATCTTGACTAGCCTCATCAATCATGATTCTTGGATTCGCCGATACTGATTCATGATTCCCCGAGGACACCGGTGCCAAGCATGCTACCTAGTCATAGTTCGGGTTGCCTGCTTCAAGATCTCGTCGATCTGCCGAAGGATCTCGTTAGGCAACGGGGGCGGTTTGTGTTCCTGCAGAATAGCTCTTGCTTTCAGTCTTGCCTCGTCTTGTGTGCTCAACTGACCTCTCGCCTTCCAGTCACCTATCGCTTGTCGGTTGAACAGTCTTGGGTGCAGTATCTCGCCCTTTTCCAGGTGTGTTCGGGTGTGCTTCTCTGCCATGTAACTCCCGCCAGGACCTATCCGGCGAATGAGATCAAGAGCCAATGTCTCGTCGCTTATCTCGATTTCCATCAGCAACCTCTGGATGTAACTGATGATTTCGTCGCATATGACGCCCATCTCAAGACTGCCCGAAGAGCCATGTGCAATCGTTCCACAGTTGTGTACGAGGTTGATGCCCGCCATCGCGTTGAGATAGGCATTCATGAAGGCCTCAGCTCCCGCCTGCGAGTCTGGGCATTTGGAGTCTGTTGCGCCGCCAGAGCCGAATGTTGGAACACCATAGTATTCAGCGAGTTGCCCGACAATCAGCCAACCCAGGCCCCACTCAGGGGCACCATAGCACACACTCCCTGTGCGCATATCGAGCACAGACGTATGGATTCCGTATAGAACCGGAGTACCTGGCGAGACTAGCTGAGCAAGTACGATTCCTGCCAAGCACTCTGCGTTGCAGACCGCGTGCTCGCCGGCCAAGGTGATGGGAGCCGAAGCACCTGGCATGGGCCCGGGAGCGTAGGCTACAGGCACACGTGCCTTGGCAAACTCGATAACGGCTTCGTTTATCGTAGGCATGACAAGCGGCGTGATTGGTTCGCTGAAGAGGGTGACAATCGGCCTGCGGGCGAGATTGTCGAATCCTCCCGTAACGGCTGCGCCCATTGCAAGCAGGTATCTAGCTCCCTCAGCCCCGGATGCGGCGTACACAATCGGCTTCTCAGTGTTTCTAAGCATGAGGGAGGCCTCATGGAGCCACGCCAGTTCATGAGGCGCATCTGACGCTCCGCCTAGTGACATCACAAATGAGATGTTGGGCAGTGCATCACCAAGAATAGTCGCGTTAATCACATCTTCACTAGTAGACGGCCTGAAATCGCCTTTTTCCATGTCGAGAGTGTATGGCGTGGGGGTTCCTCCAAGTCCGAAATGCACTCTGCCGTGCTCAAGGGCGAGATCATTTTTCTCTGTTCGCCCTCCGACGACTATCTTCCTAGGAGCTTTGCTCAGGGAGTCCTTGACGATGTGTTCTGGGATTCTTACCCTGTTTTTCTCCTCATCCACATCGACTCCGCCGCTCTTGAATACCTCAAGTATGGTCCTTGATTTGACTTGCAGCCCGACTTGTCCGAGAATTTTCAGAGAAGCTCCGTGGATTGCCTCGATATCTGAACGTGGGAGCGGACGGAATATTCCGCCGCGCAATCCTTGCCTGACCATCATTGCGACCAGCCTATCTGAGATCGAGCAGACTCTTCACGAGCTTCACCGCATCAATAGCATTCGGGGCATACCCGTCCGCTTTGATCTCCTTTGCCCATTGCTCCGTTGCCGGAGCTCCACCAACCAGCAACTTGTGTCGGTCACGTGTTCCTCTCTTGACGAATTCGTTGACGACGTCTCGTTGCACCGGGAGGGTTGTGCTCAATAGTGCTGAGGTACCCACAATCTCGGCCCCTGTCTCGTCTGACTTTGTGGCAAAATCATCAATCGAAACATCAGTTCCAAGGTCCATGACCTCAAAGCCCGAGGCGAATAGCATTGCCGCAACGATGTTTTTGCCTATGTCATGGATGTCGCCCGAGACTGTTCCTAAGACAACCTTTCCAAGGGATCTCTGGCTCGTCCGAGCCTTGGCCATTGCAGGCCGGAGAATGCTATCGAGTGCCTCTTTGGCCGCAGCAGCCGCACCGGCGAGATCTGTTAGGAAAGCTTCGCCCTTCTCGAATCTCTCACCTACTCGCCTCAAGCCTTTCGCAATGCCATTCTCCACGATACTTGCGGCGTCAATGCCCGCTTCGATGGCACGTTTTGAAAGAACCATGACCGTGTCAGGATCCATCTGTTCGACTGAAGCGGCCAGTTCATCAAGAACTTGCGTGGGCAACCGGGGATCGACCCATTTGCCACATGCTTTCTCACTAGCTCTTAGCTTTGCATGCTTCCACGCTCAGAATCCCCGGGGGCAGCTAGGAGACTAAGCCTAATATTGGGAGACAGTCCACTGTGTGGCGCGCAGTGACAGGAGTGCTGCCCAGATGAGTTCGAAGTCTGAGGTTATCGAGAACCTGAGAAAAGCAGTGCTTGACTTGGATGTAGACCGGGTTAAAGCTGCCTCACAAGAAGCGGTTCGACTTGGGATCGACCCTATTGAGGCAATTGATGATGGCCTTGGAAAGGGCGTTCGCACAATCGGAGACAAGTTTGCTGCAGGGGAAGCTTTCCTGACAGAGCTTGTGATGGCGGGAGAAGCCATGAAAGCAGGCGTTGAAGTCCTCAGACCGGTCCTCCTTCAGCGTAAGCTTCAGCGAAAAAGCACCGGGATCGTGGTCATCGGCACGGTCCGGGGAGATATTCATGACATAGGAAAGAACATCGTTGCCGTGATGCTAGAAGCCGCCGGTTTCGAGGTAAATGACCTTGGCGTTGATGTGGCACCGGGGGACTTTCTAAACAGGACCAGGGAATCAAAGGCACAGATAGTCGCTATGTCAGCGCTGCTCACTGTGACGACACCAGAACAGAAGAATACGGTCCAAGCGATCGAGAAGGCCGGGATCCGGAAGAATGTGAAGATAGCAGTAGGCGGGGCTGCAGTTACCCCTGAATGGGCTCGTGAGATCGGAGCGGAAGGCTACAGCGACAACGCCGTCGATGCAGTGGAACTCTTCAAGAAACTGGTGGCATCGTAGAACCCGAGTATCCGCAGGGCAGCTGGTGGCTAGGGCTTTCTCTCGAAATGATCGACGATCTGCCTGAGCTCTTCTTTCGTGCCGGAGGGCAAATCCGGCGGATGATGCTCGTTGAGGAGCCTGCGAGCTTTCTCTCTTGCGGATCCTACAATGTCTCGGCCACCCTTATGTGTCCAGCGACCGAAAGCTGCACGAGATGATATGTCAGGGATCCAGAACTCGCTCTTGAACTCCTTCAACGTGTGCGCTTCTTTCAGGAACTGCCCTCCGTGACCGACTTTGCGAACAAGATCGACAACGAGCGTTTGGGGGTTGGCTTGCATTCCTCTTGCCACTCTGTCAATGTAGCCGAGGATCTCATTGTCGATCACTAACTGCTCATGGCTGACGATCAATCCGCTGGAGAACATTCCCGGGTTCAGCATTAGGTCAGCTCCTCCGAGGTAGATCGCTAACCCCGTGATCGCCTTCTCCCATGCGGTCTGTTCATCGTGCACGTGCGCATCTGTGTCCGGCCCTGCCGAAAGGCAAGGGAGACCATAATGCTTCGCCACTTGGGAGCTCGCGATTCTCATTATTGCCCCCTCAGGAGACGCGATCACCGCATTGGCCTCGCGCATGTCAAGCACCGTAGGAACGTACCCATAGATTACAGGAGTCCCGGGTCTGAGCAGTTGTGCAACCACCAAGCCAGTCAGGGTTTCTATGTTCTGCAATAGGAGCACACCGGCCAGCGTGATCGGAGCGGTAATTCCCGCGATTGGCTGCGATATTATGTGAAGAGGGATTCCCGCTGAAGCTGTCTCGATCAATGTTTCAATCGCGTTCTTCTCCCATCGAAGTGGACTAGTGGGGGAGGCCATTGACGTAATTGCCGGTCTCGAAGAAAGATCTCGCCCTCCGCATGCATGTCTTGCCATTTCGAAGACCGCTCTAGCAATCCCCGCATCTGACAAGGAAAAATGGCAATGCTTCGAGGTGTTACTCAGAATAGCCTCTACAGCATGAAGCTCAGCAGATCCCGCAGGCACATCTTGAGGGATAGCCTGAGTACCGACCACATGTATGTTCGGGAGGGCATCAGCAAGCCTCGCAAACTCTCCTACGTCACGTTTGGTAGAGGGGCGTCGTTGCCCCGTCTCAGAATCCAGAGTATAGGTCGCATCGAAGCCACTGATGTTGTAGGTTTTCTTCCCCTCAAGTCTTATGCCATTGGCACCGCTTCTATCGAACAGCTCTACAGTTCTCTGTCTCGCTGACAACACGGACTTTCTCATCAGGTCTTCGGGGATCTTCGCGACTCCCGTTCTATGATCGACACGCGCGCCGGCTTGCTCCAACAGCTGACACGCTCTCTCGCTTGCTATTGAGACTCCGACATCGGTAAGAACCTGGATTGTCGCCCTGTCTATCTCTTCCAATTCGCCAGGACTGAGGACCCTCGCTCTGAGCTCCAAATGCCCCTACGCTCGCTTGAGCATACGCTGTGAAACTAGGATATTGAAAAGGCTTCAAGTGAAGCCTCACCGCAAATCCGAGATTGCTTGAAGCACCATATGCGCTTGAAACCAGAGCGAGCCAGGTCGAAAGTTCCTTATACTGACCGCGAGGCCGTATCTTTCAAGAAAATGGTGAACAACAATGGCAAGCAAGCCGAAAGTATTCGTCAGAGAAGCAACAGGACTCGTTCGAGAAATCGGTGTACGCGACCATGCGTTGACGGCGATGAACGGGGTGGTGCCGTTGGCAGCAATTGCGATGACACCATTCTGGATCTACGTCGCCATCCCTGGGGGCGATCCGACGATCGGCATCGTCCTCGGCTGCCTTTTCGGTATCTTCGGATACATGACTGCATACGCAATGAGCGCCGCCACGTTTCCGCGATCTGGCTCCCCGTGGGTAATGCAGAGCCGTGTTCTGTCACCCTGGATCGGATGGCCAAGCGAAGTGCTCATGTGGCTCGGATGGATTGTCGCGCTGGCATTGTACCCGAGCGCGTTTTTCATCCAGTTCGCTCTGATGCCGGGCCTCTATGCGATGGGAGTTTCAAGCAGCAACGAAGCTCTGAAGGCGGCTGCCATGTGGCTGCTGGCTGAGCCATCTGCGGCATTCGTGCTCGGAACGATATTTCTGATCTTCTGTGTGCTCATCGCGGTTTCAGGCACTAGGAGACTCGTTAGGGACTTTCAGATACCCATCACGGTCATCATGTTCATCGCGATATTCCTCATGATGTGGCTTTTTGCATCGACCAGCAAAGAACAATTCGCTATACTCATGCCAAAGTATCTCGGGAATACGTACGATGGAATCGTGGAAGCGGGCAAGGACCTGCCAACGATGTCCCCGATGTCATATGCGTTTCCTGCTGTGATGGGGGCGGCCGGATTCTCAGCAGGGTCAGCCAACACCTACTGGAACGCTTGGAACGTTGGCGAAGTCAAGCGCGCCGGCGACGTGAAGATGCAAATGCTGTCAATGTGGATTCCAAGTGTCCTCATAACGTTGCTTGCAGTCATAGTCTACAGCGAGCTCTATGGCCTCATGGGAAGAGACTTCCTGATATCACTCATCAACTTCTCGAACCTGTCGTCGGGAGTAATCAAAGCGCCTCTCACGTGGGGCGGGGTCGCGATTCCTTATGCTGCGATGATGCTCGCCGACAACTACTGGCTGCAGCTGATCATAATGCTCGGGCTCATATGCGCAAGCCTTGCGTATGTCCCTGCGACTTGGCTGATCATTACCAGAGACATGTTCGCTTGGTCCTTCGACCGACTACTCCCTGCCAAATTCTCCGAGGTCAACGAAAGATTCCACACTCCGGTCTGGAGCATATTCGCGAACTTCATCGTGGCGGAGATACTTGTGCTGCTCTTCACGTACTTGCCTCAGTATACCAGTGGCTTCTTCTCAGTAGGATGGGACGCGACGCTCGCGGAAACCACGATACTCTGCATAGCGGTTGCAGTGCTACCCCTGAGAAAGACCCTGTGGGCACACTCCCCAGTGAAGAACTGGAAGTTGGCCGGCATCCCCATCATAACCATCGTAGGAATCATCGGTGCATACTACAACGGGTACGCCGTATACCTCTTTTCCACCAGCCCGTCCGTCGGATTCGCGGGAACGGGCGCTGGATGGATCATCCTAGGAGCAGCTGTCATTGCATTCATACTCTACCCGATCATCCGCGCATATCGCAAGAGCCAAGGTATTGACATCGACCTCATCTTCCGTGAAGTGCCGCCAGAGTAGAGAACAAGAAACGCAAAGTCCCTCTCCCCCTTTTTCTTTCTGCGTGTTTGAGGCAGCGGCCAGACTATCTTGACCAGCCCATACCGTTGGCAGTCGAGCAAGCGCACCTAGAAAGTGTGGATCCAGCTTGTCGTTTTCGTCCCCCAGGTCACGTGAATGAGGCAGATACCCCACCAGGGAAAAGTTATGAGCAAACGCCTCTAGTCTCCGTAAATGAAATAGACGCTAATGGAAGGGTGACGAATTGGCCAAGATCGGATTCATTGCACTTGCCGCTCAGTGGTTCTGGGACACGAGCATGTCGGACTCAAAGTCAACTCAGGAGATTGAATCCCAAATTCGTGAGATTGTGGCCAGTATCGCTGCTTCCCATGAAGTCATCAGCGCAGGACTAGTCACGACAGAGGAGTCAGCCAAGTCTGCAGCAGCCAAGTTCAGAGGAGAGGACGTGGACGCTTTGCTCGCTTGCTGCATCATGTGGAGCGAGGATCAGCCTTTTCTGAGGGTCTTAGAAGAAATGAAGGATACTCCTCTGCTGCTTTGGTGCTGGACTCCGGGAACGTCGCTGCCCGAGACCCTAACCGCAGTCGACCTGACACGATGGAGCGGGCCAGTAGGCGCACAACAAGTGTCTGGAACATTGAGGCGTTCCGGACGAAAGTTCACATTTGTGATCGGAAACCACAATGAGAAAGAGACCATTCGAGAGATCCAGGGATTCCTTTCTGCGGCCACGGTTGCCAAGAATCTCAAGCATGCGAGAGTTGGTCTACTCCCGTACAGATACTTTGTGATGCCCAACACTTGGGTTGACGAATTCGAGCTGATGAGCAAGATCGGTCTAGATGTTGTCTACATCTCGGTGGGCGAACTGGCCTCGTCCGCGGCGTTGGTCAGCGGGGAAGAGGTCAAGAGCTACGTTGATGGGCTCAAGGGAATACACATGTCTCCTCAGGTCTCAGCGAAGGGACTCTCGGAAGCAGCTAGAATTTCGCTCGGATTGGCCAAGATCATCAAAGACCGAGAACTCGATGCAGTTTCCATTGGTGACTGCAACGACGAGCTTCATGCTGTGCTGAAGTGCAGGCCTTGCCTCTACCTCCCATCGGTGTTCGAGAACGGTGTTGTTGTCGGCAGCGAGGGAGACCTAAGAGGCATTCTGGCTCAACTCGTGCTTGCAGGACTGTCAGGTCAGCCCACGTTGTTCACGGAGATCTTCACATACGACGAACAGGAAAATCAGATTCTTGTTGGCCACGCCGGCATGCACGATATCAGGCTAGCTGGAGACCGGTCTGCTGTGACGATCACTCCTGACTACGAGTATCCAAAGGAAGAAGCAGGTGTGTGGATGGCATTCTCCGTTAGTCCTGGACCGGTCACACTTCTATCAATCACAAGTGACAAGAGCGGCCTTCATTTCGTAGCGCTGAAGGGTGAGGCCGTTCCCGCGAAGGGAAGGCTAGAAGGTTACCCGAACGCGCTCGTCAAGCTAGAAATGCCTCTTAGATCTTTCTTTGCCGCCACCACCGCCATCGGAACGACACAGCACTGGGCGCTCGTACCCGATGATCAGAGGGATCGAATATCAAAACTCGCCCACATTCTGGGCATCAATTGCACGATTCTAGGCTGAGCTTAGGAAAGCTAAAATGTCTATCTCTCACTAGAGCGGCGGCACGCGTCACAAGGAAAAAGCAGCCCAAGAGTCCAACAGAGGTCGAATCATGCCGATCAAGGACATACATGAAGAGACAAAGAGAATACTCGGCTTGGCTGAGGAACGCAGGGTCGTTCTCCGTCTCGTAGGCGGTATGGCTATCAGGTTCCATTGTCGCAGCGCTGAGAAACCTCCGCTCACGCGAAGATACGTTGATGTGGATCTGGTCGGGCATGCGAAGCAGTCAAAGCTGATCAAGAAGCTCTTCGTAGATCTTGGGTATACGCCAAGAGACCGATTCAATGCAATGCATGGCGATACCCGGCTGATCTTCAACGATCTAGAGCATGAACGTCGCGCGGACATATTCCTCGATGTCTTCAAGATGTGTCACGTCTTCAACTTCAAGGACCGACTCGAGATCGAACCGTATACGCTTTCTCTGGCAGACTTGGTCGCCACGAAACTTCAAGTTGTGCAGATGACGGAACGAGAGTACAAGGATCTGATGTGCCTGCTACTCGATCACTCCGTCGGTGACAGGGATGAGCCTGAGGTTATCAACGGCGCGCACTTGGCTAAGCTCGCCTCAGGCGACTGGGGGATCTACATGACCTTCAAGCAGACGATTCAGAACCTCCTAGGGGCCGTCGATGCCTACGGACTCACAGCGGAGCAGCAGCAGATCGTCAAGGACCGAGCTCATCTGATTCTCGCCAAGATAGAGGAAGCACCCAAGAGCATGTCATGGAAAGTGAGAGCGAGAGTAGGGGAGAAAGTCCCCTGGTACGAACTTCCGGAAGCCGACAAAGAGATCGTCAATTAGCGTGGAGCTGTGACCTAGACTAGAGTCTCCAGATGCCGAATTCTCCCACAGTCTGAGAGGTCTCCACCGGCTCATACCATCTCTTCTTTGCACCAATCGTTGACCGCATCTTCCAGCCTGTGGTCTTGGGTTCACTTTCGATCCTCTCAAGTAGTCTGGAGATCTTCGAAGTTATGTCGCTCTTCTCAGCCCCGTCTAGCTCAGCCATTTCTGGAACCGCCTTGTTCAGCCCCTTCAGGTTTGTCGTGACGGTGTACCAGAATCCCCAGTCTTTCGCGAGGAGCGAAGCTACGTGACGCATGTCAATAGTCTCCGGCGCCTGACCCTCTCCCAATTCGTGGGCTCTGAGCAACAATAGCGTGTCCTTTAGATCCTTTTCACTGAATGAGACTATCTGTAGTTTCTCAAGCAGCAGGTCAACGAGGGAGATTGTAGGGGAGTCGAGTTCGAGTCTGCCTCTGAAATCAATCGGGTGATTCGCAGCCAAGAGCTTGTCAAAGAAGACATCGGCGTAGAACCACCCATCCGGGTGGAAGTATATCTGACGTTGGGTTGCGGCAGAAGACAGCGTCGTCCGTCTCTTTCGATAGCCAACCGACTCGAAGAACTTCCGCACATTGTCTCGGAACTTCATATATGACATGAAATCGAGGTCCGTGTATTCTTGCTCATTGGGGCCCAGCCTACCCAGCCTCTTTGCAAAATCAGCTTGATCGCTGCTGTGCATACGAATAGCGACACCCCCTATCAATCTGAGAGGGATCTTCGCCTTTGTTGCCTCATCGACAATCCTCCGTCCCTGTTCTAAGAAGGCTTCCGTTGGGACAATTCCTACCCATTCGGGAGGCATCTTGACTATTCTCTCTTCAGTCATGTTTCGCTACCCAAACAGAATTCCACACGTAATGAACGTTAAAGCTTTCCGAGAATGCGCAGACGAGCAAGCCATGCCGATCTGGATTCATCCTGAGGTGAATAGATAGCTCTTGATCCCCTTCTCCGTGAGGTCGACCAAGAGACCTCGAAGGACACCCTCACCGTATTCGCTGCCAGGATTGAAGCACTTGGTGCGACCTATCGAGGCAACCCCTTTGGATTCATGTATGTGACCATGGAATCCAGCCAGCGGCTGGTACTTCTTGATGGCGTCACGGACTGCGGTGCTGCCGGCCGGCGCCATGACGATCTGTCCTCCCGACAGTACCGGTTTGAGTGTCTCGTCGAGCTTGGGTGCGGGGTCAATGATTGTTCCGTACGGAGGACAGTGGAGGTTGAATATGCAGTTCTCCATGGTCTTGACGCCTGCGGCCATCTTGTCGATTCTTTCCGCAAGCTCGGTTTCTTCGAATTCTCTGGGGCTTTTCCATGGGGTGTGGTTGGTCAATCCGAGGGTGATCATTTCATGATGCTGGTCTAGTTCGACGACCTTCTCCTCAGGATTGATTATTATCTTCGACTTGTTGAGTGCCTCATCGACCTCCCACCTATCGTCGTTTCCAGGCGAAATGAAGCATTTGATTCCCGTATCCCGCAAACGCTCTTCAGCCATCTGAACCCATCGTACCACCGTGTCAACCATTAGTCTCGTGAAGAGTTGATTCACCTTGTTCTTGTCGGCTTCAAGCGAAACCATCTCATTTGGCTCTGTTAGATGAGGATAGTAGCCCGAGTCTCGTATCGATTTCTCCAGATCCTTCACATCGGACTCCGATTTACACCGGATGTCCGATCCAGCGTATGAGGACAAATATGTTCCGTCAGGCTGCTTGACAATGGGGACGATCATCTTCCCGGTAATGTCTCCCGCAAGCATCACCGCGTTCGCCTTGTAGAACTTCCCGGCGTTCAGGAATTTCTTGAAGCATCTCTCCGATCCGTGGACATCTGTTACGAAGAATACTCGGGTGTTCATCGTGTTGCACTTGGCCGGCGCGAACGTATCGCAATGGCCTATTTATCGCTTCTTTGAAGCCGAGGAAAGAACCGAACCCGCCCAATCGAGAGTCGCGTGCGACTAGGCAAAGCTCTAGACTATCTAGTCCTCATCTAGCAGCTCCAAGCTGACTCTGACTCTTTTCCCGATGGACAACTTTGTAGCTTGGTCAGCTGGAACAAGCCATTCTTCCAAGTTGGACCCCGGGACGCCAGCGAAACCAGGCCCCATTACGAGCGCGCCGGGAATCGCCGTTCGAAGTTGTTTCGCAATACTCTCAGTCATCTGCTGGCTCATCCTCTCCTGTTCCGATTGCGGATATGGCCTAACGCGCTGTTCAAGCATCTCTTCATCGAGTTTCACCTGAATGCGGATCTTCACAGGATCCTCGCTTTGTACTATCCCGACTATTGTGCCGGTCTTCTGGACCTTCATACTACGGCGCCACCTCCGTCATGATGCGAAGACTCCGATATGATCTGTTCGCTCACAAGGAGATTGAGCGAGGCTCATTGCCCGCGATGACCCTTCTCGCTATTCCACGTGCACTCTGAAGAGATCGATGTCGGGCCCCAGCTGGTCCAGGAAGTCTCTGGCCGCACGATTGACATCCCTCGATTGAGTGATGTATCGTCCGACGACGACTATGTCCGCCTGCGCGTCCAATGCACTCTTGAGGGTGCTTGGTTCTATTCCGCCAGCGACGGCAACGAGTATCTTTCTTTCCTTAAAGGCTTTCTTGATCTCGCCGACGAGGTTCCATCTTGACTCCCCGCCTTTCTCCGCATCGATCCCTCTGTGAATGATCACGACATCCGGAAGCTGCTTGTAGCTTTCCAGTACGGGTAGAGGATCCGAGACTTCCATCATGTCGACAATTGAGTAGACGCCCAACCTCTTCGCTTCGTAGATGAACTTGTCAACAGTCTCTTTCGAGGCCAGTCCCGAGGCGACCGCTGCGTCAGCTGTCTCTTCGAAGGCAACGTCAACCTCCACTTGGCCTACGTCAAGGGTCTTCATGTCTGCTATGATGAACGAATCCTTGGCATGGGCTCGCAACTCGTGTACGACGCCCGTCCCATATTTCTTGACGAGCGGAGTTCCTGCCTCAATTATGATCCGGTCACTGGCTGGTAGCCGCTGGAGGATCTCTTTCGCTTTCTCAACATCCGGCACGTCGAGCGCGATTTGGAGATAGGGGGGATTCCAGAGGCGGGGAACCCTGAAACCCATGATCGGGTGAATCGCCCTATCCTTCTCATACATGACCTTCTCCAAGCTCGGGTAGTTCGCAAGTGCCCTTCTCAAGGCGAGCTTGGTCGCACCATAGTTGTAATGGTATATCTTCCGGTAGTCTCGCGCGTCAGGGTGGATGAAAACACTGCATATGATTACCCACTCGTCGATCTTCTGTTTTGGGACTATTCCTTCCTCCACTGCATCCGCAACGGCTTTTGCAACTGCCGCCTGAGCAGGGCCGAATATCCGTCCCGCGTCGTCCATTCCCTTGACGGTGACTTTAGGAACGATCAGCGTGTGAGGTTTCGGGGGAAGATTCGGTCGTATTACCGCGAGAAGCGGTGTGTGGCCAGCCGACAGGTGGGTAAGGCCGCTAACGAACGCCTTTCCGACCGGCCCGCTCTTTTCGCCCACGATAAGATCGATATGCGCGACTTCTGGCGATTTGCCCACGAGCGCCTCTCCTATGAAGAACGTGCTTTCATTCACAGAACAAACACTTGCTTTGTATGCAAGCGGTAGATCAGTCAGGCTTCCCTTAAATGAGTTGTCTTGCAAGATTCGTTGATAACCAAAAGATCCAAGACGAATGAGGAAAAAACTGGATAGACCGGCGCTCAGTATCTGATTGAACCTGACTCCTCAAACCTCCAAGTCAACCCCCAAAACGCGATGTTCTCGCGGAAAGCACATGCCCATTCAGGTGCCTTGCTGTGCAGCGCCTTCGTCATGACCGTAAGCTATGAAGGGCCTCACGGGCAGTCTGGTACGAGCGATGGGGCCGGGTAGATACACGTTTCTCGGATCAGCTGACATCACCTCACCGACCGTCAGCGATTGTCTGATAGACTCTGCCGTCAAGATCATTCTGCGATTGCAGGGTCACGAAAAAGGACCCTGCCGAGACGCTCGAAACATCAACCGATCCGGTCGGTGACTTGCACGAATCCGAAGCGAGAGGCCCTCTCTTGCCACCTACCACAGTCACTACGATTATAGATAATGCAAGGATCTTCTCACCTCTCTTAGCGAGTGAGGCGATGCTGTATGGCAGAGGGACCGAAATCCGGCGAACGTGCGCCTGAGTTTGAGGCGAGGGACCAGAACGGCAAGACATTTGCACTTGCGTCGTTTCGTGGAAGAACGATAGTGCTCTACTTCTACCCTGAAGACGACACGCCAGGATGCACGGCAGAAGCATGCTCATTTAGAGATTCGATGAGCGCACTTCGGGACCGAGGAATCACAGTTCTAGGAGTAAGCGTGGACTCCGAGTCGTCGCATGCGAGATTCGCGTCCAAGTACAGACTGAATTTCACATTGCTCTCTGATCCGGAGAAAAGTATCGTTCGTGCGTACGGTGTCGGAAGCCCGCTTGGCAAAGCGAAAAGGTGGACTTACGTCATAGGTCCTGATGGGATCATCAAGTACGTCTTTTCTCACGTGACCACAAAGACGCATGGTAATGATGTCCTCAAGAAGCTCGAGGAACTTGGATTAGCATAGCTTGCCGTGCAATTGGCGAACAAGCGATTCTGCGGATGTCTCATGTGAAGCGCCGATTAGGAATGGCCTACGTTCTGGGTAGAGCCTTGAGGATCTCTCTCACTCGCAAGGTGTCATACCCAAGCGGAAGGAAGAGATTGACGAATGACGTGACTAGGAGTTTCACGTATGCCTCAGTATCATAACCGACTCCCTTCTCGAACAATTCCGATGGCACAGCGCGGTTCCCCTTTATTGCAGCCCTGTCTGCAGTTACTATGTAGCGAATGTTCTGTCCAGCGTGGGTGTATCTTCCTTCCTTGCCTAATTGTTGAGCAGCAATCGCTTGATGACTGAGATTTGCATATTCTTCCGGTGATTTGCTCAACCTCCTTTCTAGTACAAGTTTCTCTCCAGGGACTTTGTCGGCTCTGATCAGTTCTATGTACTTTCTTGCTAAATCGATCGCTTCGGGAACAAGTTCGCGAACCTCTGCTGAGTTGGATGCTTTTGAGAGGATATCCAAGATCTCTCGCTGAAAGTCGCGAATTATCCCTGCCGTGTCATGGCGTCTGAGGTCAATTCCACGCACTTTCATTGTTCCATCTCTAAAGACACCGTAGTATCTATTCATCACAGGCACACTGGGATTGATTCTGGAATTGAGGAAGACTATCCACTTGTAGATTCCTTCGAAACTTATGGGCAGATCGAGGCTTGTCTCTATTTCACGACACAGGTCGCGGTATTCACTGTCAGACGCATTTGTTTTCTTGAGCCAGAGCGAGTCCACTATCCCATGGACAACTTGAAAACCTCTTGATTCGGCAATAGCGCTTGCTTTCTGGATAGCGTCTCGTGCATAAGCGCAAGTTGCGATATGTGCGTCGATCTTGCCGAACCGCGCATTCTTGAACCCAAGGTAGCCAATTGCTCGGCTTCAATGCGCGAATCCAACGCCTATGAGCAGACTAGGATCCATTTTAGCGCGGCTTGACGTTGATCGGGCCGAGCTCGAGTTGGAGGGTCGTTCGCTTCATTCCTCCAACGCTTGTACTCCGCTCGTTTCTTGAGTAGAACTTCAAGCGAGGCGGGGACGATCCCCTGCGATCGCTCACATATACGAAAACCAACTCCTGGAACGCGATTGGGCGAGTTGGGGCAGCATTCACAGTTCACAGTCTCGCCGCTCAGGTTATTCTTCAGCATGATCGTTGGATAAAGCGAGGAAAAGTCAACTTCACCAACCCAATCATGTATTCCCAGCTTAGGCTCATAGACGAATCCACCGCGGTCAGCTAACAGAAAGCTATTTCCATCCTTGAAGTCTTCGGGCTGAGATTTATTCCACGGAATCAGTATTCCTCGTTTGATGGCGTGATAGATCTGGAGCGATGACATGCTTGTGCCGATTGTGCTACGCGAGGCGCGTTGAAGTGGGATGATACATGTTCGGGCCACTTCTATGAGACCTTCAAGACCACAATCAGTGTCGATGAAGCTGTTACTGTAGTCCAGATGCAGTCGACCCATTAGGCGAGCCACAGTGCTACGGTAGTAGATCCGTCCATAGCTGAAGTAGCTTCGACCTCTTATCTCAAGAACCCGCAGCGGTGCACGATCCCGACCAAGTACAAGCTTGTGAAGCACGCCGTGCTCGCGGGCACGTTGGGCCAAGTACGGGAAGATGAATGTGTCTCCGTCGTCTGTGCGTACGATGTCTGGATCGAATTTGTTAAACACCTCAACAAGGGCTGACAGCTTGTCGGTCTCAGATCCTGAGTCGATCCGCTTCTCCTGATCCTCCATTGTGATAGCTATGGAGTCTATTGGGTCGCTCATAATCGGTATCCGGTTGCTCGCCTTTGTGTTGACTACCAGCTTGGCAATCCTGAGCGGCGGAATTTCGTAGTTCGTGGAATCCGATGAATCGAGAAGATCCCAAGCTATGTGCCCATCACGATTATCGGCCTCAACGTAGGCTAGCGGGAAGAGATGCTTCTGATAGAGATACATTTGAGAGGACGGTATGTCGACATCATATGGCCGGTACTTGCGCCCATAACCTGCAAGTTGCTGGATCTCTTGTGCTAAAGTCGCAGCTTCGCGATCGGAGAAGACTTTGATCTCAAGCACCTTTGACTGTGATGAATCGTTTGGCTTCTCAAGTCTTTCAACGAAACTGCATCGATCACTAAATTCAGGATGTGCGGCTAAGTCGAGCAGGTCAGCAAATTTACCGGCGACATGAATTCTCGGCGTCCATGCATCTACGAGTCTTACGCACTCGCCGTCACGCTTTTTCAGCCAAAGGATCATGCGACCTGGTTCGGGGTAGAGGTCGAACAGCCAGCCTTTTGTTCTCACTTCAGCTCGTCCTTCACTCGTCTTTCGAATTCAGTGATTCTCCTGTGATGCACCGAGAGTATTGTGAAGAGTAATGGAAATTCCACCGCCGATGCCGCAAGGACTCCAGCGGCTGGCGCATAGAGCTTGCATTCATTTAGCAGATCCTCGAAGACTATTTGATCTTCAGCTCTGAGAAACTGTTTAAACTTGTTCAGTTCTGCGAGTTCTTGGTCGACGATGATCCGCCGGGACGGGATGGTTCTCCCCGCCCTCCAGCTTCAATAAAATCCTCGAGGAATTGATTAACACAGGCTTCTCGATGCAAGGTTGTCCGAAACGGCAGCGACCTGTGGCGTACTAGGATAAAACGCATGGATGTATCACGCTCTTCGGCGAGAATGGTTGCATGCGCAGTTTGCACAAGTGCCGCGTCGAGGGACTTGATGTTTTGACGGAAGCTTGTTACGACAACGAGAGACCCTGTAATCTCGGCGATCGCAGATAATGAACGTAACATCCGTTGAAAGACGCGATAGGCTTCCTGTTTGTCCTTGATCTCCGGATCTTGGAATAATCCAGTTACGTCTGAGACTATCGCGAATTTGGCGTTGTAATGTGTGAGAGCGCTTAGCAACTTCTCAGTTAGCAGAGATGCAAGCTGGAAATACGTGAATGCTCGGCTGATGTGTATGCGAGACAATGCAAGGTTAGGTTCGATTCCATACTCGATGGCGTAGTTTGACGTTGCATACACATCGAAGCTATTTCCACCATCGATAAAGATGGCATTTGACTCTAATCCAGCTGGATTACCAAGCTGAGCCCGGACGCAAAGAAGCTCGGCTAAGGATATTGATGGGGAGAGCCCTTGAAAGACAACGAACTGCCCCGTGGCTAATTGGACAAGTCTGTCTAACCTCTCAATCCCTGTAGTGAGCACCTGCTCCCCTGCAGGAAGATGAGACCCTCTTGGTCTGATTCCCTCAAAAGCTCGCGGCGGATGTTCGACTAGGAGTGCTGCTTTAGGGTACTTTGGGTTAACGTAGGTAGCTCTGACGTTGGATAACCGTGTGTTTTCACAATTCATGACATCTTCCAGACCAAACCCACAATCTGGACACACCCCATCATAGGCGGCCTGTATGCCCTTGGGATCAATGAATCGTCGCGCGACTAGCAGGACTTCATCACATAATGTACAATAGTATACCCAAGTGTCGACTTCGCTGACGGAGCGTGATCGTTGTGCGAGCGTCTCAAATTTCCATGTTCTTGCGACATTGATCTGGAGTGTCACTACATTAACTATCTCCAAGCTTCGAGGTGGGACCGGGTCATTCTCCTCTTCGGGATTTGGGTTGTGCGTCCTCAATGCCTTTCTCAGTGATTGCAAAGTATGTCTCTGATTCTGGAAGGCAGGGCGAGTCTATGATGCGGGCGCAACGGAGGTTGTTTGAAGCTTTTTTGAGCATGATTCGATGAGTTGAGGCATGAGCCAGGATGTTTCCTCCTGCTGGCCTGGTGGGGTCCCCGAAGAAAGCTTGAGGGTTCGCTTGGACCTGGTTGGTTAAGACGACGGCCAAGTTCAGTGTTTGGGCGATCCGTGCAAGCTTATGCAAGTGTGCGTTGAGTCTCTGCTGACGTTCGCTAAGATTCTCTCGGCCAATGTATTCGCTCCTGAAGTGTGAAAGCACTGAGTCGACTATGATGAGCTTGACGTTCTCCTCTTTGCAGAGCTTGAAAGCGTGATCAACTGTGAGGACCTGATGATCGCTATTGTATGTGCGCGCAATGAATACCCCTTCAAGGATTTTATCTGGGTCAAGCGACATCGCTTGTGCAATCTGATGAATGCGTTGAGGAGCAAATGTTCCCTCACTATCGAGAAAGAGAACTTTGGCGTTCAGCCCGCCTTGCTCTATCGGAAGTTGAGTTGTGATGCAGAACGTCATGCATAGTTGGGTTTTGCCAGTTCCAAACTCTCCTATGAATTCGGTGAGGGCTTGAGTTTCGAGACCTCCGCCGAGTAACTTGTTCAGGTTCTCGGAACCTGTGCTTAGACGGAGCAGGGATTGGCGTTTATCGTAGAGCTGTTTTGCTGTTAGAAGCTCTATATGGATGGTCTGACGGGCGGCACGTACAATCTTGATCGCCGCGGAAGATTCTAGCCCTGCCTTGTCGACGAGCTCTCTGATCGGCGCGACTGCTACCGCCTCGATAGAGTCGAAACCCGCTTCCTTAAGCTTGTTTGCGGTTACTGGACCGACGCCATCTAAATCCTGAATATTCTCTAGCGTATCAGACAAATGTAATCGAATTGAGCACATCAAGTTTCGAGAATAAACGAATAGGTAGACGAAGGAGAATGGAGAGGTTAGTGAAAGTTATCTTTCGACTACAGAAAGACCGAGCGACGAAGGCTTCCATCACACTAGGCGCTCAGTCTCCCACGCCGAGCGCACTTCTCAACACCCGATCGTAGAAACGACGCCCAACGAACTCGACCTCCTTGCCTTCCAAGTGGCCTGGAGAGATCTCATCAGGAGTACGCTTCCAGAAACGCCTGACCCCAAGTGCAAAAAAGCACTTCTAAGGCTACCCTTCTATCATCGCCTCTCCAAGTCTTCTTGATTCCGATCAGCTCGTCATTTCATCCTTCAATCACTGCAACTCAACGTGATCATTTGCGCTTCTTTGCCGCTGCCCACTGTTTGCAAATATCCGCTCCTTCCACTGCGTCTCTACCGTATCCATCTGCACCCAACGACTTCGCCGTCTCTGCATTCAGAGGAGCCCCACCAACTATTGTCTTGGAATGAAGTTGAGCTTTCCGAATTGCGTCCACTACTTCTCTCATGTGTGGAAATGTTGTGGAAAGCAGCGCGGACATAGCGACCACGTCGGCAGAGGCTTCCTTCGTTTTCGCCAAGAAGCGTTCGGCGTTGACATCAACCCCCAAGTCATGAACCTCAAATCCTGCGGCTTCCACTAGACTTGCGACTATGTTCTTCCCGATATCGTGGAGGTCGCCCTCGACAGTTCCGATGACAACGCAGCCTTGGGCCCCTATTTCAGACGGTTTCAGGTGAGTGCCGAACACTTTCATCCCTTCCTTGAAGGTCTCGCCTGCCATCACCAGCTCGGGCAGAAAGAACTCGCCGAGCTGATACTTCTGACCCACAACATCCATGCCTTTGGCCATGCCGCCAATGACGCAGTCATAAGCACTTACACCCGTTCTGAGCGCGTTCTCAGCGAGGGATCGGATGTTGTCGATGTCGAATCTCACGACCGCATCTCTCAGACCTTCAAGAATCTCTTCCCTAGTCACCTGATGACCTCCTGTGATGGAAGACCTTCCAACAAGTTAGTTAAGATTTGCCGAAACCAACGACGCGCCTGCGATCGTGCTTGTTCTGGGGAAGGGTAGCATGCGAAGACAGAGCATCCTGTTTGAAGGAACAACAGTTCCAAATTCTTATTTCCTTGAGCCCCCAGAAAGTGGGAGGTTTGATCTATTCTTCAGGGTGGGGTGGGAACCAATGGGTATGGAAGTATTCTTGCACAAAGGCAGAGGAGTACTCCTTGCATATGACCAAGGACTCGAACACGGCCCGACTGACTTCGATGAACGCAATGTTGACCCGACGTTCGTAATGAGACTCGCCGCTACTGGCCGGTTCAATGGAGTAGTGTTCCAAAAAGGGTTGGCGGAGAAGTACTACGACAAGCAAGTGCCTCTGATCCTCAAGGTCAACGGGAAAACCAATCTTGTGAAAGGAGAGCCCGTGGCACGGCAGATCTGCAGCGTCAAATATGCTTCGGCACTCGGCGCGAAGGCTGTCGGGTACACAATCTACGCAGGGAGCGCTCATGAGAGTGTCATGCTCGAGGAGTTCGGCAGAATCCAAGAACAAGCTCACGAGCTGAAGATGGCCGCGATCGCATGGATCTACCCACGCGGGGAGGCCATAAAAAAAGACACCGCCCCCGAGATTGTTGCATATGCAGCAAGGGTCGGACTTGAGGCAGGCGCAGACGCCGTCAAGATCAAGTACACGGGTGATGTTGAGTCATTCAAATGGGCTGTCAAGTCAGCAGGAAAGGCGAAGGTCTTCATGTCAGGTGGACCGAAAGCGCCCACTGACACGGACTTTCTGAGACAGGTTAGAGGGGCACTGGACGCTGGCGCCACTGGTCTTGCAGTAGGTCGCAACGTTTGGCAGAACTCAGACCCGGCCAAGATGGCACGCCTCTTGCAGAGACTCGTCATTGAGAACCTCTCTGTTGAAGAGGCACTTCGAGATTGAAGATCGGAATCCTCAACGGTGGCGGTGACTGCGCCGGTCTAAATGCAGTCACAAGAGCTGTCGTCAGAAAGGGCGAACAGCTCGGGCACGAAGTGATTGGTATCAAACATGGCTGGGCCGGACTCTTGGACATCTCCACGAAGCCTCTGAGATGGAACGACGTGTCGGAGATCATCAAGGTTGGAGGAACCATCCTTCACACTACGCGGACCAACCCCTTCGGCCGCAAGGAAGGTGCGCAGACAGTGCTTGCGAATGCCAAGAAGATCGGCCTAGACGCCGTAATAGCCGTGGGAGGCGAAGATACACTAAGTGTGGCCGCGAAGTTCGCGCAGATGGGGATGAGGGTTGTTGCAGTTCCGAAGACCATCGACAACGACATAGTTGGGACTGACGTTACATTCGGATTTGACACAGCCGTGAACGTCACTGTCGACGCGATAGACCGCATTCAGACGACTGGTGAATCGCATGATCGAATAATGGTCGTCGAGGTAATGGGGCGGCATGCAGGATGGATTGCTGCATACGCGGGAGTGGCAAGCGGTGCGAACCTCATCCTTGTACCCGAGGTACCGTTCGACGTTCAAGAGGCGTCCGACTTTCTCAAGAAGAGACACGAATCGGGAGCAACTGCTTCGGTAGTGGTGGTCGGAGAAGGATGCAGCCTGAAGGGATCTCCCCCTGGCGATTCCACCAAGGTAGACGAATTCGGCCACGCCCGACTAGGAGGAATCGGAGAACTCCTGGCAAGAGAGATTGAGAAGCGCACCGGAATAGAAACACGGGCAGTCGTGTTGGGCCACGTGGTGAGAGGCGGCGCGCCGTCAGCCTACGACCGCATACTTGCAACCCGCCTCGGAGTCGCAGCTGTAGAGGCTGTGAAAGACGAGGAGTTCGGCGTGATGGTGTGTCTGCGCAACAACATACTCACACGAGTCCCACTTGCGGAGATCCTTGGCAAGATGAAGGGCGTAGATGAAGAGACGATCGCTCTTGCTAGGGACTTTTCCATTTGACGAGAGGAACTGTGGATTTCGCTGGGTCACGGTCTTTCCACATCGAAATGTGGTACCAGCAGGGCACCGCACCTCGCGCAAGACACTCCCGCCAGATGATGAGTTCAGTGGAAGTTGAGGGACATGAGAAAAAGGCGAACCGCATCCTTCAGGAACCTAGTCCGGGAATAGCCTGAAACTGCGTTTTGTATCACGGAATACTTAAGAGAACCTGCCTTGATACCCGCGAGAGTTTTCCGTGAGCAGTCATGAACGACTTCAGCGTGGCAACCAACCGAACGTTTGGCGAAGTTGTGATCGAGACAGTGGGCCTGGCCAAGAAATTCGGTCATCTGATGGCCGTCGATCACATCAGCCTGTCAATTCGTGAGGGGGAAGTATTCGGGCTTCTCGGACCAAACGGCGCAGGCAAGACTACAACCCTCTCGATGCTTGCGACCCTGCTGAAGCCTACAGAAGGCACGGCGAGAGTCAACAAACACGACATCGTTGGTGAATCCGACGCGGTGAGGAGATCAATCGGAATTGTCTTTCAGGAACCCAGCAGCGATGATATTCTCACCGGAAGAGAGAATCTGTACCTTCATGCTCTTATGTATGGAGTTGAAGCAAACCTCCGAGAACAACGCATCAGTGAAGTGCTTAGGCTAGTTGACCTTCAGGATAGAGCCGACAGTCAAGTCAAGGTTTACTCAGGAGGTATGAGACGCCGGCTCGAGCTCGCACGTGGGCTTTTGCACAGACCTAAGATACTATTCTTGGATGAACCTACGCTCGGACTTGACCCACAGACCCGTGAGCACATATGGCAATACATCAGAAGACTCGCAGATCAAGAACGAGTCACAGTTATCCTCACGACCCACTATATGGACGAGGCCGAGCATCTATGCGACAGAGTTGCGATTATTGACGACGGAAAGATAGTGGCACTTGACACTCCTGATCAACTGAAACAAATCATAGGCGGCGACATAGTGAGACTCAAGATCAAGAACCCAAAGCTCACGCCAGTCAAAGAACTACCTTACATCGTCAAAGTTGAACAGACTGGCGGTTTCGTTATGCTGACAGTGAAGAACTCAAGCGTGCATCTGCAAGAGATACTCGGGTTGGTGGGAAACGCCGAGTCGGTTGAGCTGAGAACACCCACGCTGAATGATGTCTTCTTGCACTACACAGGACACGAAATCAGAGAAGCCGACGCAGAAGGCGGCTTCTTCGAGCGTGCCGCGAGATCGAGGTCGAATCGGTAATGACGGAGCTTGACGGGCTGTATGCCCTGTGGTATCGCGAATTCAAAGTCTTTCTTCGAGAAAAATCAAGGATAGTCTCTTCCCTTTTCACGCCGCTACTGTGGATAGTCGTGTTCGGGGGAGGGTTGGGATCCAGTGTGTCCCTAGGGGGGACGAACTATCAAGTCTTCATCTTCCCCGGAATCCTGACTATGACCGTCCTCTTCTCTTCCGTGTTCTTCGGTCTCTATATCGTATGGGACAAGAGGATCGATTTCTTCAAAGAAGTCCTTGTTGCTCCGCTATCGCGCTTGACAATCTTCGCGGGAAAGACGTTGGGCGGTTGCACAGATGCGCTGATCCAAGGCGGTCTGATGCTGGCTTTCGGCGTGATTCTAGGCGTTTCCTATAGTGTGCCGATGGTTGTTCTTGTGATGATCTTCATGCTTGTTCTCGCTTCGGCGGTGGTAAGCATTGGGCTCATAATAGGCTCCTTCATGGAGAGCCCGGAAGGGTTCAACCTAGTTGTTAGTTTCCTCGTCTTCCCGTTGTTCTTCCTGAGTGGCGCTCTATTCCCGATCGACAACCTGCCGTCCTGGTTACGCGTCTTCACAACTCTGAATCCGGTCACTTATGCGGTCGATGGAATGCGTGGCGCCATACTTGGCATTTCTGCGTTCCCAGTGATGATAGATCTAGGCATACTAGGTGGGTTCGCCGCGGCCATGCTTGTGGTCGGGTCGGTCGCTTTCAGCCGGATGAAGTAGCACCAACCTCCGGGATTGTATCACACATCGCAGGGAACATTCAGGTATTCGGGCAAACTTTAACTGTCCGCCCTGTTTGACAATGGTGCTTCGTACGAACAGTAGGTAAATAAAAGCAAAGGTGCAACAGGTTGCCACGTTTCAAGCGACTGCAATCCGCCCTTGGACCGTATGTCGGCAGAGAGGTCATAGCAAGCAGAATGCGTGCGATTCGAAAAGCAGCGTCCACAATCTCACGAGGGCGTCTACTAGAGGTACTCGTCCTATCGCTGATGTTCATAGCAGCGTTGGGTGTTCGTCTTCTGCCCCTCCGATTTGGCTTCTACTTGTCGGAGTTTGACCCGTATCTTCAGTGGCGGATGTCTGAATACATCGTCAAGAACGGCTTCCTTGCATGGTTCAGCTGGCACGACACGATGAGCTGGTACCCTTGGGGAATGACCATGGCCCAAGGCAACTTGTATGGCGTCGCATTCACCGTGGCAGCCGTGTACGAGTTCCTGCGTGCAATAGGTGTAAACACGACCGTATTCCAGGTCGCGGTGCTGTTCCCTGTCGTTGCGGGCGGCCTCACTTCGATAGCCTGCTACTTCCTCGGGAAGGACCTGTGGGGGCGTGGAGCGGGACTGCTTGCCGCATTGTTCATGGCACTCAATCCAAGTAACATCAGTCGCACTACGCTAGGCTTTCTGCGTCACGAGCCTCTCGGCATACTGCTGATGATTCTGGTCTTCCTCTTCTTCCTTCGGGCGAACCAGAAGGGGCGAGGCACCAAAGGAACGATCGTCTACTCAGTGCTTGCTGGTCTAACGTTGTTCTATTTGGCCGCGACATGGGCAGCATCATACTATCCCATGGACCTGTTGGTGCTCTATGTCGCGGCCCTCGTCGTAGCTGGCAGATACACACGCCAGCTCTTGATTTCCTACTCAGTAACATATGGCGCCTTTCTATTCTTGGCACCGCTCGCGGTCCCGAAGATAGGACTCGGAGCGCTTCTGAACCTGAACTTCTTGGTCATTCCGGGCGTTCTCCTTCTTCTGCTTGTGCGTGAAGCGGGGAGCATACTGCCAACATGGAGGCACCGCGCCTACGCCCTGATCGTCGTGTCGGCAGTCCTGGTCGGGCTGGCATACGCCCTTGTCACATTCAACATCATGGAACTCCCAGGAGGCAAGTTCCTGTCAACGCTGAACCCCTTCACGCGACTTGACATGCCGATCGTCGCCAGCGTATCCGAACACAGGCCAGCCACATGGGCGTCCTTCTTCTACGAATACAATACACTCACGTTCCTCGGTCTCTTCGGATTCTTCTTCATTCTCCGGCGTCTTCGCGATACGGACATCTTCATCACGCTCGCTGCGTTAACATCGCTCTACTTCTCGGGATCTCTCGTTCGACTAACCCTGATACTCGCGCCGACCTTTTCCATTCTTGCAGCGATTGCCACTGTTGAAATGGCTAAACCCGCCGTTGACATACTCCGTCAGGCGGTAATATTCCCGAAGCGGAGGATACCAGGACTCGTTAGGATCGGCAGAGAATTCGGCCTCGCGGTGCTCCTGATCCTGATAATCGCAATCGTGCCGGCCTTCTCAAAGGCAGTCACGGCAGCTTACGCACCGGCGACTATCGCAACATCCAGCATACCGGTAGTGCCTACCGAGGGTACCAAGTACCAAGACTGGCTTGAAGCACTGGCATGGCTTCACGACAACACACCTCAATCGTCTGTTGTAATGGCCTGGTGGGACTACGGCTACTGGATCACGGCGCTTGCCGACCGTAAGACCTTGGCCGACAACGGAACACAGAACACCACACAAATCGCGATGATCGCGCAGATGTTCATGAGGAATGAAACGACTGCCATTCCAATGATGCAAAGATACGATGTAGACTACGTTGTAGTGTTCGTGACATACGCGCGGACGCAAGGTCAGAGCAACCCGAGCTTCCTTGGCGCCGGTGAGGACGGGAAGTGGTATTGGATGGTGCAGATCGCCAATGAAACCAGCTATGGCGGCCAAAAGATACTCTTTCAGGAGAAGAGGTCTTCTGATACCACCGCCACTGGTAGCTCAAGCACCACCGTCAAGTACTACCGCATATTGGAGAGCAACAACAAGATCATCTCCAACGACACAATCTCGTCAGGACAGAGCCTGAACGATAACTCAGTCTTAGGATTCATGATGAATACAGGCGTCAAGATCTCTCAAGCAAGCTCGGACTATTTCGATAACGTGTTCACATCATCGAACAACTTTGTCCTAGTCTACAAGGTGCTATACCCCAAGACGACCGTCATAACCCTTAACGTTGACAGGAGCAAGTTGAGCTTTGGGGAGAGCGTGACTGTGAGAGGAACCATTACGGACAGTGAAGGCAAGCCATACGAGACAGGCACGGTGACACTCCAAGACCTGATGGCTGGAGAAGGAGAGGCGGGACAGTTGGTCGCAAATGTCCACGTGTCAAACGGCAAGTTCAGCTATGACTGGACGCCACGGGCCGGGAATCATACGTTGAGCGCCTCTTGGAGCGGCACAAAAGGGGAGACGCGATCGGCGACCAGCAATTCGATACAAGTCTTCGTTGAGACGATACCAGTCACTCTGACCATCTCACTCTCGACCTACAACCTCACGTTGGGAGAGAACGTGACGATCTCAATGAGACTGTCGCAGAAGCTCTCGAACGGCACAATGACAGCACAGTACAGTCTGAATAACAAGACATGGAACAAGCTAGACCCAGTCACTCCCAAGGACGGCGCATTCGATTTGGCCTGGCATCCAAGTATCGCGGGAACGTTCTATGTGAAAGTAACTTATTCAGGCTCGGGCAACTATGGGCCCGCGACCAGCGACATTGTCATATTGTATGTGAAAGGCTAGCAGACAACCGCGAGGCAAGCTCACTTCGTGTCTAGGTCAGTCTTTGCGGGCTCTCGCAGCCTCGCATATTTGTCCGTCGGGGAGAACTTGGGCGGGTGAGCGATCACGGTCTCCCCGCTACAGTCGGGGCACTTGTCCTTGAGCGTGTAGCGACGACATCTCACGCATCTTCGCATCTGCCATTTCAACTGACTCTTCGCCCTTCGCCGCCGGCGCTCTTCAGTGCACTAGTGGCCTCGTCAACTGCCGAAT
>Ga0315268_10001209_pt1 | contig 29678 bp, 33 predicted proteins | sample C1_top_MG_FD_204535 | JGI IMG/M metagenome (GOLD analysis project Ga0315268, IMG submission 204535) | Sediment microbial communities from Yellowstone Lake, YNP, Wyoming, USA - C1_top | ecosystem: Environmental > Aquatic > Freshwater > Lake > Sediment | place: USA: Wyoming | collected 2017-08-01
AGACAATTGATGACCAAAATGCTCGTGATAGTTTCACAGCCCCGGTAACAGTACGAAACTCCAATCTCGGGGATACGGATTTCTGGCTGGTATATAAAGAGTTTGTCGGGGTAGACGACCACAAGAAGATTTTCAAAAGTCGTACTTGGGAGGGTCGTCTAGGACCCTGGGAAACAGCAACCATGTGGCTTCCGCAGGGTAGCTACACCATCAACTTCAAAGAAGCCGGGGGTCATCATCTAGGAAGTCGGCCTATCTATGTCACTTGGCCTTACTGTCCGATTTATGTCGATTGCCTGCGGTGGGGCCCGTCAGCCGGTTTCAGGTATGCACACTAAGGGTAAATTCGCGAGGTGCCCAGATAAAAATGGACACCTCTTTCTTTTTATCTTAGGGGCTTGAAAAAAATTGAAAAGTGTGCTATAATCTAATAAGATAAGAACAAAAAACAAAAATCAAATGAGTTTAAAGGAAATAAAAACAAAAACTCTGTGTTGGCTTAATATCGCCAATGCTGATGAAAAAGAGATTGATTGCTTAAGACAAAGATATAATTTTCATCCTTTAGATTTAGAAGACTGTTTTAAAACGGGGCAGAGGCCGAAAATAGAAAAATATTCTGATTATCTTTTTCTCGTTCTTCTTTTTCCAATATATAACAAAGCAACTAGAGAAATTGAGCCGGAAGAAATTGATTTCTTTATCGGTAAAGATTTTTTTGTCACGGTCCATGATAACCGCCTCCCCCCTCTTTGCGAACTGAATGAACTTTGTCAACTTAATGACCAGGCTCGAGAAAAATATCTGAAAAAACCAGCTTTATTGCTTTATGAAATACTGAACAAACTTCTTTCCCATTGCTATCCAATGCTGGATCATCTGAGCATCGACATAAGGAATGTCGAAAAACAAATATTCAATGGTCAGGCAAAAAAAATAATTCAAGATGTTCTAATCATCAGACGCAATATCACTGATTTCAGAAAAATAATGCAGGCTCATAAAAATACCCTGAAGAAATTGTCTGACATTATAAAGCAAAACGGGTATTTAGATTCAGAGAAGACAAACATATACTACGGCAGCCTCGTAGAGCAAACAAAAGAAATCTGGGACCACTTGGAAAGCTATAAAGAGTCGATTGAGGCCTTACAAAAAACCCATGAATCTTTAATTTCGTTCAGGCTCAATGATATTATGAAAAACTTTACCACTATTTCGGTTATTATTTTTTCCATGACGCTGGTCGCCACCACTTTTGGTATCGGCGCTAAAAATACACCTTTTGTCCATCACCCCTGGGCTTTTTGGATAATCGCGGCCGTCCTAATAGTTGTCGCTTCTTCAATGTGGCAATTTTTCAAAACTAAAAAATGGTTACAATAATAATATTTAAAGAGGAAATATAGTATGCCAAACACTACTCAGCAAATAGAGACAAAAACTAAAATAAATACCACTACAAAAATTGCTCTCACTTTTATGATTCTAACTGGTATTGTTTTGGCCGGCTCTGTTTTATTTTCCGCAGCTTTTGTTGGACTCTCTAATAAATTTAAAAAAACAGAAACTACGACCACTAAAAATCTCAATACTCACGACCAGACCTTCGAAACATAAACCTAATTAAAATAAAACGCAATGTACATATACCTAATAGCAGCCCTAGTCATTATTATCGTCTTTATTGTTTTTATTTTCTCTTTAAGAAAAAATATTAAGTCAGATATTTCAACCCCGGTCTTGGATCTTTATGCCAAGGATTTAACTAAGTTGGCCTCCGAGGGTAAATTAGATCCAGTAGTTGGCCGAAGTCATGAAATTCAGAGGGTTATCCAAATTCTTTCCCGAAGGACTAAAAATAACCCAGTTTTGATCGGCAACTCTGGCGTGGGAAAAACAGCGATTGTTGAAGAATTGGCTAATGAAATCGCCAAGGGCGAAGTGCCCAATACCCTTAAGGGGAAAAAAGTATTAGCCCTGGATTTATCTGGCTTGGTCGCCGGCACCAAATATCGAGGTGAATTTGAAAAAAGGCTAAAAACAGTGATGGATGAAATTATTGCCGCCAAAAGAAATATTATACTTTTTATTGATGAACTGCATACCCTAGCCGAAGCCGGTGAAGCCACTGGCGCGATTAATGCCTCTGATATCTTAAAACCGGCTTTAGCCAGAGGCGATCTTCAGGCAGTGGGAGCAACCACCCCTTCAGACTACGAACAATATATTGTTAAAGACGTGACTTTAGAACGAAGATTCCAACCAATTCATATCCATGAACCATCGGCTGATCAAACAGTCAATATTCTAAAGGGCTTAAGGCCAAGATACGAAAAATACCACCAAGTAAGAATTTCCAACGAAGCAATAGAATCAGCGGTCAAACTTTCTGATCAGTGCCTAAAAGACCGCTATTTCCCCGATAAAGCCATTGATTTAATTGACGAGGCGGCCGCCAAGGTCAGACTTAGTGCCGTCACTCATCCGGAAAATATAAAAGAGGAAAAACCACTGGTTACCGAAAAAGATATCGGCGAGATAATTTCCGAGTGGTCAGAAGACATGATTTGTGCAAGACCCGAAAAAAATAAATAAATAAGATAAGGGAAAAACAAAAATGAAAAACAAACAAAAAAATGAGGATCCAAAGCCTCAAGAACCAGGCACGCCAGAAGGCACACCAGAACCGTTGATGCAAAGACATGTTTTAGGTGAAATTGCTACCGGCTACCTCTTTGGCACAGTCACCGCAATTGTCTTATCATTCTGGGGGCTGGCGATGGCTGGATTGAGCACCCTCTAAAAACAAAAATAAAAAACCCTGAAAATAACATCGGGGTTTTTTTAATTTGAAAAAAAATATAAATTCGGGTATGATAAAGATAATATGATCTATCTTTTTAACACCTTATCTCGCCAAAAAGAAGAATTTAAACCAATTACAGACAAAAAAGTCGGACTTTATACCTGCGGCCCGACTGTTTATAATTTTGCCCATATCGGTAATTTAAGAACCTATATTTTTGAAGATATTCTAAAAAGGGTTCTTATTTATAATAATTATAAAGTTAAACATGTCATGAACATCACTGATGTCGGGCACCTGACCTCAGACCAGGACGAGGGTGAAGATAAGATGGATTTAGCCATTAAAAGAGAAAAAAAAGACCCCAAGGAGATTGCCAAATTATATACATCAAGCTTCAAAAATAACCTGAAAGAATTGAATATCATTGAACCTGATATCTGGTGCCAGGCGACTGAACACCTCCAAGAACAAATTGAATTAATCAAGCAGCTTCAAAAAAAGGGCTATACCTATGAAACTACGCAAGCAGTTTATTTTGATATCTCAAAATTTCCAAAATATGCTCAACTCTCCGGGCAAAAAATCGAGGAAAAAAAACAAGGAGCCAGAGAAGAAGTAATTGTTGATAAAGAAAAGAAAAATCCACAGGATTTTGCCCTTTGGTTCAAACTGACAGGCAGATTTAAGAATCATATCCAGCATTGGCCATCGCCCTGGCAAGAAGGTTTTCCTGGCTGGCACATTGAGTGTTCAGCCATGTCAATGAAATACTTAGGCGAGCAATTTGATATCCACTGCGGCGGAGTTGACCACATTGGCGTGCATCATACCAATGAAATTGCCCAATCAGAAACCGCCACCGGAAAATCTCCCTGGGTCAAGTACTGGCTGCATGGCGAATTTCTATTATTAGATAAAAACAAAATGGCAAAATCAGCTGGCGGATTTATTACTTTAAATACTCTAAGAGAAAAAGGTTTTAATCCACTGGCCTTTCGTCTGCTTTGTTTACAGACTCATTACCGCCAAAAAATTAATTTCAGCTGGGAATCACTAGCTGCTTCCCAAAATGCCCTAAAAAGTCTTTATGAAAAAATCTCAGAATTAGAAGAAACTGATAGACAATTGAAGGAATATAAAGAAAAGTTTGAAGAAGCGATTAATGACGATTTGGATATGCCAAAGGCTGTGAGTCTTATTTGGGAAGTATTAAAATCAGATAAACCCGCCGGCGCCAAGAAAAAAACACTCTTAAATTTTGATAAAGTATTGGGTCTGAGCCTGGATAAAATAAAACCTCTGAAAATCCCCGAGGAAATTAAAACATTGGCCAGTACCAGGGAAAAGGCCAGAATCAATAATGATTACAAAAAAGCTGATCAGATACGAGAAGAGCTAGAAAAACTTGGATATCAAGTTGAAGACACTAAAAATGGACCGAAAATAAAAAATAAAAGATAAATATGGGCTTTGTTTTTGCGATTATTGCCTCGTTCTTACATTCAATAGTCGACGCGATTAGAAAGAAGCTGACGCAAAATTCAAATGAATATCTGGCCTATTGGGGATTAACTTTGTTTTCTGTCCCGGTTTTTTTAATCTCAATAATTTTTACTGGCTGGCCAAAATTAACTCTGACTTTCTATTTAATTATCCCTGTGGCCCTGCTATTAAACATTGTTTCGTTTTTAATGCTTTTTAAAGCCCTTAAAATATCGCCTCTTTCTTTAACTATTCCCTTTTTAGCCTTTACCCCGGTTTTTTTAATTTTAACTTCTTATTTAATGCTCAGGGAGCTGCCGAATTTTTACGGAATTTTCGGCATCATCTTCATCACCTTGGGCGCTTATATTTTAAATATTTCAAAAATTAAAGAAGGTTTTTGGGGGCCAATCAAAGCCATTGGCCGGGAAAAAGGTTCTCTTTATGTCCTGATTGTTGCTTTCTTATGGAGTATCTTATCAAATATCGATAAAATTGGTCTCAGAAATTCCTCTCCCACGGCATATTTGCTCATTCTAGAAATTTTAGTTCGCTTATTTTGACACTGATCGTCTTTTTAAAATTTAATAAAACGCAGATACTAAAAACCGCAAAAAATGATTTAAAATTTTTCCTGGCGGCTGGCCTCCTTTATGGCTTAGCCTCGATTATTCAGCTTTTATCATTGGCTAAGATCTATGTTGCTTATACCATTTCAATAAAAAGAGCCGGTCTTATCTTCGCCGTAATTTTTGGCTATTTATTTTTCAAAGAAAAACAAATCGGCGCCCGGCTTTTGGGAGCAACAATAATGGTTATCGGCGTATTGTTAATTACGCTTTTGGGTTAAAATATTTTGAATAAAACTAGTGGCTGCAATGATTATCACTATCGCAGGAGGTAACTTGATAGTGATACGTTTGATAATTCTTCAGATTTTTTAGAGTAATAAGGTGAGAGGTAACCATATTAGAATCTTTCACGCAATGGCCGGAAGAACCAACACAACTAGTATCATCGCCATAAGTTTTGTCATAAGTACCATTATCAGGATCTTCTAAGGTGTAATCAACTCGAGAGTTTGAAGGTTTATTGGTCGTCCAGGTTATTACAGCCTGAACCATATTATTTCCAATTATAACCTTGGCATGGACATCAGTGACTACAACAGGAGAAGTATTATTATTGATCATTATTGTTTTGTTGTCGCTTATGTTATGATTACCGGCTACATCATCAGCAGTTGCTGTTAAAATATAAGTTCCGTCGGCTACTGAAATTGTGTCCCAACTGTAAATATAAGGAGTGGCAGAGAAATTTTTTAATATAGTTGAACCTAACAAAATACTTACTAGCTTAATACCTGAGCCGCCGACATCAGCCGCCTCAACTTCAATATTGACCGTGCCGCTAACTTGGCCGCTGGGAGGACTTTTTATATTTACAGTCGGCGGTGTGGTGTCTAATTCGGATGAAGTGGTGAAGCTTTGAGGAATAGTAGTCGTATTATTGCCAGCAATATCAGAAGAAGATATGCAGAAAAAGTATTCAGTTAGAGGGAGTAATCCGGATACGGGCACTGTGTGAGTCTTCACATAAGGAGTAAGCCAGTATGAATTTACATCGCCCGTACAATTATTCCCCGAGCTGATAAATACCCGGCCGTCTGCATTCTCATCAGTATTCCAAGTAATTGTGGCTGAATCAAAGCCTGAATTAATATTAATACTGGAAATAATAGGTGAAGTGGTGTCCAAACAGGCTGTTGTTTGATATTGACTGCCGCAACAATAACCAGTTTGGTAAATAGAACCGCCGCAATTGCAGCTTCCGGTTATTTGGCCCTCTGGGCATAAACCAGTAGGAGCTCCCTCAGGATAAGTGATTAAACTTTCATTACCCTGCCGGTCAACCACCGTGATACCGTAAAACTGGTTATCATCGGCTACATCAAGCCTGGCCTGCCAGTCGATAATGGAATTTGTTTGAGAGGGCGGAGACAAAATTAATCTCTGTTGTGAGGCGGCCGGATTGCCAGCCACTGAATAATAAATATTATAATGCTGTATATCGCTATCTGACGGTTTTGTCCAGGTTAACCTGAATTGCCCATCAGCGATTTTTTGTTTTGAAAAACTTAACACTTTGGCCGGAGCAGTTAAATCAAAATTCTTTGTCCCTTGAGGAGCCTCGTTATTATTAACAGAACCGCCAACTGTAACCTTTACCGTATTTGATAATTCATCTGACTCCAGTCTTGAATTCTCTTCAGCAGTAACCCCATAATAATAAACCACTCCGCTGCTCAATCCGGTATTAACGTAAGAATTTCCCGAAACTAATCCTGAAATGTCAGTCCAGGCCGAAGAATCAGTTTTTCTGTAAACATGATAACCTTTTACCTCCCTGGAAATTGAATGCGGAGTCCAATTCAAAGTGACAGAATTGGAAGAAGTTGTTGCAGTAACACTTTGAGCAGGATATGGTTTCTTGGAAACAACCATGTAGGAATCAACCAAATAGTCATTTGAACTCAACATATTTGAAGTAAAATATACCTTTGTTGCATCAGGGCTTTGGTCAGGAAGTATATTGGTATAATAAGCATCTGTGCGTACCCTACCGTGAACCCTTACAATGGGTACCGCCGAACCTGCAACACTTGTCTGCGCCCTTATTATTGTGTCAGCCAATTCCCAGCTGTCAGCACCAGCATTAATCCACTCACTGTCATAGCCGTCCCATGCACAGTGGCCTCCTCCTGTTCCGCCTGCTGCTGATCCTTTAAGATTTGTAAGCATTCTTAGGTATGATGGAGTGCTGTAATCCCTCAAATGAATTCCCCAGTCGTTTGCTCCACTAACGCTTGTGCGGATATAAATAACCTTTGAGCCGTCACTACTCCAGAATGGATGGGAAAAATATGGCCTTGAAGTCTCTTGGGGAACAGGACAGCTTGGCAAGTTTCCTTCGCCATCTCCAGCAAAAGCTACTTTTATATTTGCAGGGTTTCCGTTCAATGGAATCTCAAACATTGCATATTCTCCAACGTCTCCAGTAGAACCATATGAGAGAAAAAAAGAATCTGTTGAATTTCTTCTAAAAAATATATCATGATAGCCTACTTCATTAGCAGGGCTATGACATGCAGGCACCAAATTTATTCCAAAATTTATGCTGTAATAAAAGCATCTGTGGTTTGTGTTAAAGGATCCATCTCCTCCATTTGAAGTTTGCCCAATATTATAGCAAGTTGAATCAGCAGGCATATTAAGCCTTACAAAATAAAGTTTTACCGGCCCAGTATAAGTAATATAGTCTGCAATCATTACAATGTCATTATCAGACAAAGGAGAAATAATTGTTTTTCTTCTGTCAGGAAAAGGAAGAGGCTGAACTAATGTTGTATAAAAATTATTGCTTATGTCTACTTGGTATAATCCGTCAGAATAAACCATATACATATAATTTTTGTTGTTTCTGCTCCACCCGGCATGGAAAGCATAATCAGTGAGGTTAGAAACTGGGGGGCTTCCTGTGAGAGCAATTTTTTTTATTCCAGAACCATCAATGTTTTCTGTCCACATGCTCCAATCGCATTTAATATTCCCGCTGCTTAAAAAACACCTCGTAGGACTCCACTTGCTCATGAAAGCAAACACAGAACCATTGCTGTTGAAGGGAGTCTTTCCGAAAGCATTGTGCTCTGGGCTTGTTCCAGGATCATCAGTCATTCTCCAAACTTCGCTATTGTATTGCGTGTCTTTGAATATCGTGATTTCGGGCTGGTATTCATAAACGTTTCCCCCTAGTAAGGTAGAAATACTAGAATAAGGTTTAGTGCTTTTAGCGGGATAAGTTCCTCCGGTACCGCCGATATTCCTGCAGAAAAGTTCATCTAAATTATTGTATACTTGCGAGGGCTGACAATCTGATTGACCAGCCATTGAATTCATTGAAGGAGGCGTAAAGGCTAAATATCCGGCAGCTAACACACTAGAAATACCAGCAAAACTGATGACAAAAAACAGGCCAATGGCTATCCGATAAATAACGCCTGTTTTTTGTTTAACTGTTGTTTCTATTTCCCGATAAATCATAATATTTTTAAAAACCCCTTATCTCTTTCGGGGTTTTTATCTTTGTTTTAAATAAAAAAGTTATACATCATACTTAAATTTCTTCTTGCTGGAGCTTCTGATCAAGGCCATAAAAACTATTGGCAAAACTATCCAGCAGAATCTGGCCCACTCGCCGACAAATAAGGTTCTAGTCAAGGGTGAAAGACGGGAAGCAACTACTTCAGCTGGCAAAAAGGTCAAAGTGACGCTGACTAGCAAGCCAACATGTAGAATGCTGAATAAAATAACCTGCCACCAGCTGCCCTGGTCTTCGTCAGAAGAGGCAATGGTTTTTAACAAGGCTGAACGGGAAAGCAGGAAAAAAAGTCCGATCGCTACTGCTAAAAACGTAGAAATCTTTAAAATCACTTGATCATTTATCTTAACTGTTGCTTCTAGGGTCGGAATAAAAGGGGCAGTATTAACGATGGCCAAAGCCATATAAATGCTGACTAAGATAACTATAATCCGATTGCGACCTAACGACAAACCATAAAGAAGCCCGGCTACCACAAAAAAGAGGATTATAAATAAATCCCAGGAAGGCTGGTTCCAGTTTATATTAGTCACAAATGAAGTCGCCGCATTTGTAGCATTGGTTGCCTCTGCTAGAAGCATGATTTTTGTTTTAGTTTCTTAGGACAACTATATTATAGCACAAAATTAAGACAAAAGCAAGGTCTTTTTTAGCTAATATGTAAGTTTGTGAAAATTTATCTAGTTTTTCTCCTTTTGGTTAATATGACCGCAAAGAGAATTAAAACAAGGGCAATAATTACCACAGCGAGGAATATTCCAAGGCTCATTTTTTCGTTTGTCTTAGATTCAGTTGTTTTGGAGGATGAAATAGAAAAAGCAAGATTATCACTCTGGCTGACCTCTTTGCCTGTTTGATCATAAACCGCAATTGCTAAAGTATGTTGACCATTCTCCAATGACTTAGCAGTATAAGTCCAATATCCTTCATTATCGCTTATAGTAATATAAGCTTTGGGCTGACTGGACAATCTAATAATAACAACGGAATTGGGAGTAGCAAGTCCAGAAATAATAATATCCTGGTTTTCGGCAAATTTTAAAGTCAGTCCAGTTTCTTTCAAAGCTATTTCATTATTATTTTCAGTCAGCTGGATGTCTGCTGATTTTGTTTTATCTTCAATTTTGCCAAGCACTAACATTTGATTCAACCAGCTCTTTAATCTTTCAGTGGGCGTTGAATGATCTAAATGGAATTGTAATTCATCGCAGCGAGGATAACGATTCCAGGCATTCTTATAAGCTTCATAAACTTGTTTAAGATAAGTGTCAGTGCTATCACCAGAATTAAAAAGTTTGTTCACTTTTATTGTAGTAGAATTAGACAGACTAGTAGAAAAAAAGCAGCCATAAGCATTACTGACAACCTGGCCGGCTTCTGGCTGAATGATAATCTCCGGACCTTCATTGGTATTTTCATTGGTTTTAGTAACGGTAAAAGCCGGGCCAGTAACCGAGTACTGGGCAACTACTCCACCCTCATCCGGACCATTAGTGTCATAATACATACCGATGACAATTGGGGCAGTAGTTGCGCCCTGGGGAACTTTAACCACAATCTTAGTCATAGACCAGGAGATGATATTATCAAAAAGATTGTTTGCATATCCTTGGCCAAAATTTACACCATAACTACACCAGTGGCCACTGCCGCAGTCTGAGCCAAAATTTGTGCCATTAATTGTCACTTCTGTGCCAACTGGACCAGAAGTTGGGGAAATAGAAGTTATTACTGGTTCAGCGCTCGGCGTTTCTATCAAAGTAAAGATTGGACCGGTTATTTGATACTGAATAATATCACCGCCTTCATCTGGACCATTTGAATCATAATAATAAGAGACTTTAATTGAGGCAGTAGTCGCATCATCTGGAACCTTGGCTACTATTTTTTTGTCAGTCCAGGAAACTATACCAAAATTTGCATTACTTGACCTTCCCTGTCCAAAATCGACCATCATATTGCAGTACATTCCACTGCCGCAACTTTCTTCAAAACCATGGCCTAAAATTGTCACTTCTGTGCCAACAACTGCTCTTGCCGGAGAAATACTGTCTATGGCTCTTGGTTCAACGCCTAAAACCGTAAAGGTTGGACCCTCTACCGAAGAATAATATTTCACCACTCCACCTTCATCAAGACCATTGGTATCGTAATAATAGGAAATCTTAATCAGCGCAGTAGTTGCTCCTTGAGGCACCTTTACCACTATCTGAGTGTCACTCCAAGAAACAAAATTTTCAAATGATGTATTGGTAACTACCTTACCGCCAAAGTCAACACTCATAACACACCAGTTGCTGCTTCCGCAATTATCACCAAAACCAGAACCTGAAATAGTTACTTCTGTTCCGACTTGACCAGAAGTTGGGGAAATAGAAGTAATAACCGGGGTCTCATCAGCTTTTGTCTGTAAAGCATTTCCCGCTAAAAATACCACCAGACAAAAAATACCGCAAAAAATTGCGATACCCAGCTTTGTTTTTATTGACATAGTTTTTTTGTTTATTTAGTTATATATATATTAAACTAATCAACTATTTAACTATGTAACTATGTAACTAAATTATAACAAAAACAATTAAAACATTCAATCCTTTTCTTCAGCCAATTCCTCAAACAATTGCTTAGATTTTCTAGAAAGCCTTTCCGGAGTTTTGACAATTATTTCAACTAAGTGATCTCCCCTGCCCCGGCTTTGCAAATAAGGCACACCTTTATCGCGCAAACGGAAGATCTTTCCGCTCTGGGTGCCTGAAGGAATTTTTAACATTATTTCGCCATCCAAGGTATTAACTTGAATTTTATCGCCTAAAGCCGCCTGGGAAAAACTGATTTCCTGTCTGGTATAAATATCATTGCCTTTTCTCTCAAATTCAGGATCTTGTTTGACTCGGATAACCACATATAAATCTCCGGGGGTTGCCCCCTTACTACCCACTTCTCCTTCGCCTGACAATCTGATTGACTGACCGTTATCAATCCCGGCCGGTATCTTAATTTTAATTTTCTTAGTATCTTTAATATAACCCTGGCCACGGCATTTTTTGCATTTGTCTTTGGCAATTTTTCCCTCGCCCTGACAGGTTGGACATATACCAACTGTCCTCATTTGTCCCAAAAAGGTTGATTGTATCTGTTCAACCTGGCCAGAACCTTGGCAAGTTGAACAACTAACAACTTTTGAACCCGGTTCGGCGCCAGAACCAGAACAATGCGGGCAAACAATATTTTTATACAATTCGATAACTTTATCAGTGCCAAAAACTGCTTCTCTAAAATCAATCTGCATTTCCATTTCAATATCACTGCCTCTTTTTTTTCTTCTTTGCCTCTGACGGCTTCTACCTAAACCAAAAATATCGCCGAAAATATCGCCAATGTCGCCAAAATCAAAATCCTCGCCCTCAGCCTGTTGAGTTCTTGAAGATCGGCCAAAAGGCGAAGCCGAGCCGAAAATATCATCCCAGGAAAAACCAGCCCCGCCTCTGGCAAAATCCTGATATGAAAAACCCGCTCCCCCGCGAGCGGCATCCTCAAATGTCGTTCCAAACTGGTCGTACTGAGTTCTTTTTTCTTTATTGGACAAAACTTGGTAAGCCTCGTTAATTTCCTTAAACTTGGCTTCATCGCCGCCTTTTTTGTCGGGATGATGTTGATGAGCCAATTTCCTGAAGGCTTTTTTTATTTCTTCATCCGAAGCGCTTTTTGAAACGCCTAAAATCTCATAGTAATCCTTGGCCATATTTAGGTTAATTCAATGCTTTCAGCTTCTTTTTGCACTTTATAAATCTTAAAAAATCCGAATAAATGTAAAATCATAAAAACCAGCAAGGCCAATATTTTGGTAATAATTGCATAAAGAAAATTGAAAATAATCAAAACCAAGAACAAAGAAACCGCCAAAACCGGGGGAATCCATTTTTCAAAAGGTGATAAACCCTCACTCATTTTGGTGGTAATAATATTTTTAATTACATCTGAAATTTTATCAGAGCCTTTGGCTTCAACGCCTAATGATTTCAGAAATTCGTCCCGGGCTTCTCCAAGTTGCTTGGCGAATATTTGAGTGGTCTGGCTCTCTACAATATCAGAACCAGTTAAAGTACCTTGGTTTAATTTCTCCATAAACCCAGGTGGCAAATCGCTTTCTTTAATCTCTCCCCTTTTTATTGCGGCTTTTATCTCTTTACTTATATCAGAAGATGATATAACTTCAGTTTGATTTTGTGCCTCTCCTCCAAGTTGCTCTGAGAAGGTGTTTAAAAAATTCGTACTAGCGGTCAGCATGAATTCATCCAAAGTCATGTCTGGCTGGTAATCCTTAACCTGGGTTTCAAGAATTAAATTGACGATACTGGCGGTACTTGAAGCAAGCATTTCTGAAGATTTATTCTCCCCGACTTTTTTTTCGGCCGTCAGATCAAAATAAAATATCAGAGATATGGCTAAGGCAAAAAGAATCAGGGTCAAACTCAGATTAACCTTCATAATTTTGGCAAAAGAAATTTTTATCCTTTCTTCCTTTTCTTTTCTGACGCCAAAAACATAGAGCAGAAAAGCCAGAAATAAAACAATAAAAACAATCAGGCTGAAGATTGAAATATAAAAAAATATAAAAGGCGTGAGAGCGGTCAGAAAAATGGTCAACAAAAGTATTTTTTTATCTTTAATTAAAACTGCATCAATCGACAGCAGGCCAATCGTAAAACAGAATATCAAAATCGGTAAAATAATTCTTAAAAATAAACTCCAGGGTTTATTGCCAAAAACTGACAAATCAAGTTTCATCGCCCAGGCTAAAGTATACCATGAGATTACGGCAATGATTAATGTGAAAACAACTAAAAAAATAATTTTGCCCCAGGGGTTTTTGGCTTTCTCTTTTTCGACTTTTACCTCTTGACTTTTACCGGCTTGAACTCCGGCTAAACTAAAGGCCATTTTTTTGAAAATTAGTGGTTAGTTATCTTAATTTTAGCATATTTTTGGCAAAATTTCAATTAAAAATCAATAATACACGCACGCTTGCTTTGTTTATTTAAATTAAGATATTTAACTCGTTTTAAACCCTATTTCCGAAGGCGCTTCTGCTTCTTTGACCTTGCCGAAATTACTTTCGTATTTTTTTAGGTTTTCAGATAAGGCCGAGATAATTCTTTTCAAGTGTCCAGGTGAAGTGATCACTCTTCCCGAAACAATGCCAATTCCCTGATGAGGATAGATATTCATAAAATCAAGGACGAATTCTTCTTTGGAATGAGAAACCGCCATCGCATTGGTATAGACTCCTTTCAAAACTGTGTCTTCGATTTTGATTTGGATTTGTTTTTGGCCAGGTTGTGCTGGTTGTTGACCATTCATAAATTTTTCTCCTGAGTTAATTTAATTTATTAAGTATTGACAATATTTTATTAAAGTGGTAAGGTTTTATCGCGTTCTTTATTCTGAAATGTTATGAGGGTGTCAAACTCAAGGAGGACGAACATGATAAAGACCAGATTGGCTCAAAAAGAAATAGCTGTCCGTGTCAGAATATTCCGAGAGGAGCTCATAAGAAAAAGCGAGGAGTCGACTATAGAAGAGGCAATACTCCAAGGAGAAAATCCCAAAAAGGCAAAACTCACAGATTCAGTCGTAAGAAAAACGTTTGCCGGTATGAGGTTGAATGGCTTTATTTAAGGAGACATGGCAATGTCTGGAATGACTCAAGAACAACTTAGGGCCCAGAGATTACTGGCGGCTTACAAGGACGGAAAACCAGATGATTACTATTTCTTCTTGGATGTAGTGACTAAACGAGCCGCTTCAAAACCTGACGGGATTAGCCCCCAAGAGATAAAACAAATAATCTATGACAGGATGGGCAAATGGACCAGCGTACCCGACGTGATCCGTGATGCCCTCAACCAAACCTAAAAAGTTCAGTCTCGAGAGCCTTGTTCGCAAGGCTCTTTTTTATTATTTTCAAAAAACTTTTTTTAATATTGACAAAATTTGTTTGATTTGATAAGGTATTGTAAATTGTTATTTTTACATCCTACACAGAAATCACTGTTAGTCCTTGTACCGTTCTTTGAAGGGGGATCCAATGAACTCGATGAGACATCCGACATTTGGCGAAGTCGAGAGAACGCTCAGTGAGGCAGTACGGAAATTCTGGAGTTTCTTGATGGGAAGAATAATGCTGATTGCCTTTTTCTTCCTATTTTTAATCACCTTCGGTCCGCTACTGGCAGACGAGCAAACTATAAGAATCTCGGCTGTAATCTTCCTGTCTATCGCTCTAGTCCCTCTAGCAATACCAGAGATTCACATGCTGGATAGGGTTCTCGATCTCTCAAAGACCAAAAGGGGCATGCTAGAAGGATCAGATTTTGCCAGATGCCCTAGAATAGGCTGTTTCGGCAACTTATTGTACGATGGACGCGGTTTTATCTGCAATGAATGTGGCAAGCGTATCTAGGAAACTCAAGGAGGTGATAATGATGGCAATGATGAATATCTACGCAAAACCCGGAACCAAGGTCTCGGTTACGAATGAGTCAATCAAGCGTGGCTTGGACCCAGATAAGGAGCAAGCTCAGAAATATTTGAAAGCTGACAAAACCTACACAGTACAATACATAATTAGACATGCCTTTTCCTCTGAAGTTGTGTTAGAGGAATTCCCGGGCGTTAGATTTAATACGGTTCATTTCGTACCGTTCAAACGGACCAGGAAGCGCGCCAACGTAGCCTAAAGATTGCCCCAAAGCCTACTTCTATCACACCTACCTAACCGCCAACGCTCTTTATCGAAAAAGAGTCGAGGCGGTTTTCTTTTTATTTAATTTTCAAAAAACTTTAATATTGACAAAATATGATTGGCTTGATAAAGTGTTTTAATTGCTCACATCACAAGGAGGAAAACGCTGAAAGGAGGAATTAGTATGATTAGCGGCGCAGAACTATTTGCCTATTTAGCTCAGAAAGGCTATGACTACCATGAAACAGTGTCAATCCTGGAAGAAGCCAATAAGATTGCCAAAGGGGAGGGCACCACGATGATCAGCCTCGAACACCTTGACCAGGTACTGGCGAAAATGCCCGAACGTAAGGTCGAGAGTAGGGGCATTCCAAGAGAACAGATGCCTGTCTGGAACTACCTCTTACAGAGCAATCTTGACGCTGACTGCGTGTTCGATGCGCTAGTAAAAGCTGACAGAGAGGCGGCAAAAGATGGCTGCGAATTCATCACTACTGCGCACGTCGCCAAAGTCATCGGTCGAAGACGCGGCTATAATGCTGCACCATAATTCATTGCACCATGATTCCGATCGGGGGCCTTGCTCTGCAACTCGCGGGGCAAGGCTTCTTCTTTTTTCTTCAATTTTCAAAAAACTTTTTTTCTCACAGGACACCTTCGGATGAATGAGTCTTATTAACTTCACAACGGGCGAGCCCGAAGGCCCGCCCTATCAAAACTTAATTACTTCTTCACTTCCTCATACTGCGCATCCACTGGACCTTTATCATCCTTCTTTTTGTCTTCAGTCTTTGGACCGGCTTGTCCACCTGCGGTGGATCCGCCCTGGGCGGAAGGTCCTGCCTGCTGCTGCCCATACATCGCCTGTCCAATCTTCTGAATCACCTGGTTCAAATCATCAACCGCTTTTTTTATCTCATCTTTTTTATCAGACTTTTGGACTTTTTTCAAAGCCTCAATCTTTGATTCAATTTCTTTTTTGTCTTTTTCCGGCACTTTTGCCCCTGCGTCTTTCAGGGCTTTTTCTGCGGTGTAAACCAAAGTCTCAGCCTGGTTTTGGAGTTCAATCAATTCCTGCTTTTTCTTATCTTCATCCGCATGAGCTTCGGCTTCCCTTCTCATTTTTTCCACTTCATCCTTGGATAATTGGGTTGAAGCAGTAATGGTAATTGACTGCTCTTTGCCGGTGGCTTTGTCCTTGGCTTTGACATTCAAAATGCCGTTAGCATCAATGTCAAAAGTCACTTCAATCTGCGGAACGCCTCTTGGCGATGGCGGAATGCCAGACAGGATAAATCTGCCTAAAGTTTTATTGTCAGAAGCCATTGGTCTTTCTCCTTGCAGAACATGAATTTCCACTGAAGTCTGGCTGTCAGCGGCGGTTGAGAAAACCTGGGATTTTGAAGTGGGAATAGTGGTATTGCGGTCAATTAGCGGTGTCCTGACTGCTCCCAAAGTTTCCAAACCTAAAGTCAAAGGGGTCACATCCAAAAGCAGAATGTCTTTGACTTCGCCTTGCAAAACTCCGGCTTGAACAGCGGCACCCACAGCCACCACTTCATCAGGATTAACGCTGATATTTGGTTTTTTGCCAAAGAATTCTTCCACGGTTTTCTGGACCAAAGGCATTCTGGTTTGCCCGCCGACTAAAATCACTTCTTCAATGTCTTTGGTTTCCAGTCTGGCATCAGCTAAAGCTTTTTCCATTGGCTCAATCGTTTGCCTGACTAAATCCCCAACTAAATCTTCGAGTTTTGCCCTGGATAATTTTATCTGCAAGTGTTTGGGACCAGATGAATCAGTGGTAATAAACGGTAGGTTAATCTCGGTTTCATTGACGGTTGATAATTCTATTTTGGCTTTTTCCGCTCCTTCTTTCAAACGCTGTATCGCCATTAAATCGTTTGATAAATCAATGCCTTGATCCTTTTTAAACTCATCAACCAGCCAGTGCATAATCAGCTGATCAAAATCATCACCGCCTAAATGAGTGTCGCCATTGGTTGATTTGACTTCCACCGTATCATGAGCCACATCCAGAATGGAAATATCATAAGTCCCGCCGCCCAAGTCATAAACGGCGATCTGCTGGTCTTTTTTCTTTTCAAAGCCATAAGCTAAAGCGGCCGCAGTCGGCTCATTGATGATTCTTTTTACGTCAAAACCGGCAATCCGGCCAGCGTCTTTAGTGGCCTGCCTTTGCGAATCGTCAAAATAAGCTGGCACCGTGATAATCGCTTCGGTGATTTTTTCGCCTAATTTTTCCTCGGCATCAGCTTTTAATTTCTGCAGGATCATCGCGGAAATCTCCTGCGGGGAGTAATCCTTGCCTGACATTTCCACTTTAACCCCTTCGCCGGCCTGGACGATTTTATAAGGCAGGGTTTTAATGTCCCGTTGCACTTCAGGGTCTTCAAATCTTCTTCCGATCAAGCGCTTGATGGAAAAAAGCGTGTTAGTTGGATTAGTGACTGCTTGCCTTTTGGCAACCTGGCCGACCATTCTTTCCCCTCTTTTGGAAATAGCAACAATCGAAGGAGTGGTTCGGTTTCCTTCTTTGTTTTCTAAAACCTTGGGTTCTCCACCTTCAATAATCGCCATGGCTGAATTAGTTGTTCCTAAATCAATGCCTAAAATTTTTGCCATATTTTTTTCTCCTTATTAATTATTGATTATTTTTTAAATGATGAATTTTTACTCCAATGTCCTTTGACTTTTGTTCCATCTTTCTTTACATAATTCCCTGTCCAGTATTTTTTCCTGGTTCCTACAGTGGGTTCTTTATGTTCGTCAGAATGCGAGTATTTCCGGCCAACCGCTCTTTCTTTTTTCCAAACTCCTTTTTTCATATCTTTAAAAATTATATGGTTAAAATATTTTCATCATTTTCTAATAAACTATGAATTTCCAAAACATCATCAGAATTTATTTCCTGATCAGGATCCTGGGTCATTATTTCATCTACTGTTAAATCAGTGACCATACCCTGGGCTTGCATGCCCATCTGCCCCAAAGACAGAATGGAAACCACTGACGCTCCACAAAAAGGACATTCAATGTACACCAAAACTGACTGGTCTTTTTCACCCAAAATTCTGATTTTCTGGATATCGTACATTGAGTTACAAACCGGGCAGCGACCGTTGATCCGCAGATTGCGCGAATCAAATTGGTTGAATTGATTATTTTTATACATAAGTTTGTTATTAATTTCTTAGCTTGAGTCTAATGAAAATATTTTTTCACCAGGCCCGAGCCAAAAAAATTGGCTCAGGTTAAAATTACTTGGCAGTTGGCTTGATGGTCACTTTTTTCGGCTTGGCTTCTTCTTTTTTGGGAACGGTTATCTTTAAAATTCCCTTGTCAAATGAAGCTTCGGCTTTATCGCCTGAAACTGCCTTTGGCAAAGCCACGGCCCGGTAGAATGAGCCAGAGCGGATTTCCTTGCGGTAGAAATTCTTTTCGTCGACCTCGCTCTTTTTCTCGGATTTGCCGGAGATTTTAAGGACATTGTCCTCAATCTCGATATTGACTTTTTCGGGGTCAATACCAGCTAATGGGGCTTCAACGACCACATTATCCTTATCTTCATAAATATCAACCGCTGGAGTAAAAGAAACCATTTGCGAGGGAAATCCTGCTTCTTCATCTAGCCAATCCGGCCAAAAGGGACTCCACTTAATTATCGCCATATATTTTTCTCCTTTCGTTAATTAATACGCTTTTTTTAATAGATTTATTCAGAAACTTTCACCTTGGTATGGTAAAGCACTTTATCCTGCATCATATATCCGGGTTTTATTTCTTCAATGTTAATGCCTGGCTTCACCCCTTCTTTCTTTTCCTTGGCAATCGCTTCATGCAAATGCGGGTCAAAAGGTTTATTTAATGCATCGATTTCCTTAATGCCTAAACTTTCTAAAAGATCAGCGAGTTGCTTTTTAATCTGGAGAATTCCCTTGACCCAGTCTGATTTTTCCAAATCTTTGGGAAGATGCTGAAAAGCTAATTTAAAATGGTCGTAGACCGGCAGCACTTCCATAATCAGAGCCGCATTGGAAAATTTTAATATCTCTTCTTTTTCTTTAATCGTATCCTTTTTCAAATTGAGATAATCGGCTTTGGCTCTTTTCCAGCCGTTTAGATATTCTTCCGCTTTCTTTCTCCAATATTCCAAATTATCCTCACGATTTTCTTCTCCGCCTTGGGCAGGCTTTTTTTCTTCCATAAGTTAAACCTTTGATAATAATTCTTGTGAATATTTTAAGAGGGCAATATTATTTTGATAGTGCTGCCTGATTGGCCCCAAGATCCCCAGCATCCCTTCTTTTTCATTCTTGATTTTATATTTGGTTAATATCACACCGCATTCTTCGCCAAAAGGATTTTCTTTACCAATTAAAATCTTAGTTTTAAAATCAATTTTGTTAAATAATTTATTAATGACCTCATCCAGATGGTCAACCACCTCTGATATATGACAAATTAAATCTAGTTTAGAAAATTCTGGTTTGGAAAATAAATGAGTCAATCCGGTGTAATAAATATTTTCCGGAGAAAAACTGACAATCACGCTTTCCTTAGATAATTCAGCCAATTCTTTGGCAAGACTTTTTAAAACTTCTTCTGATGAGTGCTGACCAGCGCTTAGTAGCTTGGCCAAAATCTCCTGGTCTTTTTTCTTGATCCTAGCTTCTTTCAAAAAATTATCTAGGTAAAACCGCCAGCCTTTTTCGGTCGGTACACGACCGGCGGAAGTGTGCGGCTGGTACAAAAAACCCTCTTTTTCTAAGTCCATCATCTCATTTCTAATGGTAGCCGGAGAAATATCAAATTTATACTTATCCACAACCGCTTCCGAGCCAACTGGGTGGGCGTTTTTGATATGCTCAAGAATTACGGTATTAAGCAGGTTGCTTTTTCTTTCAGTTAACATATTTGGCTAATATTAGGTAAATATTTGGATTTTTCAACTGTGAAATCCACACGGATTAGCACTCTCGACTATCGAGTGCTAATTTCATTTTACCATAAAAAAAGAGGGTGTCAAATCCTCTCTCATTATAATTGGGTAGCCTAGGCCCCCGAACCAAGGCTTAATACTAATTACTTATTCCTCTTTACCTTATCCAAAACCTCAAAATAATAATTTTCAATTTCTTTAACTACTTTATCCCATGAAAACTTCAATGCCCTCTCCCTCCCCTTTTTAGCCATCTGTTCTCTTTTCTTTTTATTTTTTCCAAGTTCAATCAATGCCTCAGCTAATTGAAGCGGATTTTTTGGCTCAACTAAAATTCCTTCCTGTCCATTTTTTATCACGCTGTTATATCCCCTGATATCTGAAGCAACTATCGGTTTTCCCGAAGCCATTGCTTCTAAAAGAACAACACCGAAACTTTCGCCGTGGGTGGCTGGCGAACAATATATATCAGCTGATGAGTAATATTGAGGCAATTTATCAGCCGGGACAAATCCTAAATACTCAACCCGCGGCTTGAGTATGTCGGGCAAAGATAGATTATACCAGTACCTCAAAAATCCATTGCCGACGACAATCAGTTTGACCTTGGGAATACGTTGGTAAACAAGGGGAAACGCCTGCAAAAGATATTTAAAGCCTTTTCTCGGGTCCATCCGGCCGACAAATAAAATCTTTAGGTCATCATCTCTAAATTCAGGCAAAGATTTAACTTGAGGTGAAAAGCGGTTGGTATCTACTCCATTGGGGATAATTTTGTATTGGCCCGGAAAATATTTTTGAGTAAACTCCTGGCAAGCCTCTGAAACGGCGATCCTACCGTCAAGACGGTCAACAATCGACTTTAACCTCTCTTTAAAAACCTCCAGTAACACATTCTTATCCATCAAACTATGAAAGGTGCCTATTTTTGGGGCTTTCAGGTGGTTAATGGCCAATAACGGCAAAACTGGGTTCATCGGGCAGTGAATATGAACCAAATCAAATTTTTTTTCTTTTTCAATCTTTTTTAATTTAGCGCCTAACTCCAGGCCGACTGTCATATTACAAAAAGCGCCGTTAATCGGGACAGTGAAATCCCGGCCTATTCTGATTACATTCATTCCATAATCATCATCAAAGCCGGTAAAATTAGCGGTGATAATAGTCACTTCATGACCTAATTTTTCCAAACCATGGTAAAGACAATTGACATGCTCGGTTACTCCGCCTTTGATTGGATAGAAACTTTGGGTTATAATACCGATTCGCATATTACAAAAAATAAGACAATCCCAAGCCCGGGACAGTCTTTTTTGTTAATTATGTTAAAATCCAAGATCAACAATTTGTTGTTTATCTCCTTGGCCAAATTTTAATTTAAATCCATTTTCCGTGTTCGAGGTTTCAAAAACAAAATATCCGGTATCATAATCGGCGGCGCTTTTCCCGGTTATTTTTAATTGATTAATTGAATAATCATTGTTCTGAGAAGAGGTTAATTTAACATCCTGTTGAATCCACGTAAAAACTTCAGCCGGTGAAGATTGGGTAATTTTATCAATAAATAAAACTACTAGTTCTTTATCCGAACCCGCTTTAGTTGAATGAAATTCTGTTGTCTTTTCAGCCGTGGTTAAATTAAAAACAATATCTTTGTAAGTGATTGATTTATCAATCTTGATATCGCCGATTTCTTTTGAAATATTTAAATTGGCTGTTTGGTTAACGTTTATGTTAGTATTATTATTTACATTAAAATTATTATTCTTGTTTTTATTCATTAATTGGTTGCTGAAATCCTTGACCTGGGGCCAGAAATATATAGTCACCGCGATTAAAAGAATGACTAGAACAATAAGAATGATAAGTAGTATTTTGGTTGTTTTTTTCATATTTTTGTCCCCTTAGATTATTAAATTATTGACTTAACATAAGTATAGCATAATTTGTAAAAAACAAAAAACATTTTATTCTTCGTTAAAGGTTTTTTTAATACCGCGTGTGGGATTCGAACCCACGATCTCTTGGCTGAGAACCAAGTGTCCTAAACCGGGCTAGACGAACGCGGCTTGAAGAATAAACATTTCCCATTCAATTAAAAACAGGCGGACACCTGTTTTTAGTATCAAAAATTTCAGGGTGCTAATCCCCCACTTGAAAATTTTCTACAAGTTAAAATTTGTGGGAAAATTACTTTCTGTTCCTGTTTTTTCATCCCCCTAAAAATTTGTTCAAGTGGGGAATTATTTCTTTCCTTCACAAACAACATATATCCCGGCCAGAAACGAAACCATTGACAGAGTTAGATAAAAATAAGAGGAAAGATAGACTTGCTGACCGGAAATTTCTGTAACGACGCCGAAGAGAGCGACCACAATACCAAACCACCAGAATATTTTACCCAGCAATGCATCTGTAAATTTCAAATTGTTCACCTCCTTTCAAATTTTATTTTTACTATAATTTTTTAGCGATATATTCGGCCATTTCTGCTAATCGAGTGGCATAACCCCACTCATTATCATACCAGGCTACTACTTTTACTAATTTACCGTCAATTACCATAGTCAGGGGTAGATCAACAATGGCTGAATAAGGACTGCCCTTATAATCCATAGAAACCAGCGGAATCAGGCTAACTCCAAGAATTCCCTTTAATTTTTCGCTTTTGGCTGCCTCTATAAACATTTTATCAACTTTTTCACGATTTGTCGCCTCTTCAACCTGACAGACAAATTCAGCCACGGAAACGGTCGGGGTGGGCACCCGATAGGCCAGGCCATCAATTTTACCCTTTAAATCCGGGATAACAGTCGCTACAGCGCGGGCGGCCCCGGTTTCAGTCGGAATAATATTGAGGGCAGCGGCCCGGGCTCTTCTTAAATCTTTATGAGGCAAATCCTGCAACCTCTGGTCATTGGTATAACTATGAACTGTGGTCATCAAACCGCTTTTGACGATTAAATTTTTATGAAGCACTGAGATAACCGGGGCGATACAGTTAGTGGTGCACGAATTATTAGCAATAATATGGTCTTTTTCAGAATCATATTCTTCTTCATTTACTCCCAAAACCAGGCTTTTTACCTCTTTGCTTTCTGAACTAGCTGAGATAATCACCTTTTTAGCTCCAGCTTCAAGATGGACTTTAGCTTTTTCGAAAGTGGTAAAAAGACCAGTACACTCTAAAACAATATCAATCTTTAAATCCCGCCAGGGCAAGTTGGCAGGTTCTTTTTCGGCCAAGATTAAAACTTTTTTGCCATCAACTAAAATTCCGTCTGCCTCTACTTCAACCTCATGATTATAAATGCCATAGGAGGAATCATATTTTAACAAATGAGCTAGTGTTGGAATATCGGTTAAATCATTGATGGCTACTATTTCAATATCTTTTTTTTCGAATAGAATTTTAAAAACCGGGCGACCAATCCTGCCAAAACCATTAATGGCGATTTTTTTCATATATTTTTTTATTAATTATTTTTTTAAAAAATCAGCCGCTCTATTTTTTGACCCGAAAAGTTCAATCTTTTTGGCGACGATATCTTGAACGGCGCCGATTGAAGGCTCTAAAACCCCTCTTGGATCATACATGTCGGTGTTCATCCTTAAAGTACTTCTTAGAGTTTCAGTGAAGGCTAATCTTAGTTCTGTATCAATATTTATAATTCTCACTCCACTTTCAATTGCTTGTTCAATCTCTTCCCTGGGTAGTCCGGAGGCTCCATGGAGAACTAGAGGGACTTTGGGAATCTTATTATGAATTTCTTTCAATCTTTTTTGGTCAAGCTTGGGCACCCCTTTTTGCATTTTATAAATCCCATGGACATTGCCTACCGCCACTGCCAACACATCTACCCCAGTTTTTTTCACAAAATCCTTAGCTTCATCCGGATTAGTCAGATTTGCTTCTTTGTCAGAAACTACTACCCAGTCCTCAGAACCCCTGACTCGGCCCAGCTCTCCTTGGGCGATTACCCCGTGTTTATGGGCATAATCGACCGCCTGCTTGGTCAAAACCACGTTTTCATCATAGGGCAGATCTGAAGCATCGATCATTATCGAGGAAAATCCCGCATTAACACACTCAGCCACTGATCTGAAACTTTTGCCGTGGTCCAAATGCAGAGCGACTGGCACATTAACTGCCGCATTTTTGGCGATCGTTTCTACAATATGGGTAATCGGCTTTAAACCGGCATACTCAATGGTTTTTTCTGAAACCTGGATGATGACCGGAGATTTCATATCGACGGCCGCTCGGATAATACCCAGGGTCAGCTCAAGATTCTGGGTATTGAAGGCGCCAATCCCGTATTTTTTGCTGCGGCTTTTTGATAGTAATGATTTTAACGAAACCAGCATAATTTATTTTTTTACATTTTTAACCACTTTTTTGATAATTTTTATAAAGTTATCAGCCTCTAAAGATGCATTGCCAATCAAGACTCCTTGGATTATTTCCCCATCAACATAATCATTAACATTGGCAAAAGTTACACTTCCTCCATATATTATTCTGAAAAAATTTTCAACTATTTTCAACGGGTATAAATCGATCAGGGCCTGTTTTATAACCAAGGCAATTTCTTTTGCCTGATCGGGTTCACAGGGCTGGCCGGGGTAGATTGACCAAACCGGTTCATAAGCAATAATTATCTTCTGACTAACCAGCGGCAGCTGAATGTATCGCAAAGCTTTTTTGACTTGATCGGTAATCAACAAATCCTGAACATTCTGCCGCCTTTGTTCTGAAGTCTCCCCTACGCAAAGGATGGGGGTCAATTGGTTTTTAACAACGGTCACCATCTTTCGGTCAATCATTTCATCATCTTCATGAACATATTTTCTTCTCTCCGAATGGCCAATAATCACAAATCGGCAGCCGACTTCTTTCAACATCCTTATTGAAGTCTCGCCGGTGTAGGCTCCTTTTTCTTCCCAAAAAACGTTCTGTGCCCCCAAAAATATTTTTGAAGCGATAAGAAGCTGATGCATCCTCTCTAATGCGCAAAAAGAGGGGCAGGCTACTATTTCACATTTTCCTCTAAAATCTTTCAGACCCTCACGCAAACTGACAATTAGTTCCTCGCTTTCTGAAATGTCCAGATTCATTTTCCAGTTGGCAACAACAAATGGCTCGGGTTTTGTAATAAGCGACTTCATTTTGGCCATTATTTTCAAAAAAATTGTTAAAAAAGCCTAAATTATCTATCTTAAAGATACAATATTTTCGGTAAAAAGTAAATCATTTTTCCTCTTCGGTTTTTGGCTGTTCTGAGAACATTATTTCCTCTTTTTGTTTTTCCGGATGTAAAAGTTTTTCTAGATTTTCATCTTTCATCAAAGCCTCAAAATCAGGCAACTCTTTCCTTTCAGTGATGCCCAAAAATTTCATAAAATCAAATGAGGTGTCATAGAAAATGGCCATTTTAACTTTATCCTCATGTGCTTCCACTAATCCTTTGATCATTAAGTTTCTCAAAATCAAAGCGCAGTTCACTCCCCTAATCATGTCTAAATCGGCCTTGGTAATCGGCCCGCGGTAAGCAATGATAGTCAGGGTTTCTAGAGCTGCTTTGGTCAATTCGCCGGTCTGCTCATCTTTAATAAAATCCTTGACGATTCTGGCTGAATCAGGACTGGTGGTCATCTGATAAGAGCGGCCGATTTTCATCAGCTTAATTCCCTTATCTTCATTATCGTATTTCTGCTTTAATTCTAGAATTGCTTTTTCCGCTTCTTCTTCCCCGACTTTAGCAATCTCGGATATTTTTTTAGAAGTTAAGGGTTTGGTCGAAATGAAAAATAAGCTTTCAATTTTTGATTTTAAACTCATGAGTTTTCCTGCTTATTTATATTCTGAATTTTTATTTCCTCAAAAATTTGGTCCTGGACCACGACGATGCTTCGTTGTTTAATTAATTCTAGCAAAGCCAAAAAAGTAACAATAATTTCGGTTTTTGATTTAACGCCGTTAACTAAATTTCTAAAATTCATTTCTGAGTTTGAACTGATAATATCTTTAATCTGCCAAATTTTTTCTTTGAGGCTCATCGTCTTTTTCATCACTTGCTGGGGCAGTTGAATCACTGGCTCCAAATTATGAAGGATAATTCGGAAGAAACCGACTAAATCATCTTTAGTCAATCCTTCGGGCGGGCAAAATACCACTTCATAGCTTCTTATATTCTCTCTTTGATACATAAACCTCTTTTTCAGAATCATTTTATGGATTATTTTTGAAGCCTCATAAAACTTCTGGTAAATTTTTAATTGATTCTCAAGCTGCGAGCCAACATCTTCCTCGTCCATAGACAGATAGGGCAGTAAAACCTTTGATTTAATCAGTAAAAGCTTGGCCGCCACCACTAAAAAATCAGCTAATTCCTCCGGATTAAAGCCCTCGGCTTTTTCCAGGTAAGTAATATATTGGTCAGTCACTTGCGCCAAGGAAACCTGAGTGATATCCAGTTCCTGCGTTTCAATCAGCTGCAAAAGTAGATCCAAAGGGCCTTCAAATTGTTCAACTTTTATTTTATACATAATAAAATATGTGTTTTTGTTTTAAAAATAGTAATTTATTTCTTCTTTTTGCCCTTGACCTGCAATTTTATTCCAGCAGATTTGCCAATGGCGCCTTTTTGCGGCGATTCCAGCTTAAAATAATCCTTGGCTTTCATCCTGATTGACTCATTGAAAGTGCCAGCCCCTAAAATCACATGCTGGGTTTTTAACAAACCATTATCAACCATAATTCCGATTTTTTTATGAATGGTGGCAAAGGGGGTAATGGTGCCGGGTTTCACGCCTAACTTTGTCTTCATCTCTTTTTCCGGAGCAATGGAAATTTTCTTGGCTTTAAGCATTTTTTTTAGTTTGCCAAAATCAAGTTTAAGATGAGCCGGCAGAACAACGAGCCAATACTCTTTGTCGGCTTTAACTAACAAAGTTTTGGCAATCTCATTCAGTTTCTTTTTCAAAGTCTGGGCTTTGTCATAAACCGTAAAAACGGTTTTGTGCTTTAAGATTTCGTATTTGATTTTGTTTTTGTCAAGATGATTGGTTAATGTTTTTGAGATAGGCATGTTGTTGTTGGTTAATTGGTTATGTGATCACTTTTGTGGTCTTGATAATTGATTATTCTGTTTTGCTGATAAATTTCGCAGTATTATAGACTTCACTGGGATAATAATTTATTTTGTATTCGTCAACAACCATCGTGGCTGTTTTGGTCCCAGGCTCTGAACCCAAGGCACTTTTAGCGTCAGCCGGATTAGTGAAACAAAACCAAACACCTCGATTATCACTTTTTTCTTTCGGGAGATTGGCAACTGTTTGTTCATTAACCTCAATGACGCAGACATCATCAGAAGTAATTCCCATGCCTCCATCATTCGGCGCATAGATTTGGTAGTTTCCGGTAATAGTAGCTTGACCACTGAACTGAATTTTGTAATTATCTTCGCTAATTGCTCCATGTTCAGCATCGTACGGCACGACCGAGGTAACCGTCATACCCGTCACGATATCGCCAACCTTGATGCCTTTCAAATCAAATTTATTGCTGAATTGGAAGGTGGAAAGGATTGTATTAAATGTCTGATTAATACTTTCCGAACCCCTAGTATAGGTAAGATTATAAATATTTCCTCCCCACACGACAGAGTAAGATTTATAATTTTGGCCATTAAAGGGACAATCGAGAGTTATCCAGGTTGTTCCCGCAAAATATTCGCTTCCCTGCTCTCCACAACCATTAGGAAATCCATCGATAAAACTAGTAATAAAACGATTGATATCACTATCATTTTTATACACGTATACAATCAATGGTTTGGCCGAAGACCCCTCTGGCACATTTCCAATCTTCACCTCACCTTGATCGCTGTTTTGTGTATCAATCGGCCAATCAGAAGGATATTTTATTGAGTATCCAAATTCTTTATTCGTATATGTCTTCCAGTCCTTTGTTTCGTCAACCGCGGTATTAGTATTAGCATTACTATTAACCACTACCGTGCCATTGGTGTTAGCACTGGCATTAGAATTAATCACAACTGTGCCATTGGTATTTTGGTTTAGGTTCTGGTTAGCATTAGCGTTTACATTAGTATTAACCACTACTTGATTGGTGTTTTTGTTTTTCGGCTTAAAATATTTGACATAGGCAAAAGAAAAACCGGCCACAACCAGAGCACAGATTAAGCCGAGGATTAGAATGTTGATAATACCTTTTTGGTTGGTTTTCATAGAATTGAGTTTATAATATAAAATGATTATTGTTTAAAATTCTTTTTTTCAACCACCCGAAAAATATTTTCTCCCGGTATTTTTTTTGTGCTTGGCTTGTCTGACCATGATAAAAATCATAATCGCCAGTAAAACAAAAATTGGTATTAACAAGGCAAAGGCCCAAAAAAGACTGGCAGTCGAGTAATGAGTATAATAACTGCTGGAAGAAGAACTATAGAAAATACTGGCGGGAAATTCATAAAAATAATTACCACTAGTAAATCCCAGAATCACAAAAAACATCCCGGCCAGAAAATATAACGCCGTGCAAAAAACCTGAACCGCAAATGAGAATATATTTAAAGCCCTTGACTTTGTTTTATGCCTGATAAAAGAAAAAATAATAAAAGCGATACCAAAAGGAGAGAATATGCCAATGGCAAAGACAATCACCGAATAAATACTGATCGCCAGCAAAAATAACAGAATGGTGGTCAGCGACCGGTTATAATCAGTGGCGCTCGTTCCCACTTTTTTATTGTCGCTGGCATTGCGGGGAAATAAATCATCAGTCATCTGGGATAAAGTCATGGAACGGGTCAGCTTGGTTAAAAAATACTTTTTGTCGGTTGGTTTAAACAAAGGATCGCCTTGGTCATCAACTGCCCATTTTTCAATCGCCCCTTTCTTGACCCAGTTGCCGTATGAGGTGGAAAAACTAGGCAGGGTTTTTTTGTGATCAGCCAAAACATACAACTCAACGCTCACATAGCTTGGCCGATAATAACTCGGCATTACTCCATAGTTAGCGTTAGTATTGAGGTTGCTATTAGTTGTTTCAGTGGTAACTTGGGAAATCTTTAAAGGATAAACAATATTTTTAGCCTTGAATACCATTTTTAAAGGGGTGGCATGGCCTTCTCTTAATTTTCTGGTGGCGTCAGTATATTGAATTGAGGAACTGTCTATTTTTATGGCCACAAAATACCATTTATTACTGATGTAGCTGTTTAAAATATAGCCCGCTCCTTCAGGATACTGGTAGCCGTTATCATTCAGCCATTTAACTAAAGCTTGGCTATCGTCTGAAGTCAAAGTGGTAATATCATAATAATCAAGTTTTTGGGTTTGAATCACCTGGACCGCTGATTTGATATCGCCAGCTGCTCCCAAACCGACGGTTTCTAAATCACGATAACTATAATAAGTGCCTTGGGTTAATTCAGCCAAAGAAGTGAAAATTTCATCAGAGCCTTTGGTGATAGTCGGATTATCAGGCA
>Ga0315268_10001210_pt1 | contig 29625 bp, 22 predicted proteins | sample C1_top_MG_FD_204535 | JGI IMG/M metagenome (GOLD analysis project Ga0315268, IMG submission 204535) | Sediment microbial communities from Yellowstone Lake, YNP, Wyoming, USA - C1_top | ecosystem: Environmental > Aquatic > Freshwater > Lake > Sediment | place: USA: Wyoming | collected 2017-08-01
CGCCCGGGCCGTCGCGAGTTCGGCGCTCGACAGATCGGGCAGCGCGGCAAAGTGGCGCACCATGGCGACGCAGCTCGCCGACGGCGCTACCACCAGCTCGGCGTCACCGAAGTCGCGCAGGAACTTGGCCGCGCAGCGTGCCGTCTCGTGCCAGAGGCCGGCGTTGTAGCTGGGCTGGCCGCAGCAAGTCTGGTTGCGCGGCTCGTACCAGTCAAGCGCCAGCCGGTCGCACAGCCGGCGCAGATTGGCCGCAGTCGCCGGCGCCATCGCTTCGACGAAGCAGGGGATGAAAAGCGCGATGCGAGGTCCGGCCACGGCGGTTCCTGCTCACAGTCGCTCGGTGCGTTCGACCACGCTGAGCGTGCGCGGCGGCAACAGTTTGAGATAGGGCTCCGGGTCGACGCACAGCTCGAGTGGCCGAGCGCCAGCCGCGACCCGTCCCGATGCCTGCAGGTAGGTCACCGCGGTGGCCGCGTAGGCGGTCGAGCGCTCCATCGCCGAGAAACCGGTCGCCTCGTCGAAGCGATCGACCAGCTCGAACACGATGTTGGCGCGACCGCCGCCCGGCAGCTCGCCGCTGCAGGTGGCGCGAGTCAGGATCACGTCGCGCAGAGCCGGATCGGTCAGCCGCGGGCCCGCCACCGCCTCGAACAGGCGGCGCGGCACTACCGGCGTGCCCTGCACGACGACCGGATCGAGCGCGAACAGCCCGAGCGCGTCGAGCAGCCGCAGCTTGTCGCAGTGACCGCGGTAGCGGATGGTCTTGTAGTCGTAGCTGCGCACGCGGTCGGCAAAGGACTCGGGCGCGGTCGAGGTACCGCCCGAAGTGACAAAGGCCTCGAGTGGCGGAAAACCGTCGAACGAGATCTCCTCCAGCTCGGTCAGCGTCGGCACCTGCGCCACCTGGCCGTCGCGCACGCAGAAGCCGACCCCGGTGTACTCGTTGGTCAGCCCGCTGATCGAGAAACTCAGTGCGTAGTCGAGCGGCGGCCGCGGTTTTTGCGGCAGACCACCGCAGCGCAGCTGAACCCGCTCGCAGCGCACCAGCCGACCGATGCCGGCCGCGGCCAGCGTGTTGACCAGACCCGGCGCCAGACCGCAGTCGGGTACCACGCTGACGCCGGCCTGACGCGCCGCCGCGTCGAGCGCCAGCTCGCGCCGCACCACTTCGGTGTTGCCGCCCAAGTCGTTGAAGTGCGCGTGCTGCTCGACCGCGCTGGCCGCCAGGTCGGCGTTGAACCAGTACGGTGCGCAGCTCAGCACCGCCTGGGCGCCCGCGATCGCGCGCGCCACGGCCGCCTGGTCGCCAGCGTCGAGCGCGGCGCCGACCGCAACCCGCGGTCGGCCGCGAGCGGCCAGCAGATCGTTGACGTGACCGGCGGCGCGCTGCGCGAGCGCAACGTCGACGTCGAACAGTCGCACCTGCGTGCCCTCGCCGTTGAGCGCGAGGTCGAAGGCGGCGGCGCGGCCGGTGCGGCCGGCGCCAATGACTGCGTAGGTCAGCCCCATGGTTGTGCTCCCGAGAGGCCGTGCGCGACGCGCGGCGCCGCATCACGGTGCGTAATAGATCTCGATGAACTCGTAGATGTAGTTGCCAATGCCGGACGCATCCGACCACTCCGAGATGACCAGGCCAACGCCCCGCGTCGGCAAATCGGTGCTCCCCGGCGTGGCGTTGGTGTCAGCCACCGTGGACCAGCTTGACTGGTAGCTCGCGCTGGCCGCCTCGATCCGCTGGTAGGACTTGGCCGCCGAACCGGTGATGGTGACGCCGTCGACGACGACCGATCCGCTGGGGTTGGTGAGCGCCCACTTCTCGCCGCCGTTGACGATCGGCACCCGGTTCGAGTCGGCGTTGGTGATGTAAAGGACGTCGTCACCGAGCACGACGCCCCAAAAATCTTCAAATTCGGCCGGACCGGCGAAGCGTCCGACGATCAGCATCTGGCCCGGTTCGAGCCCGACGCCATCCGGGATGGCCGACATCTGCACCGTCGACGACTCCCGGTTCTCGATGCGGTAGCCCGCCAGATCGATGCGACCGGCACTGCCAACGTCGCGCCGGCCGGAATCATGGAGGCCGAGGTCCGGCTTGGGCAGGTCGGCCGGACCCGCGTCGACCGGCGTGGCGCGGTCGTGCGGGCTGCTGCTGTCCGGTCGCACCCCCGCGTCCGGCTGCGGCACCGCCGCGTCCTGGCCGACTGGAATGCAGGTCCCGGCGCTGGTGCAGTTGCAGCCGTTTTCGCAACCGGCCTGCGCTGCGCAATCGACCGACGTGACGCAGCCGCCGCCGCTGGGATCGATGCAGGTGCGGCTGAAACCCTCGCACACCGTCTGACCGGGACAGTCCTCGGGACCGCTGCAGGTGGCCGGCGGATTGGTGCAGTTGCCGTCCCGGCAGACCTTGCCGAGCGGGCACGTTTCCTTGGACTCGCACTCGCGCTCGAGGCAGATGCCACCGATGCAGCGCAACGGCAGCGGGCACTGGTCATCGACCGCGCACATGAGCACGCCGGCGTCGGCGACAAACGCGTCCGGTGTATCGACCTGCGGCGGCTGGCACGCGGCAAACGCGAGCACGGTCAGCGCGACGAACTGGCTGGAGAGGCGACTCATGGCGCGACACCCCTCCCCCCGAGAAACTGATGGCGCAACAGTCTAGCGCCACCCACGGCTCAAATCGAGCGCATGCGACGATATGATCATTGCTGCCTGGGAGGGGGCCCCGACGGACTTGCTCCGGCGGGGGAGGGCGTCGCCGAGACGCCCTCGGAAAATCAGTACCCGCGGGCCATCTTGATCGCGAGCCGCTTGAGCTCCTCGTTGACCTTGACGAACTGCGCCTTGCCGCGCTCGTCCTCGATGATGCGGTCAACCTGCTCGGCCAGCTTGGGATCCTTGGGCATGATGCGGTAGAGCGCGACCACCTTGGCGTAGCGCGCCTCGAGATCCGGGTCCTGCAGCGCAGCGACGACCGCGGGCGCCACCGAGGGGTCCTTGAGGTAGCTCAACTCGTAGCCGGCTTTGTCGCGGATCTTGGCCACCCGCGCCACCTCTTCCTTGGGCGCGCCAGCGGGCGGCATCTGCTTGAGCTTGCCCAGCCAGCAATCCTTGTTGCTGCCGCACTCCTTGGCCACCTCGAGTCGGACCATGTCAGGCGTCAGCATCTCCTTGACCTTGGGGTCCTTGGTCTCGTCGAGCATCTTCTTGTATTTGTCGAGCCACGATCCGTCGGCCAGCCGGGTGAACCACTCGGTCGACAGCTGCCGCACCTCGGGCTCGCTGTTCTGGCACGCCTGATCCTCGTAGCCACCCTTCTTGCAGTCGGCGAAGAACGGCTCGTGGTTGCAGGCCTTCCACAGCTCGGGCAGCACACCGCGGTCGCCGATCAAGCCGAGCGCCTCGGTCGGAAATTCGCGCGTCGACACATCGATGTCGAGGATACCCTTGAGCAGATCCGGGACCGCGCTCTTGTCGCCGAGCAGGCCGAGCGCGCGGACCGCATTGGCCTTGGCCAGGGGTCCCATGCCCATCGAGCTCTGTGCCTCATCAAACGCCATCACCTTGTGGATGACCGGAATGCCCGCCGGGTCGGCGACGTCGCCGAGCACCATCGCGATCTTGGCCGGCACCACGGCCGCGTCCAGCTTCATGGTGCTGATCACCGGGTTCTTGCCGTCGTAGGTATCGATCAGCGGCTGCACAGACGGCTTGCCCAGCTCGAACAGGGCGAACGACGCCTCGCGATAGAAGCTGACGCCGCGCTCGAAGAACATCATCTTGATCAGCTCGGGCACCGCCTTGGGATCCCCGATCTCGCCGAGCGCGATGATCGAGTTCTTGACCATGAAGTTGTTGTCGTGCTTGTCGGCGACGTCGATCAGCGCGTCGACGGCATTGGTCGCGCGCATGGCCCCGAGCGACCGCACCGCGGCCAGCTGCACGTAGTTGTCGCGCGCCCGCAGCAACCGGACCAGCGGCTCGACGCCGTCCGGGTCATTGAACTTGCCCAACGCCTCGGCGATCTTGGTGTTGAGGCGGTTTTTCTCCTTGGTCTCGGCGTCCTTGCCCGCCGGCACCGAGAAGTCGATCGCTTCGATCATGGCCTTGACCAGCGCCTTGTCGCACGCGGCCGGGACCTGGCCAGGAGTGGTCGCCTTTGGCGCCGGCGTCGGAGCGCCCTTCTCCTCCTCCTTCCTGGCCTCCTTGTCCTCCTCGCTCTCCTCGCTGCGCATGGTGGTCGAGCGATTGCAGATCTCGCCGATCAGCCAGGCCGCGTCGTCGCGATGCTCACCCGGGATCTTGAGCGAGGCCAGCAGGTCCGGGATCGAAGCCGGATCGCGAAGCTTCTTCAGCTCCTTGACTGCCTCGACGCGCCGCTTGGCGCTGCCGACCAGCTTCTTGCCCCAGTATTTGGCATCTTTGGTGCCTCCGTCACAGCCGACGAAGGACAGTGCACAGACCAGAGCGATCACCGAAAGTAGGGCACGACGCATGGGATCCTCCCCGTCGAAGTGCAGGGAAAGTTACCTAGCAGTGTCGCGCATTTGACCAGTGGATCCCGCCGTCGTCAACAGCCAATTCGCCGGCCCCGATTCCGGCGAGACTGGGTCCGTGCACACGGCCAGCGCTTCTGCTAAGCGAAGTTGCCGGCTATATAAGATAGAGTCACAGCCAACAACGAGGTCGCGGTTGAGCGAAAAATCCGAGCAGGCGATGCATACCGAGTTGCTGGCCAGTCCGGCCGCGGCGGTGCTGCGCCGCTACGTGCTGCGCTGCGCCAGCGGCCAGGCCGAGCCAGCGCGCTGCGAGATCGGTGCCCACCAGATCAGCGTCGGCCAGAGCGAGGCCAACAGCGTCCGCGTCAGCGACGCGTCGGTGTCGCGCTTTCACTTCGAGCTGGTGCGCGAGCACGACACGCTGCTGATCCGCGACCTGGGCAGCACCAACGGCACGCTGGTCGAGGGCGTGTTCGTGCGCGAGGCGCAGCTGCAACCGGGCCAGCACGTCCGCGCCGGCCGCATCGAATTCGTGGTCGACGGCGAGGGCGAGACCGCCAGCGTCGAGGCCTACCCCGGCACCTGCTACGGTGCGCTGGTCGGCGGGTCGGCGCCGATGCGCATGCTGTACGCGTTGCTCGACCGCGCCGCGCGCAGCGACGCCACCGTGCTGTTGCAGGGCGAGAGCGGCACCGGCAAGGAACTGGTGGCCGAGGAGATTCACCGCCACAGTGCGCGCAGCAGCGGCCCGTTCGTGATCGTCGACTGCGGTGCGCTGCCCGAGGACCTGATCGAGAGCGAGCTGTTCGGCCACGAGAAAGGCGCCTTCACCGGCGCCGCCAATGAACGGCCGGGTGCATTCGAGGCAGCCGATGGTGGCACGCTGCTGCTCGACGAGATCGGCGAGCTGCCGCTGCTGCTGCAACCCAAGCTGTTGCGCGTGCTCGAGTCGCGGACCGTCAAGCGGCTCGGCTCCAACCAACGCCGTCCGGTCGACGTCCGTTTCATCGCCGCCACCAACCGCAATCTGCGCAGCGAGGTCAACGCCAGCGCTTTTCGCGAGGACCTGTTCTGGCGGCTGTCGGTGGTCGAGCTGCGCATCCCGCCGCTGCGTGAACGGCGCGAGGATCTGCCTGGTCTGCTCGAGGCGCTGTGGCAGCGCACCGGCGTCACCAGCGGCGCGCTGGCCATCGATCCGCAGACGCTGGCGCAGCTGTCGCGGCTGCCCTGGCGCGGCAACGTGCGCGAGCTGCGCAATTTCGTCGAGCGCACCGCCGTGCTCGGCGCCGCCGAGCTGCCGCCGCACACCCTCGAGAACCCGCCCGCGGGCAGCGCACCAGGCGAGTCGACAGTGCGGACCGACCTGCCGTTCAAGGACGCCAAGGAACTCTGGAACAACCAGTTCGAGCGCAGCTACCTGGAGCAACGGTTGCTCGACGCCGAAGGCAACCTGAGCCGGCTGGCGCGCGAGGCGACCATCGATCGCGCGCACCTGCTCAAGCTGCTCAAGAAACATGGGTTGAGGTAGAAGCAGGGGACGTCATGCTGGGCACCGCGTCCTGGGTCGCGCTGTTGCTGGTTGTCGTCGATCCGACGTCAGCGCCGGCCGAGCTCGAGCGCGGCATCAAGCTGCTCGCCGACAACGACATCCCGGCCGCCGTCGTGGTGCTCAGCGGCGTGCGCGGGCCGCTCGCGCTGGAGAACGTGGTCCGGCTCGACGAGAACCTGGGCGTGGCGCTGGCTTACGCCGGCAAGAGCGCCGAAGCCGAGCAGCGCTTTGGCCACCTGCTGGCGGTCGAGCCCGGGCACGTGCTGCCCTACTCGATCTCGCCCAAGGCAACCTTCGTCTTCGAGAAGGTGCGGCGCGAGATGGCGCAGCGCCGTGCGACCGAGGTGACGCTGGAGACGCCAGCGTCAGCACCGTTCGATCGCGAGATCGCGCTGACGCTCAGCTGCCGCGCCAACGCCCTCGACCTGGTTGCCAGCTGGCGGGTTTGCTACCGGGTCAAGGGCGGCGCAGCCGACTACGAGTGTCTGGTGCGACCAGCGCTGCCGACCGGCGAGACCACGAGCGTGCTGCTGCCAGCGGTGCCAGCCAGCGCCGCAGTCCAGACCGACGCGGCGTCCCGCGACGAGGCGCCGGCCGTGTTGCAGGTCGCGCTGGCCGGGTTCGACGGACCGGGCAACGAGGTGTTTCGCAACCCGAGCCGGGCCCAGCCGCGCGAGATCCCGATCGGCATCGCCGCGCCCGGCCCCTGGTACAGCAACGGCTGGCTGTGGGCGGCGGTCGGTGTGGTGGCGGTGGCGACGGGCGCCGGCATCGGCGTCGCGATCTGGGCGCTACAGCCGACCACCGCGCACGTCGTGGGCGAGGTGCAGTGATGAACATCCTCGCCCGCAATCAGCGTCGTCACCGCGCGGCCGTCGCCGGCGCCATCGGCTGCGCGCTCGCGCTGGTGGGCTGCCCGGAGCCCAACCTCAAGATCACGGTCAAGCTGCCGGACGGGTATTCGAAGGACTCGACCAAGGTCCTCCCCAGCGCCGACGGCGGTAACGAGACGCTGCCGCTCATCGTCGAGCTGGCGATCTATGCGCCCACCGATTCCGAAGGCATCGACTGCGAGAAGATCGCGTGGGGCGACGTGCCGACGCTGGCGTTGAGATCGGCGCGTATCTACAACGCACAGCTCGTGCCCGATACGGGCGGAGCACTCAACGCGGCGGCGTCGGTGAGCCGCACCGGCACGAAGTTCGCGGTCGCGCTCGGCGCATTCGAGTTTGGCGAACTCGGCATCACGCTGCGCGAGGCGGTGCTGGCCGGTTGTACCGAGCTCGGAGATATCGAAGGCGACCTCGCCATCGCGATCGAGACGGTGCGCACTGCGAGCATTCCGCCCATGAGCATCGGCCGCGACACGCTGTTCCTGAGCGCCGACGTACCGGCAGGTGGGGTTGCTCCGATCGTTGTCAGCCAGGCCAGTGCGCCCGGCGAGTTCACGTCGTCGACAGCGTTGCACCTGGGGTTCCGGGGCGACGACGGATCGGACGTTCAGACGTCAGTCCGAATCTTGGTCGTCAACAGCAGCGGCGTGCGCTCGTCGCAACCGGTGTTCGGACCGGCGACCGCGGTCGACGCCGAGCTGACGGTCGACGCCCCCGGCCCATTCACTCTGGTGCCGCGGCTGCGCTATCAGCAGGGCGACGATCTGTGGCCAATTGATGGCCTCGCCTATCGCACGCTCGCCAGCAGTTCCGAGGCGGGCGAGCTGGCGACCGCTCTGGCCCGCGCCGGCGAAGTTGCCATCGGGCCGATCGGCGCGACCGCGGTACCGACCTTCGTCCTGGCCGGCCCGCCGCCCGGCCTCGTTGGACCGCCGGCCTCGGTCGTGCTTTTCAAGCCGCATGCCGGAACGAGCGGCGCGATCGAATTCGATAGGACCGTGCTCAACCTGGTCGACGACCTCGGGCGGCCGCTCGGCCGGCCGATCAAGCTGCTTGGCTTTTCCGAGATCAGTGGGGGCCGCAGCGCGGTCTTTGCAGCGACCGCATTTCTCCAGCCGACGCCGCCGGCGCCACCGGTGCTCGCCCACCTCGTCGCCAGCGCGGGTGGCTCCACCGATCCCGAGGTGAATGACCCGCTCGTAGAGCTGACTTCGCCGAGCCAGACCTTCGCGCCGACCGCGGCGGCGATCGGTCCGTGCGTCGCGACCCCCCCACCGGCGCTACTGCTGCACCTCGGCGAGCAGGAGCCGAGTCCGGCCGTCGACCATTTCTGGCTGTACGATCCGGCAGTCGGCCTTTCCCATGCGAACGAAATCTTCAAAGATCCCGTGGACCCCACGCGGGGGCGGATGATCGGCGGGCTGCAGCAGTCGCTCTGCGTCGACGATGAGGCCAGCCCCCCGGTGCGCCATCGCCTGCTGTTCGTCCGAGCACCCGGGGTTTTTGGGATCGGGTCGATCTTCGATCTCAGCGGCAGCTCATCGGGCGTCGGCCAGATTCCGCCGACGCCGGCCGAAGCAGCGCTTCCGGGCTTGCTGCGGGACAGCGTGCTGAGCCCCTCCCCCATCAGCATCAACGGTGGGCCAGAGCGACTGGATCTGCTGGCGCCGGTCAGCCACAACGATCAGTTCGAGATCAACCAATACACGACGAGAACCGGCGCCGCGGCCTGCAACGGTGCAACCAACTGCTTCGACCTGGCCTACAAGAACACCTCCTACTCCGGTGTTGCCCACCTCGAGTCGACCATCCTCAAGGTCGACACCGCGGTCGGCCACTTGACGTCGGCGGATCGCTTCGACCTCGCCCTGCTCGTCGTGCGGGTCGCCTTTGTCGGCCAGGGTACCACTCCAGTCTTCGCAGCCGAGATCGGGCTGGTGTCCGGCGGTCAGATTCCGCGCGTCGGCACGATACCGCTGTCCTGCGCTGCCCCCGAGGCATGCAAGATTTACGCAGGCGACGTCGACGGCGATGGCATCGACGAATTGTTGGTGGCGCATCTCGAGGACGCGGACCAGACCCAGCCGACACCGCCGCCAACCTGGCGTGCCCAGATCATTCGCTTCGCGCCGTGACCCTGGCGGCGCGCCCGGCCTCGACCACGACCTGACGCCGATCGCGCACCCGGTTGGTGTCAGGCGCGATGATCTCGACCAGGTGCGAGCCGGCCGGCAGCTCGAACTGCACCAGCGGCGTTGGCCCCTTGAGCTCGCCGTCGACGCGCACGTTGGCCCAGGGCGTGGCGAAAACGGAGATGGTGCCGGTGCCGCCGGGCAGCGGCGCGGCGGTTGCAGCGTCGTGACGAATCGACCGCGGCGGCCGCTTGGCCGGAGCCAGGCGTCGGCCGCTGTCCAGATCGCCCGCCAGCGCGCCGTTGACCGCAGCGTCCGCGCTTGGCGCGATCGGTCCGACCGAGTTGGCCGCAGCATCTGGCAACGCAGAAGCGGCCGCGGCGTCCGTCGTCACCAGAATCGTCAGGCCCGGATCGTCGACCGGGTCAGGCGGCGCCGTCAGCCAGCGCGGCAGCAACAGGATAGCCGCAAACAGCGCGACCGCGACACCAGCGCCGACCAGTACTCCAGGCCACAGGCGCGGCCTGAACGCAGTTGCGATCGATCGGGTCGTCCTCAGCTCGTCGGGCTGGGCGTCGACCGCCAGGCCCGCCGCCTGCTCGCGCTGAGTGGGCGCCTGGTCGCGCGCATCGAACGCCTCGGTCGCGCGCGCGCGCGCGGCCGCGACCAGCACCGCCCCCGAGTGCGGCGAGAGACCCGTGGCCGGCCCGCCGGCCGCGGGATCGGTGGACACCAACCCGATCGGCACCGGCCGATCGAGCGCCGGCATGACGGTATCGCGCACGTAGTACGCCAGCGCCTCGGCCGTGGACTGGCGAGACAGCTCGCTCAGCACGTCCTCGAGCTCGATGGTCAGCCCCTCGGCTGTGGCGATCCGTTCGGACCGGTCGCGCGCCAGCGCGCGCGCCACCACGCGCGCCAGGCCAGGGTGCAGATCGGGTTGCAGTATGCGCGGGTCCGGGATCGGGTCCTCGACCACGGCCCGCATCGAGGTCAGCACCGAGCCGCGGTGAAACAGGGGCTGGCCGGTCAGCAGCTCGAACAGCACGACGCCGAGCGCGAAGATGTCCGACCGCCGGTCCAGCGGCAGGCTCTGCGCCTGCTCGGGCGACATGTAGGGCGCCTTGCCGCGGACCACGTCGGCGAGCGTGACCGAGATGCGATCGGCCCAGCGCGCGATCCCGAAATCGAGCACCTTGGTGCAGCCGGTGAAGCCGACAAAGATGTTTTCGGGCGAGACGTCGCGGTGCACGACGTTGAACAGCTTTCCGTCGCTGCCGCGCAACTCGTGCGCATAGTGCAAGCCGCGCGCCGCATCGGCCACGACGCGCGCGGCCAGGGTCTGCGGCGTGGCCACCCCGAGCCGCTGCTGGGCGCGCAGGATGTCAAACACGCGCACGCCGTCGATGTACTCCATCACCAGGAAGTACAGCCCGTGCTCCTCGCCAAAGTCGAACACCTGACAGATGTTGGGGTGACTGAGGCGCGCGGCCAACCGGGCCTCGTCGGTGAACAGCTGCTTGATGTCGTCGCGCTCGAACAGGTGGGGCAACAGCAGCTTGATCGCAAACTTCTTCTCGAAGTCGTGGGCGCCCTTGCGCGAGGCCAGGTAGACCACGCCCATGCCGCCGGCCGAGAGCCGGCGCTCGAGTTGGTAGCCCGCGATGGTCTCGGGCAGTTGTTCCACGGCCGATATCATAGCGCGGGTCCGGCAAAAGTGGCGGTCTGCCGTTGGCCGGCTCGCCGGGTGAAGGCTCGCGTCTACGGCTGTGCGCTCGACTGCGGGCTCGAGCCTCGAGCCACGCGCAGGCAAGTCGCTGAAATCGCTGCGCCGAGGCGCTGGCGCTGCAAATGCATCGGGCTGACCGTGGGCGACCAGACCTTGCCGGAGGAGATGAAAATGGCTTGGACCTCGTTGCGTGTACGGTGGCTTTCGACCCTCGCTCTTGCAGTTTGGCCAGTGCTGGCCTGTGACCCCGGGCCAGCCCGCAATGAAGTCAATGCGACCCGGGTCGCAACCGACGGTGCAACGACTGTCAGCGACGCCGGTCAAGCCGAGCGCGCTGCAGCGGCGCCCGATACCGGCCAATCAGCGACCACCGACTGCGCCGACATCGACGCTGTCACCGCCAAGATCTACTACGCGTTTGTCATCCACAACGAGGAGGACGACGCCAACTGCAGCGCCGGGTCCCAACCCGGCATCCCCGACTACAACGGTGATTCAGGCGTGTTCGCTCACTATGCGCAGGCCATGCTCGACTACGCCGCCATGCTCGGACGGCATGGCGCTGCTCTGAGTTTTCAGCCCGACTGGACGTTCGTCGAAGGCGTCACCCGGTTTCGGCCCGGCTTCTTCGACGAGCTGCGCGCCACTGGCGGCAATGTCGAGGTCGTGCCGCATGCGCACGAGTCGTGCGTGCCGTACGACGAGCTGTTCGACCGCATCGCCGCTGCCGGCGGTCAGCCGGTCAAGATCCTCGGCGGCATGACGTTCGACGCGTTCCGCGCCAAGCAGGGCTGGTTCGATGCCAATCCAGGCTGGGCCTTCTGGGGCGTGCCAACAGCGTATCTGGGCCACGTTGGCGACCGGTCGGCTCCGCCCATCGTCTATCGCATTGCCCAGCCGAGCAGCGTGGCGCGCATCGAGGACCTGTACCGGCACCTGGCCAGCTCGCCGATCATCGCAACCGGGAGCCTGCCAGGTTGGCCCGCCGCCATGCTGGCGGCCAAGCCAACCGGCCGCTACCTGACGCCGGCATACGACTTCAAGGCGACGCGCTGGTTCCTGGCCGAGGCCAGCGACACCAGCGTGCCGCCGCAATGGCGCCTGGGAGGAACCGGTCAGCAGGACAGCGGACTGACCGCAGCTCAGCAGATCGCTGCCACCGAGCAACTGATCCAAAGCCTGCAGCCGATGGTCGATCAAGGGCAGGTGGCCTACGCCACGGTCAGCCAGTTGCTCGAGCTGTTTCGTCGCCACGAACACTGCCTTGATCTGCAACCGGACCAGGATCTGTCGCCCCTGGTCGAAAACTGCCGCGACGGAAAAACCTGTCCGCCGACGCTGCCGGTCTGCGACAGCGTGACGCTGTTCTGCCTGCCGGGCACGGTCGACGGTGGGTTGCCGCAGCCGCCCGATGGTGGGCTGCCCCCGACCTGCGCCGCCGGCTGTCCGACTGCCGCGGTTTGCTGCCCGACCGGCCTGCCCTGCCAGGGACAGTGCGTTCCCGACTGCCGCAGCGCGGGTTGCCCGCCGCAGGCTCCGACCTGCGACGAGACCGACGGTGTCTGCCGCCCGTGATCCGACTTGCCTGCCGCCCGCTGCCCTGGGGTTGACACATCGCGCTCCGCCGCCCGACAATCGGTCTTTCACAGGCGCGGCCAGATCGCGCAGCGGGGTGCACTGTATGACCAAAGGCAACGGCGCGGGCCTCGATCGCGGTGAGATCGTCAAGACCATCGAAAAGCTCAAGGGGGAGCACGCTGATCTGAAAAAGCGCGTGCAGGAGCTGTACGAGCGGCCGTATCTCAGCCCGGAGGAGCAGATGGAGGCCAAGACGCTGCAGAAGATGAAGTTGCTCAAGAAGGACGCCATTGCTGCGCTCGAGGCCAAGCTCGGCGCCTGACCTCTGCCCTGCCCTGCCAGATCCCGGTTGTTGAACTGTTGCCGCCCGCTTTTCCCGGCTCAATTGATGTCAAACGTGCCGCGTGTTACTTTTCTTGTTCTTGTGCGTGGTGCCCTCACGGCGAGCGGAGTCTCGGATGCGCATCGCCTCACTGGCCGCAGTCGCGCTGAGCGCGCTTGCCATCGGTTGTCCCCCCAATCAGGTCGCGGACGCCGGTACCGGCGACGGCGCACCGGTATTCGACGCCGGTATCGATGCGGCGTTGCGGTTCGACGCCGCGCTCGGCGATCTGGGCCCGAGCGACGCCGGCGAGTTGTTCGTCGACGAGATCATCCCCAGCACTGGTATCAACAGCGGCGGCTACCGGGTCCGGGTCACCGGCACCGGTTTCACCAGCGTCACCCGCGTCTGGTTCGCCGACAACGAGGCAGACAACCTGCTGTTGCAAAACTCGCGCTCGATCACGGTCCGGGTGCCGGCCTCGGCGCTTGACGACGGCGGGCGCCACCTGAGCGGCCCGGTCGACGTCAAGGTCGACAACGGCGCCAGTGTGTTCACCGTCGAACGTGGTTTCTTTTATTTCGATGCGCTCGCCATCGACAGCGTGACACCGCGCGCGATCTCGATCGCTGGCGGCAGCCGGGTCAGTCTGATCGGCGCCGGCTTTGGCGGCGACCTGCTCGTGCTGTGCGGCGGCCGCGCCGCCTCGGACGTCCAGATCCTGGACGTCAATCGGCTCGAGTTCACGGCACCGCCCGGCGCGCCAGGCCTGGCCGACGTGGTCGTGCTGAGCACCTACGGCCGGGCCGAAAAGCCGCTCGGCTTGCGTTACTACGAGCCGCTGCAGCTGACCGCGGTGGCGCCGATCTCGGGTCCGCTCGCCGGCGGCAGCGCCGTCGAATTGCGCGGCGTCGGCTTCGGCGAGGCGACCAAGATCGAACTCGGTGGCCGAGCCGCGGTCGCGATCAGCTACCTCGACCGGACCCGCTTGCGCGCGCGCACACCGGCGGCGGCCACGACCGGCGCGGTTGATGTCGTGGTCAGCGACGACGACAGCAGCGCCACCCTGGTCGGGGGGTTTGCCTACACTGCGGCGGCCGGCAGTTTGCTACGGCTGGACGCGGTGGTCCCCGGCAGCGGCGACAGCACGGGCGGCGAGACCGTCACGCTGGTCGGCGACCAGCTTGCCGTGGGGAGTACGGCGGTCACCTTCGGCGGCACCAGCGCCGTGACGGTGGCAACGCTGGACAGCCAGCATCTGCAGGTGCGCACACCGGCACACGCACCCGGTGCAGTCGACGTCGTCATCAGCAACGGTGCGGGCCCGATCACCCTGGTCAACGGTTTTGCGTTCCAGCTGCGCATGCAGGTGGCCGCAATCGAGCCGGCCAGCGGTAGCACGGCGGGCGGCACCGCAGTCACCGTCAGCGGCGCGGGTTTTAGCTCGAGCACGGTCGTCCACCTGGGTGGCCTGCCGCTGCTCCAGGCCAGCGTCGTCGACGCGACCACCATCACCGGCACCACACCGCACGGCTCGGCCGGACCGGTCGACGTCAGCGCGGTCGATCCGGTGCGCGGACAGGCCACACTGGCCGGCGGCTATCGCTACCAGGCCGAACTGTCGCTGCTGGGCGTCGACCCGGTGCGCGGCGGCATGTCCGGTGGCACCTTTGTCCGCATCTACGGCGGCGGCTTCAGCAGCGGCGCCGTGCCCTCGATCATCTTTGGCGACGTGCTGGCCGCTGGCGTGACGGTCGAGTCGGACAACCTGATCACGCTGCGCACGCCGTCGCACATGCCAGGTGTGGTCGACGTCAAGGCGGCCCGGATCGATGCCCAGACGACGGTCGAGCAGGCCTTCACCTACTTTGATCCTGGGTCGCTGCTGGGCGGCACGCGCGGCGGGCCAATCGACGGCACGGTCTATGTCTCCTGCTACAACGCGGTCACTGGGATGCCCGAGCATGGCATCACGGTCATGCTTGGCACCCGCGCCGACACGCCGTACGTCGGCCGCACGGACGAGCTCGGCCAGGTCGCACTGTCCGGTCCCGATGTGCGCGGACCGCAGACCGTCACCGCCGCCGCGGCCGGCTTCCAGTCGATGACGCTGGTCGAGGTCAACGCTGCCCAGATCTCGCTGTTCATGGTGCCGACCACGATGACGCCGTCGTCGGGCCAGCCGCCGCCGCTGCCACCGTCGCCGGTGATCAGCGGCCGCGTGTTCGGGTTTGCCAAGGAGCTGTTCGATCCGGCGGCGCTGGGACCTGATGAGTCACCGCTCGCCATCGTCGACACCACGATGCGCTCGATCTTCAGCTCGTCCTATCCACCCGAAGCCAGCCAGTACGTGGTGGCCGAAGGAGGCGAGTATACGATCCCGGCAGCGCGCGCCGGCCGGCTGGCGGTGGTGGCGGTGGCCGGCATCTTCAACCTGACCACCAGCGAGTTCCGACTGCGCCAGATCGGATTTCACCGCGGCATCACGGCCCAGTACGGCGACGTGCTCGAGGATGTCGACGTCGAGCTGACCATCCCGTTCAACATCGACCTCGAGGTCACGCTGCCCGGCGTTCCGTTCGGCAATCCGAATCCGGATACCTCGGTGGTACTACCGTTCATCAACCTGGGTGGCGAAGGCGCCTATGCGTTGCCGCAGCAGGTCGAGTACGGCGCCACCGCGTTCCGCTTTCAGGACTTTCCGGACGTGCCGGGCGAATTACTCAGCTTCATTGCCGGCGCCTTCACGCTCGCCGTCGATCCCAACACCGGCGGGACCTACCTGAGCACGCCATACTCGGTGGTGGTGCGCGACGGCGTCGGCGACCTGCGCAGCGGCCTGGTGCTGGATCCGATCCTGGGCTTTCCGCAGCGCATCGAGCCGACCGACAATGGCGTGATGTACGGCAACCGCTTGCGCTGGAACGCGGCGCCGGGGCAGCAGCCCTCGTACTACGAGATCTATCTGATGGGCCCATTGCGAACAGGGCCGAACGGTTTTTACGCGGAAAACTACTGGGACGTCTACGTGCCGGGCACGTTGACCAAGGTGGTACTGCCGCAGTTCCCCGACCAGGCGGTCGAGAACCCGCCGCAGGACCTCAGCTTGGGCGCCTACGACGCGTACATGCAGGCAACCTACATCCCGGGGTTCAGCTTCGACAATTTCTCCTACCTGGATCTGTCGACGATGGCGTGGCGCAGCTGGACCCAGGAGGAGTTCAGGTTCGTCAACAGCAACACGCCGTAGTGCGCGCTGCGGCGATGGCTGACAAGGCGGCGTGCGAGCGGCACGGCGCGAGGAGCGATCGTCGCAACATGGTGCACCCGTCCAAGAATGGGCGCCGCGCGCGGCGCGTGATCGGTTACCACGGCCGCTGTTTCGATGGCGCGCTGTCGGCGGCCCTGGCCGGAGCTCTTCTCGACGCGGTCGACGGACCGGCGGCCGCGACGCGCTACCGGCCGCTCGCTCACCAGCAGGGACGCGGCTACGATGCCCGGCTGCTGTCGGGCGACAGCAATGCAGTGGTCGACTTCAAGTACTCGACCAGCGGCAAGCTGCACTGGTGGTTCGACCACCACAAGAGCGCGTTTCGCACGCCGGCGCAGCGCCGGCACTTCGACGCGCGGCAGTCGCCGCAGATGTTCTTCGCACCCGAGTACACCTCGTGCTCGCAGTTGATCCACGACGTCGCCCGCGATCGGTTCCAGGTCGACCTCGGTCGCTTTGCCGATACCTTGCGCTGGGCCGACCTGATCGACAGCGCGCGCTTTGACTCGGCCGCCCAGGCGGTTGAGCTGACCGAGCCGGCACTGCAGCTGATGACCTACATCGAGGCCGCCAGCGACGCCGAGGTCGAGGCGTTGATCCCGCGTTTCGGCCGCGAGTCGTTGGTTGCGATCGTGGGCAGCGAGCCGGTGCAGCCGGCCTTCGAGCGGATGTTTGCCGAGCACATGCGCAACGTCGAGCGCGTGCGCCGTGCCGCGCGGTTACATGACCGTGTGCTGCTCACCGACCTGACCGCGACCCCGCTCGATGGCATCAACAAGTTCATAGGCTTCTATCTTTTCCCGGATGCGGTCTATAGTGTGGCGGTGATCGCTGGGCCGAACCGCGCCAAGGTCGCCGTCGGCACCAATCCGTGGCGTGCTGCCGAGCGGCGGCACGACATCGCGGCCCTGTGCGAGCCGTTCGGCGGCGGCGGTCACTCCGCGGTGGGGGCCGTGACATTGGCCGCGGGTCAGACCGCCGAAGCGCTTCGGGTGGCCAGGGAGATCGCTCAACAGCTCGCGAGGTCTACGCCATGATAGCCAAACGCAAGACCCCGACCATCGACGACGGACCCGAACTGGTGGCGGCGTTTCTCGAACGCCCGATCCGCAACGACCTGCGCGCGCTGTCCAAGTTCGGTTCGATCGACCGGCCGCGCTTCAAGGTGCGCGAGGGCGTCTCCAGCCCGACCGAGATCGCGCAGGCGTGGCGCGACGGCTTCAACGGCCGCGCCGTGACCGACGCCTTCTTCCGGCTGCTCGAGAGCGATCCCAACAGCTGGCCGCGGCGCGAGGTCGCCAAGGCGCCCAGCGCGCGCAAGCTCGACGTGTTCGAGGAGCTGCCCGAGATCGCCGAGGCGGTGCGCTCGGCGTGCGACGCGGGCGAGGCCATCCACCACATTCGCTCATATGTCACCGCGATGAAGAAGCTGTGGACCGACCTCAACCGGTCGCGGCCGGTCGGCTGGACCGCCGACAACGTCGTCGCCGTGCTGCGGCGGCGGCATGTGATCGGCGTCGGATCGGTGCAGTATCCGCTGGCCGGTGTGCGCTATCTGTGGCTCGGCCAAAAGAGCAGCAAGTTTGCCAAGACCGAGCTTGCGCGCTTCATGCAGCTGCTCGAGTTCGGCGCCACCCTCACCAAGAAGGCCAAGCTGTAAAAAAAGTCACGGCCGCTCCAACGCCAGCAGGTACTCGACGTTGCCCTTTTGCCCGCGCAGCGGCGACTCGATCGAACCGCGCGCGACAAAACCGAGCTGTTCGGCGGATTGCTGCACCGTCGCCACCGCCGCCAGCCGCGCCACCGGATCGCGCACGATGCCGCCCTTGCCGATGCGTGCGCGGCCGACCTCGAACTGCGGTTTGACCAGGCATACCAGCTGGCCGCCCGCCGCCACCAGCGGCCACAGTGCGGCCAGCACCTTGGTCAGCGAGATGAACGACAGGTCGAGCGTGACGAGGTCGATCGCCTCGGCCACCTGCTCCGTCGTCAGGTAGCGCACGTTGGTGCGGTCCAGCACGCGCACCCGAGGATCGCGTTGCAGCGCCAGGTCGAGCTGGCCGTAACCGACGTCGACCGCATAGACCCGGCGTGCGCCGCGCTCGAGCAGCACCCCGACGAAACCGCCGGTCGAGGCGCCGGCGTCGAGCGCGACCCGGCCGTCGACGACGACCGCGAAGTGATCGAGCGCTGCTACCAGCTTGGCGCCCGCGCGTGAGACATATTGCGGCCGGCGCAGCCGCAACCGGATTTCGGCTTCGCTGTCGACCCGCGCACCTGGCTTGTCCGCCCGGTGGTCGTTGACCACCACCTCACCCGCCAACACCAGGGCCTGGGCGCGGGCCCGGCTGGGCGCCAGGCCACGCTCGACCAGCAGCTGATCCAGCCGCTCGCGACTCAAAACGACTGGACCTCGATTCGATTGGAGTTGGCGCAGGCGACGAACACACGGCCATCGGCCGCCGCCGCCAGATCGGTCCCGTAGCAGCTGCCGAGCGAGCGCGTGCTGATGGTCGGCGTGTCATCCGCCGGGTCGAGCGAGATCTCGTCGACCAGGGTGCTCGCGGTGCTCGAACTGTAGCGCGCCAGAAAGGCATGCTGACCGCCGGGATGCACCACCAGCGCCCGGGCCGATGTGCCGGGGCCGAAGTTCTGGGCGCTGCCGATGACGGTGCCGCTGGCCGCGTTCATTCGCGAATAGGCGGCATTGCTCGCGATGATCAGCACGCTGCGCACGGCCGAGTAGGCGATCAGTTGGTTGTTGATGGTCGCTGCGATGTAATTGGTGAGCACGCCGTTGGTCTTGTCGCGGCGCGTGATGTTGCCGTTGGCCGTTAGGAAGTTGGTCATGAAAAATTCGCCGGTCGTCATCATGGCGACGCCGTTGCCGAGATTGAGACCGCTGCCATCGGCGACCAGCGACGAGGTGGTGGCGCTGCCGACCGCGCGCAGGTGGTAAGACGATCCACTCGCGTCGGTCCAGACCAGCCGGTCGGCACTGGAGGCGAAGCGCGCGCTGCCACCGATGCCGGTGTAGCCAAAGCCGCTCTCGTTGCTGGCGCCCGTCTGGGGATCGGTGTTGAAGACTTTTTGGTTGCCGCTATCCGAGCACGCGACCCACAGCTGCTGGCGGTTGGCCAGCAGATGGAGAGCTCGCGGTTTGCAGGGTACTGGCAACGAGGTCAGCTCGCGCTGCTGCACGCCCGTCACGGCGTCGTAGACAACGATGGTATCCGCGGTCTCGCAGGCGACCAGCAGCTGGTCCTGGCTCGAATCGTAGGCGAGCGCGCGAACGCCGCTACAGGCCGCGAAGCTGGTCACCTGGGTACCGCCCCCGTCGATGCCGACCAGGTCCTGGGAGGCGCTGTCCGCTGCCGAGCCATCGACCCGGCTGGCATCGCGCGGCGGCGGCTGCGATGCGTCCTGCGCAGGCAGGGGACCGTTCGGGTCGCTGCACACGTTGGTCGAATTGCAGATCTTGCCCTGCGCGCAGTCGGCATTGGTCTGGCACTCGCCGGCCGGACATCCCGCGGCCGCGACCAGCACTGCCACCACTGCACCTGCCATCGCCATCCTGTTCATGGGTCGCTCCCGCGCGCACGCGCTCGCGCCAGGTACCGATACCGCGTCACGGCGCCATTTTTCACGCCGCTTGAGTCTGCCACAGTGACGCCGGCAACGCGAGTTGGCGATCAGGCCACTCGCTCGACCGCGCGCTCCGCGATCGAGACCAGCGCGTCTGCTCGATCGCCGAGGGCACGCGCCAGCTCACGCGCCTGCTGGCCGAGCCGGCGCGCCTCGGCGCGAGTCGCCTCGATGCCGTCGCGCACAACGTAGGTGTACTTGCCGCGCGCCGCGTCTCGGCCCAGCCCCTTGCCGGTGGCGGCGGCGTCGCCGACCACATCGATGAGGTCGTCGGCCACCTGAAAGGCATGACCGAGCGTGGCGCCGTAGCGACGCAGCAACGCGATCTGCCGCTGCGGCGCGCCCGCCGCCAGGCCGCCCATGGCGGCAGCGGCCACGAACAACCGACCGGTCTTGGCGCGGTGGATGGTCTCGAGCTGGATCTCGGCCGGCGGTTTGTGCTCGGCCTCGATGTCGAGCACCTGTCCGCCGACCATCCCGCAACTGCCGCCGGCCTGCGCCAACTCGAGCACCAGCCGCTCCGGTTGCCGCGGCGCCTGCGCCAGCAGACCAAAGGCCTCGGTCAACAGGGCGTCACCGGCCAGGATCGCGGTGGCCTCGTCGAAGGCGCGGTGCAGGGTGGGTCGACCGCGCCGCAGATCGTCGTCGTCCATGGCCGGCAGGTCGTCGTGGATGAGCGAGTAGGTGTGCAGATACTCGATGGCCAGTGCCGCGGACCAGGCGTCTTCGCGGGCACCGCCAGTGGCCTCGCAGGCAGCGATCACCAGCACCGGCCGCAACCGCTTGCCGCCGGCGAGCAGACTGTAGCGCATGGCCTCGAGCAGACGCGGCGGAGGCCGTGCTGCACCCAGCAACCGTCGATCGCGCAGCCGGTCCAGCGACGCGGCCAGGCGTTGGTTGACTTCGGCGCGCAGCGTGTCGAGGTAGTCGGCCGTCGCCGCTCCGCGATCATCCCTCGTCGCCGCCGTCATCGGCATCCTCCCGCGGCAGCGGTTGCAGCTCGCCGTCGCGCGTCAGCACGTCGATCCGCTGTTCCATCGCATCCAGGCTCTGCTGAGCGCGCCGAGCCAGCGCGACACCCTCCTCGAACGCCAGCAACGATGCTTCAAGCGGCTGGTCGCCGGCCTCGAGCTCGCCCACGATCTCCTCGAGCCGCTCGACCACCTGCTCGAATGGCGCATCGGCCTCGAGCGGTGGCCGACGCCGTGCCTTCTTGATCTGGTTCACAGCGGCTCCCTTTCCCGCGTCATCGATCCGGGATCGGCGGCGACCACCACCTGGCGCACGACCGCGAGCACCGCACCGCGCTCGAGGCGCACCCCGATGTCGTCGTCGACCCGCAGCGCCTGCGCGTCTTTTACCACATGCTCGCCGCGGGTGCAGATGGCGTATCCGCGTCCGAGCACCGCCAGCGGTGACAGCGCATCCAGCTCGGCCGCCGCCGTCTGCAGCCGACCAGCGGCCGCGCGCAGCAATCTTTGCAGCGCCGCCAGCTGGCGCAGTGCCGCCCGATCGAGCGCGGCCCGCGCCCGCGCGGCGCGCGGCGCTGGCGATGCCCGGCGCAGACGCTCGGTCAACGCCGCCAGCCGCTGCCGCTCGCCCTCGACCCGCCCTGACGCCAGCCGCTGCAACTGCACCGACCGCCGGTCGAGATCCTGGCGCCGGACCAGCAGCAGCATGCGCGGATCGGTCAGGGCCCGGCTGCTCGCCGCCAGCCGGAGCCGCGCCTGGGCGAGTCGGCGCCGCAGCAACAGCACGGCGCGCTGTACCGGTTGCCAGAGCGCGGCCGTGATCGCGGCCAGCTCGGGCACCGCCAGTTCGGCCGCTGCGCTCGGCGTCGCGGCGCGGGCGTCCGCCGCCAGATCGCACAGCGCAACATCCACCTCGTGGCCGACCGCGCTGATGACTGGCGTGGCACAGGCGGCGACCGCGCGCACCACCACCTCGCTCGAAAACGCCTCGAGATCCTCGGTCGAGCCTCCGCCGCGGCCAACGATGATCACGTCACAGTGGCCGCTCGTGTCGAGCTGGCGCAGCGTGCGCGCGATCTCGGCGTCGGCGCCGTCGCCCTGGACGCGGGTCGGTGCCAGCACGATGGGAAGCGCGGCCAAGCGGCCGTGCGCAACTTTGACGATGTCGCGCAGCGCGGCTCCGGTCGCGCTGGTGACCACGCCCAGGCAGCGCGGCAACCGCGGCAGCCGCCGCTTGCGCGCCGGATCGAACAGCCCTTCCTGCTCCAGCCGCTCGGCCAGCTGCCGCCGCGCCAGCGCCCGCGCGCCGATGCCCGATGGTTCGAGTCGCGACACCACCAATTGCGCCCGGCCACCGCCCTCGTAGTAGGTGACCCGGCCCCGTGCCAGCACCGCCAGCCCCTCGCGCAGCGCGAACGCGACGCGCCGGTTGTCGCCCGCGAACATCACCGCCGGCAGCTGGGCGCGATCGTCCTTGAGCGTGAAATACCAGTGGCCCGAGGTGGGCCGGGACAGATTGGATACCTCGCCCTCGACCAGCAGATCGCAGAACGTCTGTTCCAGTTGCAGCCGGATCGCGCGCACCGCCTGGCTCACGGTCAGCGGCCTGGGCCCGCGTTCGGCGTCGGGGAGCGCCGGTGCACCGGGCGCAAGCGCCGGAGCAGCGGCCGCACCGCGCTCGAACAGCTCGTAGACGAATCGGCGCGGCACGCGGCTACTCGAGTTTCTCGACGTAGCTCATCTGGCAGGTGCCCATGACGATGTGGTCGCCGTTGTTGAGCTCGGATTTTTCCTGCAGCCGGTTGCCGTTGATGAAGACGCCGTTGCCGCTCGACAAATCCTGGATCGAATAGCGGCCATTGTTCTCGGCGAGAATTCGCGCGTGACGGCGCGAGATGCCGCGGTCGTTGAGCACCAGGTTGTTCTTCGGATGGCGCCCGATCGCAAAGGGTTCGTCGCCCAGCAGGTAGGCCTCGTCGCCGCCATGCTCGTTCTTGACAACGATGAAACAGTGCGGCCGGTGAACGCCCGCGCCGGGTCGCTGGGCGACAGTCTCGCCGCTCATCCGCCGCATGGCCGGCCGCTGTTCGTACTGCGTCGCCATCGAGTCGTTGTCGACGGGTTGCAGCGCCGGCTTGGTGGTCGGCACCTCGCCGGAGAACACCGCGACCTCGGGTGTCGACTCGAACTCGTCGAGATCGGCGCCGGCGTCGGTCGCAGCGTCGACGATCGCGTCGTCGTCGACCTCGGCCTCGACCTCGACGTCGGCTTTGGCTTCGGCGTCCTCCTCGGTGGCCAGGCCAGGTGCGCCGCCGCCACCCGTCACCTGGGCAAAATCGTCATCGCGCAGGTACTTGCGGCACTGCGTGTAGGTGGCCTCGATCACCTGCAACCGTGAGCTCTGCTCCTTGAGCTGGCGCAGGTTTTCGGCCTCCATCGGAAACAGGTCCTCCTCCGAAAACTCGCCCACCTCGCAGCGAAACCGCATCTCCACGATCGCGTCGTTGACGTGCTCGAGCTCCTGCCGCAGCGCGTGCTCGTGCTCGGCCACCACCGCCAGTGCCTGGCAGATCAGGTGGCTTACCGGCTCATATTCCTCGTCGACCGCGGCGACCTGCTTGTGGTAGTCCGCGAGCACGCGGGTGAAGATGTCACCCTTGACCTGCGCCCGCTTCTCCTCGGTGTTGTGGATCAGCTGCCACAGCCGATCGCGGCGACCGACGATCTCGTCGATCCGCGCGATCAGCGCCGCGTCGACCTTGAGCTCGGCATAGCTCGGTTCGTCGCTGTCCGAATCGGGCGCCAGCGTGGCCGCTGCCGACTGCGCCGACCCCGTGGCATGTCCGCGCGCGCTGTCGTCGTTAGCGTCTTCTTTGGCCATCACCACCTCCCCCGGGCGGGAGTCAATTGCATTATAGCTGGGAGAGGACACGCGCCCAAAAAAAAGGCCCCGGCTTGGGGCCAGGGCCTTGGTGCCTCGGAGAGGAGTCGAACCTCCACTGGGGTGACCAACACGGACCTGAACCGTGCGCGTCTACCAGTTCCGCCACCGAGGCGCGGTATCGAACAACCGGCACGATCCGGTGCGCTCGAATGCGCGTGATTTAAGATGCGTGGCGCGCCATGTCAACCGCTGATTGAGCGGCTCAGTGAATGACCTCGCATTCGAGCACGTGGCGCGCACCGCAGCGCGTGCAGACCAAAATCTCCTCGCTCATGAAGTGCGTCTTGGTCCGCCGGTAGCCCTCGAGACCGAGCCGCATGCCGCAGCGCGGGCAGCGGTCCCAGCCGTGCGCCTGCGCCCGTTCGAGCCGACACAGCAAGCCCGGATTGCGGCGCGCGGCGAACGCCGCCTCGACGTACAGCCGCAGTCCAGTCCGATACATCGCGTCTGCTCCGGCTCCCCGCACCAGCCTCGATGGTACGACCAGTTGCCGACGCCACCAAAAAAATGGCAGCGCTAAAACGCGCGGTGGCACGAGCGGCGGAGTACAATGGATGACGCCAAGGCAGGGGAGAGAACCAGGCATGGCCGACAAGGGACGCCGCGCTGCCGATCGTCGTCGCGAACGCGAGGGAGATTCGGTGCTGGACAGCCCGGCGGGCGAGAAGACCGACCTGATCGACGTCGAGGGCGAGTGGGTAGGCACCGCCAGCGGGCTCAAGGGCGGCCTCGAGTCGAGCGGCGATGTGCCGTCCGGCTCGGACCAGTCGCGGGTCATCACCGGTGAGCACCCGGCGATGAGCTCGATCGCGGCCGAGTCCGAGCGGGTCAGCGCGCGCGAGTTGGAGGAGACCCACTACGCCGAGCACCCGCGCCAGCGCGTACCCGAGGGCGCTCGCCTGACCGTGCTCACCGGCAAGGACAAGGGCACCGGCCAGGACCTGATTTACACCGAGGTGATCGTCGGTCGCTCCGATCGTTCGGATCTGGTCCTGCGCGACGAGACCGTGTCGCGCGAGCACTTTGCCATCCGCTATGCGGCCGGCAACTACGAGGTGGTCGACCTCGGCAGCGAGGGCGGCACCCTGGTCAACGGCCGACCGGTGCGGCGCGCGCTGCTCAAGCACGGCGACGAGATCGAGGCCGGCGATACCGTCCTGCGCTTCCTGGTGAACGAGGGGCCGTCGCCGACCGAGCGCCCGCCCGAACCCGGCAGCGAGGCGAGCAAGACGCTGGCCCCGATGACCGAGCGGCTGCCGCGGCCCCGACCGCGACCGCGGCCGCTGGCGATCCTGGCGTTCGTGCTGGTGACGCTGGTGCTGGCCGGCGCGCTGGCGGCCGCTGGTGGTCTTTACTATCTGAACACCGTGGGCAAGATGCGGCTGCGCCTCGACCCGGCGCTGGCCGCGCTGCTGATCAAGGCACACGAGGACCTCGCCGCGCAGCGGTACCAGGATGCGCTGGTCGCGGCGCAGGCCTTTCTGCAGGCGCGGCCGCGCGACATCGAGGCGCAGGACCTGCTGGACACGGCGCGCCGCAACCTCGACTACCTGGAGATCGCGGTCCAGGTCGAACGCGCGGTGGCCCAGGGCGAACTCGACCGGGCGCGCGCGCTGGCGGCCAAGATCCCCGAGGGAACACCGACCCGCAAGCGCGCCAGCGAGGTGATCCACGCCGCCCAGGAGGAGCTGCGCAACGCCAGCCTCGACGCTGCGCGCCGGTTGATCGACGAGGACAAGTACGCGGCTGCAGTCAAGCTGCTCGACAGCCACGACGAGCGCCATCCGGGCGACGAGGAGGCGGGCGCGCTGCGGGCCGAGATCGCCAGCCTGGTCGACAACCGCGACCGCAAGCAGCAGCAGCACCAACAGCAGGTGATCGCCAGCGCGCTGCAGCCAGCCTCGCGCGCCTTCTCCCGCGGCGACAGCGCGGCCGCGCAAAAGTTGTTGCAGGATCTGTTCGGCCAGGCCAGCAGCGGTGGTTCGGCGCGCCAGCTGTCACAGCAGATCGAATCGTTCGCCCGGACCTATGCCAAGGCGCAGGCGGCGCACCGTGACAAGCAGGCCCAGCACGGTCTGGCGCTGCTGGGCGAGGCCGCTCGGCTCGACCGCACGATCGCGCCAGGTGGCAGCGTCTACACCCAGCCGATCGCCGCGTTGACCGCCGACCTGACCTATCTGGTCGGCGTGCAGCAGCTGAGCCAGGGCGACGGCTGCGCTGCCCGGCCCTCGTTCGAGCGCGCACGCCGCCTCAACCCGGGCGACCCCAAGCACCAGCAGCAGATCGATCGACTGACGGCCGAGGCGACGAGCCAGCTCGAGCAAGCGCAGAAGCTGCTCCCCAGCGACGCACCACGCGCGCGCAGCGTCGCGCAGAAGGCGGCGTGCCTGGTCGCCAGCGACTCGGCAGTTGGCAAGCAGATCGCGGCGCTTCTCAAGCGCGCGCGCTGAAGCGTTTGCCCGACGTCACGGTCGGGCCAGGGTCAGGCCGTGATCGACGTCTCGCACGACGCACCGCCCACCACACCGACGTTCGCGGCCGCGATCCCGCACGCCCGGTTGGCCGCTTGGACCTGGGGCCTGATCGGGCTGATCGTGGCCAGCGCAGCGCTGTTCAGCTACGGCGCGCCGTGCGGGATCTGGACCAACAGCGCCCTCGGCCAGAGTTTCTGGTTCGAGAACGATCCGGGTGGCTGGTACCTGGAGAGCGCTCACGAACTGGCCGCGGGCGTGCCGCCGCTGTTCCCCGGCCACCCGGGCACGCCGCTGCAGATCGCGCTGTGGTGCGTGCAGCACCTCGGCCACGCGCTGTTCGCAACGCCCGGCGTCGACGCCGCCACCTTCGTGGCGCAGCACCTGGCGGTATTCTGCGCCGCCTCCAAGGTGCTGGTCTCACTGTGCCACCTGGCGTCGTTTGCGCTGCTCTACCTGGTGGCGCGCCGCCTGTTGCGCGATCGCAACGCCGCGCTCGGCGCCACCCTGCTCTACGCCAGCTCGTTTCCGGTGCTCTTCTACCTGTCGCGCATCTCGGTCGAACCGTTCGCGATCGGTTGTCTGCTGGCGACGCTGCTCGCGGCATGGCGCGCCCGGGATGGTCTGGCAGCCGGGCAGCGCGCGACCGCGCTCGGCTTTGCCGGCGTGGCCGCGCTCATCGCCGTGACCGGGGTCTGCAGCAAGTTCGTGCTGTGTCTGCCGCTGCCGCTGGTCGGCCTGGCCTGCGCGCTGCTGCCGCCACGCGCGGAGCGCCCGCCGTCGCGTGCGCTGCGGCTGGCGATGATCGCGGTCTACCTCGGTTGTGCGCTCGCCGCCACGCTCGCGCTCTCGCAGCTGGTCGACTGGGGCCAGTTCTTCGGTCTGTGGCGCCAGGTCATCGCCAACGAGGCTGCGCGGGTGCCGGCGTGGCAGGCCGCGACCGAATTGCCAACGGCCGACCAGCCACTGCGCGGCGTGCTGCGCCGGATCGCAGGATTTCCGATCCGCAGCTACCTGCCCGGCGCCACGACGGCGGCCTGGAACAGCGTCTTCCTGGCGTGTGAGTGGTTGCTACTGATCGGCGCTGGCCTCGGCGCCGTGCTGTGGGTGAAGCGCGAGCGCACCGCTCGGCGCGATCTGCTCTGGCTTGGTCTGCTCGCCGGCTGGTCGATCCCGTGCTGGCTAGTCAACTGGGCGTTTCACTACCTGTTCGTGGTAGTCTGCGTCGGCGCGCTGACCGCCGCCTACTTGCTGACGCTGCCGCGGCCACGACGCTGGACTGGCTGGTCTGGCCAGCGCTCACTGGCCGCGCTAGGCGCCGCACTCGCGATCGTGCACGGTCTGGCGGTCTACGCAGCGATCGACTCGCGGCTGGCCGACATGCGCGCGTTTCGAGACGACTTCCAACCGTTCCACCGCGCCCTCGAGCTGGCAAGTGCAGCCGCGCCAGTGGCCGTGATCCATCGTGGCGCGCCGCCGCAGCTGCCCATGGTGAGCGGGCTGTCGCCGCTGTCGATGTACACCGGTCAGCCCAGCCGGCTGGCCACCGCATTCGCTGGCTGGTTCTGGCTGGTCGATGCGTCGACGCTGAGTCAGGAGGAATTGGAGCGCGAGCTGCGCGCGCGTGCCGTGCGTGTCGTCGTCGACGCCACACCCGGCCACCCGCCGCAGCTCGTCTCCCTGGTCGACGGTGCTGCGCGCTAGCGCGGACTTACATCATGCCGCCCATGCCGCCCATGCCACCCATACCGCCCATACCGCCCATGCCGCCGCCCGCGGAGTCCTTCCTGTCCTCCGGCAGCTCGGCGACCATGGCCTCGGTCGTCAGCAGCAAGCCGGCCACCGACGCCGCATTCTGCAGCGCAAAGCGCACCACCTTGGTCGGATCGATGATGCCCGACTCCATCAGGTCCTCATACTTCTCGATGGCGGCGTTGAAACCATAGCCACCCTTGTTCTTGCGCACCTCGTTGACGACCACCGAGCCCTCCCAGCCAGCGTTCTCGGCGATCTGGCGCAGCGGCTCCTCGAGCGCGCGCTTGACGATGTCGACGCCAAACTTCTGACCGGCCTCGACCTCCAGCTTCTCGAGCACCTTGACGCAGCGGAGCAGCGCCACGCCGCCGCCCGGCACGATGCCCTCTTCGACCGCGGCGCGCGTCGCATTGAGCGCGTCCTCGACCCGCGCCTTCTTCTCTTTCATCTCGGTCTCGGTCGCGGCGCCAACCTTGATCACCGCCACACCGCCGACCAGCTTGGCCAGCCGCTCCTGCAGCTTCTCGCGATCGTAGTCCGAGGTGGTCTCCTCGATCTGGGCGCGGATCTGCTTCACCCGGCCCTGCAGGTCAGCCTTCTTGCCAGCGCCGTCGACGATGGTGGTGTTGTCCTTGTCGATGGTGATGCGTTTGGCGCGGCCCAGGTCGTTGAGGGTCACGTTCTCGAGCTTTTGGCCGAGGTCCTCGCTGACCACCTTGCCGCCGGTCAGGATCGCGACGTCCTCGAGCATCGCCTTGCGGCGATCGCCAAAGCCCGGCGCCTTGACCGCGCACACATGCAGCGTGCCGCGCAGCTTGTTGACGACCAGCGTGGCCAACGCCTCGCCCTCGACGTCCTCACCGATGATCAGCAGCGGCTTGCTGCTGCGCGCGATGTTCTCGAGCAGCGGCAGCAGGTCCTTCATGTTGGAGATCTTCTTCTCGTTGATCAGGATGTAGGCGTCCTCGAGCACCGCCTCCATGCGTTCGGCGTCGGTGACGAAATAGGCGCTCAGGTAGCCGCGATCGAACTGCATGCCCTCGACCACCTCCAGGGTGGTCTCCATGGCCTTGGCCTCTTCGACCGTGATGACGCCTTCCTTGCCGACCTTGTCCATCGCCTCGGCAATGATGTTGCCGATGGTGGTGTCGCCGTTGGCCGAGATGGCGCCGACCTGCGCGATCTCCTTCTGATCCTTGGTCGGCTTGGTCATCTTCTTCAGCTCGACGACGACCGACTCGACGGCCTTGTCGATGCCGCGCTTGAGATCCATCGGGCTATGGCCAGCGGCCACGAACTTGCTGCCCTCGCGGTAGATCGACTGTGCCAACACGGTGGCGGTGGTGGTGCCGTCGCCGGCGACGTCCGAGGTCTTGCTGGCGACCTCCTTGACCATCTGGGCGCCCATGTTCTCGAACTTGTCCTCGAGCTCGATCTCCTTGGCGACGGTGACGCCGTCCTTGGTGATGGTCGGGCTGCCAAACGACTTGTCGATGACGACGTTGCGGCCGCGCGGGCCGAGCGTCACCTTGACGGCGTTGGCCAGCACGTCGACGCCGTGCAGCAGCGCAGCACGGGCCTTCTGGTCGAAAATGATCTGCTTCGCGGTCATGGTCAAATCTCCGTCGGTGCGACCCGGCGCCTGGCGCGGGGCGCGAACCGGTTGGTCAGTTCTCGATGACGCCCAGGATGTCCTCTTCACGCAGAATCAGCCGCTCGTCACCGTCGATCTTGATCTCGGTGCCGGAGTACTTGCTGAACAGGATGCGGTCGCCGGCCTTGACCTCGAGCTTGCGCACACTACCATCCTCGAGCACCTTGCCATTGCCCACCGCGATCACCTTGCCCTCCAGCGGCTTTTCCTTG
>Ga0315268_10001212_pt1 | contig 29585 bp, 20 predicted proteins | sample C1_top_MG_FD_204535 | JGI IMG/M metagenome (GOLD analysis project Ga0315268, IMG submission 204535) | Sediment microbial communities from Yellowstone Lake, YNP, Wyoming, USA - C1_top | ecosystem: Environmental > Aquatic > Freshwater > Lake > Sediment | place: USA: Wyoming | collected 2017-08-01
CTTCACGGGCGACCCGCTGGCGTACTATAACATCCCCGGTCGCCCACTGCTTGAGCCAGTCGGCACGGTGCTCTTTTGGGTGGGTGTGGCATTGGCGGTATGGCGATGGCGTGACCCGCGTTATGGTTTTGTGTTGATTGGCTTGCTAGTCACCCTGTTGCCCGGAATGTTGAGCCAGCCCGCGCCGAACTATGCTCGCGCGGTCGGAGCCATGGCGTTTGCCTTCATATTGCCGGGCATCGCGGTGGACATGCTGTGGCGGCGCGCCGAGGCGAAATGGGGACGCACCGGATGGCGTGCGCTCGTCGTCGCGCTGGTGGTGTTGCTGTTAGGTAATGTTGCGTGGACAGTTCACGATTTTTTTGTCGTCTGGCCTGCTCAATCCGAAACGCGGTGGTGGATGCAAACGGGACTGAAAGAAATTGCAGACACCTTGAACGCCGATCAGCGGCGCGGCCCGGCGGCGATATGTACAGATTCTCATCTGATTGACGAGTATGTCGAATGGTGGCGGCCAGCCTGGTGGATTTTCCATTATCTTTCGCCACGCACCGAAGCCGATGTACGTTGGTACGACTGCGCCGAGTCGGTAGTGATTCCCGCAGGCAGCTCGCCGCGCTTTGCGTTTCCGGATGTGACCTCGCTCGAGCAGATCAAGGCGTTCCCAGTCTCGACTTGGATGCAGTCGTCCCACGATCAAGTCGCTGCGGGCAAAAGTCTGATTGTATCGGCTGACCCGCTGCCTGCTTGGTCGGCAAAAGTGTCTCAATTGGCGAGTGACGCGCCTGTCGCCTGGCCGACCGAGTCGGGTCGCGCTCAAGCGGCGGCGCTTCCTGTTGATTTCAATCACGCTCTGCGACTGACTGCTTATGACGTTCAGGGTCGCGCTGCGCCGGGAGCCGTCATCACGGTGACTACCTACTGGCAGGTCACCGCGCAGCTCGAGCCGAGGCTGGCGCTCTTTACGCATATCCTGACAGGCACTCGTGTGTTGGCTCAGAACGACCATCTTGCCATTACGTCTCAGCGCTTGCAGCCGGGCGATGTGTTTCTTCAGGTGCATGCCATCCAACTGCCGGATGATGCCGAGCGCGGCTGGTATCAGCTTGCAGCGGGATTGTATTCGCAAGACACCAAGATTCGTCTCCCAGTGTATGATAGCGCACAGTCGCAGACCCCCGCCGGGGGGCCAGTCACCGACCGAATATTCCTCCGGCTGTTGCGCGTGTGGCGGCAACCATGACCAGGCGACTCTTGGCTCACTGGCCGCTGGTCGTGCTCCTGACGCTCAACGTGGCGCTGGCTGTCGCGTTCAGTGTGGTCAGTCCCCTCTACGAGCCGACCGATGAGCTGGTTCATTACCGCTATGTGCGCTATATTCTAGCGACCGGTCAACTGCCAGTGCTTGACCCGAATCAGCCGCGCATTCCCGCGCAACATACGCCGCTGTATTATCTGCTTGGTGCGGCGTCCACGTTTTGGATTCAGCCCGATAGCTCCTGGAACTATGAGCCGGTATGGAATCCGTATTGGGGCTTCCATTCGTGGGAAGTAGGCGTGGACAACAAGAACCACTATCTGCATGGCTCGGAAGAAGCGTTTCCGTGGAGTGGCACGCCGCTCGGCGCCCACGTTGCTCGATGGGTCAATGTCATCCTCGGCGCGTTGACGGTGGCCGTCACTTTTGCCATTGCCAAGCGAACCTTCCGTGGCTCTGCACGTGATGCGCTGGCCTACGGCGCGGCGGCCATTGTCGCATTCAATCCGCAGTTTCTCTACCTTTCCGCCGCCGTGAACAATGACATCGGCGCTGGGCTGGCGGGTGCGGTGCTCGTTCTGGCGCTGGTGGATCAGGTCGGTCGCCCCTTAACGATTCGCCGCGCTATATTCCTGGGATTGCTCTTTGGGCTGGCGTTCAACTTCAAGACTCATCTTGCCTTTATGCTCATCGTGATTGAGTTGGCGTTTGTCCTTGCCTCGTGGCGAGAGCGCCAGTGGCGGGGATGGGTCGCAGCGAATCTCGTCTTTCTCACCGTGACGCTGGCGCTGACAGGCTGGTATTTCGTCCGCAATCAAATTTTGTATGGCGACCCGACGGCGCTCCGGCGGGTGAACGAGATATGGGGTGGCGGGCGCGATCCTCTGCACAGTTGGGGTGCGGCGCTCACCGAGTTACCCTATGCGTGGTCGTCGCTCTGGGGGCGCTTCGGCTACGGCCAGATTCCGATGCCGGCCTGGATTTACACGGCGATCCTGATTATGATGGGTGTGGCGGCGGCAGGATTGGGCATTGCGCAGGTGCGCTATATTCTTCACCGCAGAGACGCAGAGAAAACTTTAGATCTCTGCGACCTCAGCGTCTTTGCGGTGCTGATTATTTTTGCCACAGTGGTCGTGTTTGCGGGAGTGCTGTGGGGCTACATGCTCATCAGCACCGCAGGGCCGATGGGACGCTTCTTTTTCCCCGCGCTGCCCGCGCTGGCGATTTTGATGACATTGGGATTGAGCCAGTTTGTGTCAGAGCGACACCAATTCGCGTTGGCGGCGACGGTCGCCATAGCAATGTTGACGCTGGCGCTGTATTCGCTGTTCGGCGTTTTGGCTCCGGCTTATTCGCGGCCTGCGCCGCTCACGCCGCAGCAAATCGCCGCGATTCCGCATGGGCTCGATGTGACGTTTGAAAACAAAGCAAAACTGTTGGGGTATGCCGTGGACACGGACACGCTGCGCCCCGGTGGACAGATGGCCGTCACGCTCTATTGGCAGGCGCTCGCGCCGATGAACGAAAACTATGCCGTGTTCGTTCACCTTGTCAATCCGTCCGGCGCGCTTTCTGCTCAACGCGATACATTCCCCGGCCTGGGCAATTTCCCCACGAGCCAGTGGAAGCCTGGCGACATATTCGCCGATACTTATCGCATGGACATTGGCGAGACGGCTTACGCGCCTGATACGACCGAGTTGCGGGTTGGATTGTACCTTCCCGACGGTCCTCGGTTGGCGGCGTTTGGCGCGGATGGTCAATCGCTGGGCGATGGCGTGGCCCTCGCGCCGATCAAGATTGTTCCGCGCCCCGGCGCGTACCCGAATTCCGTTCGAGTCAATTTTGGCGGCAAGCTGGCGCTGCTGGGCTATGACGTGAACACACGCGCGGTCCGTCCGGGCGAGACGATCAGCGCAACGCTCACCTGGCAGGCGCTCGCGCCGATGAAATACGACTATAGCGTGTTCATGCACCTTGCCAGCGTCAGCAGCGGCGACGTCGTCGTCAAGGATGATAGCTTTCCCTACACCAGTCCCAAGCGCACACGACGCTGGTCGCCCGGGCAGGTGATGACAGAGGTGCGCCCGCTTCAAGTGCCAGTGGATGCCCAACCTGGACTGTACAATATCGAGATGGGCGTCTTGTCCGTGGACCTGAACGAGCAGTTGCCCATTATCGCGCCCGACGGCCATTACGTGAACGAGGAAATGACGTTGGTTCAAGTGCGCGTGGAAGGAAAGTGATCGGTGGTCAGTGGTCAGCCCGCACAGGGCCTGCAGCCCTGGTCGGTGAGCAGGCGGCGCAATCTCGCGCTCGTCGTGTTTGTCTTTTTTGTCCTGCTGTGGGCGCTGCTCACGCACACGCACATTGATTCCTGGAACGAGTATTCGCGCCTGGCGGCAGTCGAGTCGCTGGTCGAGCGCGGCACGTGGACGATTGACGATACCGCCCTGGGCAAGCTGACGGGCGACAAGGTTTTTCTGAACGGGCATTTCTATTCCGACAAGCCGCCGCTCATGACCTTTGTCGCTTCCGGCGTGTACGCGGTTCTGCATCGCGGCCTGGGCCTGACGTTTGATCCACAAGAGTGCGACGCGCGGGCGGTCACTTGTTACTGTTTTGCATTCCAATGCCCTCGACCCTTCGACCTGACTTATTACCTCATCACGCTGGTTCTGGTTGGCCTCCCTTCGGCGCTGACGCTTGCATTGTTCTATCGAAGCACGGCCTGGTTCGGTCTCTCGAATGCCTGGGCATTGATTCTGACCGGCGTTCTCGGATTCGGCACCTTGTTCCTGCCGTACAGTCTCGTGTTGAACAATCATGTCCCGACGGCAGCGTGTTTGTTTTTGGGATTGTACGCACTGATCCGTTCACGTGCGGGCGCTGCTTCGTCATGGTTGGCTTTGGCGGGATTTATTACGTCGCTGGGTTGCGCGCTGGATTTCAACGCCGCTCCATTTCTGATTCTGATGTTCGGCGTGGCGGTGTTTTATTACCGCCTTCGAGCGTGGCCGTTTGTGCTGGGAGGCATCTGGCCGGTGCTGCTGACAGTCGCGCTCGACGTGTGGATGCTGGGCAGCATCTTGCCGCCGCAGTTGTTCCCGCAGGGCTACAGCTACCCCGGTTCGACGCTGTATGCGACGCCGGGCGGCACGCATAGTTCGCCCGATGTGCTCCAATACACGTTTCGGATGCTGGTAGGCGATCATGGTGTGTTCGCGTTCACGCCGGTTTTGCTGTGGGTGATCGTCGCCGTGGTTCTTGTGATTCGACAGCGCCAACACTGGGCGTGGCTCGAATCTGTCGCCGTCGGTGTGGCTAGCTTGTTCGTGACCGTTTACATTCTGCTGTCCACCGACAATTTCGGCGGTGAGGCGTTCGGCTCGCGGTGGTTTGTGGCGATGACGCCCGTGTTGTTTTTCTTCGCCGCCGCGCCGTCGCTTTATCGCACGACGTTGCGCCGCTTTGTGTTTGTTGCCTTGAGCGCGCTCTCCATTTACGCTGCGTGGCAAGGGGCATCCGGCCCGTGGCACCCGGCGCTTCCACCGCTCCGGCTGGAGACATCGGCGTCTGAGCTTGCATGGCCGCAACCGTTGAGTGCTTCGCAGATGGACGAGCGTTCAGTTCATCCGCTCGATGTGACATTCGAAGGCATTCGAGCGCGGTTGATGGGTTACACGCTGAACGATGACACGCTCCGTCCTGGCGAGCCGGTGACGGTGACGCTCTATTGGCAGGCGCTTGCGCCGATGAGTGATAACACGTCTCTCTTTATCCATTTGATCAATTCGATTGGCGCGTTCTCCGCTCAAAGCGATGTCTCGCCCGGCCTGAAAAACTTGCCTACGACTCACTGGAAGCCCGGCGCGGTCTATGCTGATCCTCATCGGCTCTATCTTGGCGAGACGGTCTATGCGCCCGACACAGCCGACTTGCAAGTGGGTCTGTCCCGCCCGGATGGTTCGCGCTTCAAGGCGTATGCTGCGGACGGTGAGGTGGCAGATGACGCGGTCAAGCTGGTTTCGGTCAAACTTGTCCCGCGCGCCGGCGACGTTCCGAATCCAGCCAGGATCAACTTTGGTAATCAGTTAGCTTTGACGGGCTATGATCTGAACACACGCATCATCCGTCCGGGTGATACATTGAGCGTGACGCTGTACTGGCAGCCTCTCGTAGCCCTGCAAAAAGACTATTCCGTATTCACACATCTGGCCGATGGCAATGGTCGAGTGATTGCAGCGAATGACGGCATGCCTTACGTGCAGCCCAAGCGGACGAGTCGCTGGCTCCCCGGGCAGGTCGTGAAGGAAGAGAGATCCCTCAAGGTATCGCCCGATTCGCCAGCCGGTCTGTATGAGGTCGCGCTCGGCGTTTTCAGCGACGAACGCTTACCGATCGTTGCGCTCGATGGGCATCCATTGGGCGAAGAACTCGAGCTCGTGCAGGTGCGTTTAGAGAGATAGTGGTCAGTGGTCGGTGACCAGTGATCAGTGGATTGTACAGTTGATGCAGAAAGGTCATATCAGATTCGGCCTCAATACGCATGGGACATATTTCCTGGCGATATTTCTGCTGTGGGCATTCTTTGCCCAATGCGACACGGGCATGATCACCCAGTCGCCGACGGTTGACGAAGAAGCGCACCTCATGCGCGGCTACTTGTTCGCCAAGACAGGCGAAGGCTTTTTCAAGTTCGGCCATCCAATTTTGGCCGACGCACTGTCCGGGTTACCTGTCCGCGCCTTTCTCAGTTTGAATACATTTCCCGGCGACCAGGCCTATGCCGATAACGCCTGGGGCGATTTCTCCGAAAAGTTCATCTGGCAGCCCGGCTACAACATAGACCTCATCTTTTTCCTCGGGCGATTGCCGGTTGTCTTTCTGGCGATGTTCATGGCGGCGTTGGTGTTTCGCTGGGCGCGTCAACTCTGGGGTCGAGGAGCGGGTCTCGTGGCGTTGACGCTGTTTGCCTTCGACCCGACGATTGTGGCGCACAGCCAATACATCACACATGACGTGCCGCTGGCAGTTTTCTTTTTTGCTGCGGCTTATACGTTGTGGCGTTATCTGGAAGTGGATAGCCTCAGCGGATTTCCGAAAATTCAAGGGGCGCCGGCTTTAGCCGGCGAAAACGCGACGATTCCGAGTACTGGCAGCCCGCCGACTAAAGTCGGCACTCCGTTTCTTGCGTTGGTCTTGGCCGGCGTCGCTTTTGGATTGGCCCAGGCGACCAAGTTCACGTCGCTGTTGCTGTTTCCCACGTATGTGGTGGTGATGGCGCTGTGGCCGTTCCTGCGTCGCATCTCGCCTTCGGAACGCCTGCGGTGGTATCTGCGGCAGGCCGTTAGGTTGCTTGCGCTCTTTTGCATCGGCGGATTGACGGTGTGGGCGGTCTATCACTTTGAAGTGCGACCCTTGCCCGACCTTTTGAAATTTGAAATTGGGAATTGGAAGTTCACTCCCCCCGTGCCGGCGCCGGCTTTTTTCGAAAACTTTTACTGGGAAGCCAAGTATTTCAAGGAGGAGCGCTATTTCTATTTTTGCGGTCAATACGGTCAGGGCTGGTGGTCTTACTTTCCTGTTGCCTTCTTGATCAAGTCGCCGCTACCTGCATTGCTGTTGAGCGGTGCGGCGGTCGTTACGCTGTTCCGCGGCAAGAAATCGTGGCCCGCGCTGATGGCGCTCTTGATTCCGGGGGGAGTGTTCGCCGGTTCGACGCTGGTCAGCCCGCTCGATATCGGCTATCGCTACTTGATTCCAGCGTTGCCGTTCCTCTACGTGCTGGTGGGACGTTTGGCAACGTTGATCGTAGGGCGATGGCGTCTGCTGCTGATCGGAGCACTCGTCTGGGGTGCTGTGGAAGCATGGCATATCCACCCGTATGACATTTCATATTTCAACGTGCTAGGCGGCGGTCCGGAAAACGGCTGGCGCTGTCTGAGCGATTCGAACAGCGATTGGGGACAAGATTTGCCCGCGTTGCGCGATGTGGTCAAGCGCGGTAACCTGGGCCGCATCAACCTGAGTTACTTTGGTCGTTCATTCCCCAGTTACTATGGCATTGACTTTGAGCCGCTGCCCACGGCGTTCATGAGCCCCGAGTCGGGCAATCCGCTGGCAAACACGTTTTATCCTCACGACCCGGCGCCCGGCGTCTATGCCATCAGCGCGAACAACATGCGTGGCGTGGGCATGTTGCCCGAAAAATGGCACATGTTTGATTGGTTCCTCGACAAGCAGCCGTTTGCCCACGCAGGCTATTCCATTTGGCTCTATCGCGTCGAGCCGCGCGGCGAACCAGTGGAAGTGGTGCTCTCCGGCGTGCAAGTCGAAGAGATTGATCGCAATACCTTTGCCGAGTTCGGCACGAATGATGTGCGTTGGCATTGGTCGGCAGCCAGTACCAGCCTGTTTCTTCCGCCGCAGCCGGCCTGGTACGTGGCCGAAACGGAGAGCGGCGATTTGTCGGCGTGGGGTTGGAAGACCTCTCATGCGTGCAGGGTCGCAGACGGACGGCCTTGCCTGATCTATCCGCCTGATCCGGCTGCACACGCGGCGGCGCTCAAGTCGGTCGAGCGCATGAGCGTCACATCACATGCGTGGGCCAGTCCAGACCTGGCGCCGCCATCCGACGAGTTTCTCGCGCCGCTCAATCTCCCGGTCAACTTGAGTGATGAGGTGCAATTTGTGGGTTACGACCTGAAGCGCGACGCAGATCGGGTTTCGCTTCAATTAGCCTGGCGTGTGAGTGCTTCCGTGCAAGGGCCGCGTTCGATCTTTGTTCACCTGCTTGCGCCGGATGGTCGGGTCGTGGCGCAATGGGATGGATTCAGCGTTTTGGCCGAGGGCTGGCAGCCGGGCGACATGTTCATTCAACGAGCGACACTGGATGTGCCGCAAGACATATCGCCTGGCACGTATTGGATTCAGGCGGGGATGTATAATCCGGAGACGATGAAGCGATTGCCCGTCGTCGAGCGAGGCGCGAGCGTGGCCGATCGCATTCTACTCGACGCGATTACGTTCAAGCGATAAGCTTATCCACGCTTCACGCATCACGCATTGCGAGTTACATAGTTCGCCATAAAGTGAACGTACAGGTCGCACGGGCTGGCGAGAGCGTTTAAATCGAGCGGGACATCCGATGGATGAACAAGGAAAGGCCATTCTTGCGGCCCGCCCAGCCCGCCATGTGCACCGAATTGCTCTTCGAACGTCACCACCTTGCCCTCGCTGTCCCATGCGCCAAGCAGGATCAGGTCGCCGCTGTGAGGATACGCCGCCAGTTGCGCCAGTTCTCTTTTGGCGGCTTCCGGGTCGTTCAATCCACGCAAGGGATCATGGCCAACGATCTCTTGCGTGTCTCCGAGGACAAGTCGCGATCCGTTCTTTCCCATCACGATGGTCCGATCGCCCTCGCGCCCGACGACCAACCCGATGCCTGGATGCTCCAGCAACTGGGTCGTCAGAGTGGGGTAGAGCCACACGATCTCACTTAGACCAAGTCGCTGCGGTGAAAGATTGATATAGACATGCGCCAGTCCGCCGGATGGCCGCACGACCACGTCACTGCGTCGTTCGAGATCGTGTGCTGCTTGTTCGAGGTCGGGTGGGATGCGGCGATGGAGCGAGAGGCGAGCGCGCTGTGCGGTGCGAGCCGCGCGCGGCCCTCGCCAGCGGCGTTCTTCCCACGCCTGCAGCTCGTCCAGCAAAAAGCGCGCTTTGGCGGAAGATTGGGCTTCGTGTCCGGCCTGTTCGTCGAGCACGAGCGGCTCGCCGATGCTTTCCAGGATAAACTGGCCCAGCGTCTTGCCATAGCGCGACCGAAAACTCTCCGAGTGGCTCATCCCGTGGTCGGACAAGAGATACAGGTCATACTCGCGGCGGCGATAGAGCCGGCGCATCCGATCCACTTGGTGAATCTGCGCGTCAATCCGCTTGAGCGTGCGCAGCGCTTCGGGATGGTCCGGCCCCCAATGATGCGCTTGCTCATCATAGCTCGAAAAGGTGGCATACAGGCTGGGCATGCCGCGATAAATGTCCAGCATCATCGCAAAAGTCTCAATTTCGCCAAAGAGCACGTCCACGACGATGCGATACAACGGCGCCAGCAAACTGGATGGACTGCTGCGCATCGGGCGGAAAAATCCTGCCACACGTCGAGCTAGATCACGAACATAGTCGTATGTAGAGTGATACAGCACCCTTGCTATGCGCACTGGGCTGAGAAGGAACAGCAAAACAAAGCCAAGCCCACGCACGTTGTCGAAAAAGTGAAATTGCCCCAGCGTGCTGACTGTGAACAGCGACAAGGCTGCGTCGCCATCGAATACGTTGGTATAGGATGAGCCACCATGCAACAATCCGCGCCCGTCGCCGCTCAACCGCCGCGCGATAGCACTCACTTGATCGGGACGCCTGACGACGATCGAGGCGCGATGTTCTTTTTCATACCAGCGAAAGCCAGGGATGTCCGAATTGTCGCCGTAGAGAATGCCGGCTTGAACAGCCGGAGTCGTGCTGGGGAGGCCACATCGCCAGTGACTCACTTTGGCCTGATCGCTTTCCAGAATCTGCCGCAGGTAGGGCATCAGCCCGCGGTCGAGCGCCAATCGCAGGTGGTCACAGCCCAGCCCGTCAATCTGAATGAGGATGAAACCGGGCCGCCGCTGCGGCTCAGGCGGAATCAGCGGGCGGCCCAACTGCCGGGCCACTGCCTGGTATTTGCGCGTGTAATACGCGTGGGCGAGCTTTCCCCACAAGTCAACTGCCTGACGAGCCGGCCAATTCATTTCTCGCAGTCTGGCTCCCTCTCAATAGCGATGCGGTGAACACCCGTGACCTTTGTTCCGAACAAGTGATGAGACAAGTATAGCCAAAGCCGCACGAAATTGCTAGTGAGCAGGCTGCGTGCAAGTTGCGTGCGCTTGACGAAGGATAGGGGATAGAGGATAATCAAACCTCGAATCTCAAATATCAAATTTCAAAGGAGTTGGCGTGATCAAACCGGTCAAGTGGAAGACACGTTTAGAGTTGTTGTCTGCTGATGAGGTGCGCGCCATTCATGAGGCAAGCCTGCGCATCATGGAGCGAACAGGCTTAGAGATGCCTTTAAGCAAAGAGCGGCAGGCGCAAGCGTGTGACCTCGGCTTGATCGTGGATGCGGATACACATCGCGTCCGGTTTCCGCCAAAGGTTGTAGAGACTGCACTCAAGCAGGCTCCGCACGGCTACGCGCTTTGCGCTCGCAATCCCGAAAATGATCTTGTCCTCGACGGCAGCCGGGGCTATCTCTCGCTCGATGGCAGCGGCACGGACGTGCTCGACCTGGAAACCGGTGAGGTGCGCCCTTCGACGAAAGCTGACCTCGAAGCGGCGGCGCGAGTATCCGATGCGTTGCCCCAGATTTCATTTTTGTGGCCTGCCGTGAGCGCGCGCGATTGCATCGCCAGAATCCAGCCTCTCTACGAGTTGGAGGCTTTGTTGACCCAATCGTCCAAGCACGTTCAGGCGATGACGGCGGTGGATGCGTTGAACGCTCGCGGCACGGTCGAGATTGCCGCGGAGGTCGCCGGTGGACGCGAGGCGTTGCGCCAGCGTCCGATCATCTCCAGCTTTCAGTGCAGCGTGAGTCCGCTGGCCTATGACGCGAGCGCGTTGGAAGCAGCCTTTGTCTTTGGCGAGGCTGGCATCCCGACCGGGTTCATGAACATGACCATTGGCGCGGGCACTGCGCCCGCCACGGTAGCAGGGAACGCCGCGGTGGCTAACGCCGAAGTCCTGGCAGGCATGGTGCTCTTTGAGCTTTTCTATCCGGGCGTGCCCACCTTTTATGGCTCGTGTGCCACGATGATGGAGTTGCACAGCGGCGGCGTCACGGCGGGTGGGCCGGAAGATGTCCTGCTTCAAGCAGTGGGTTGCCAGATGGCGCGCTTTTATGGCGTGCCGTCGGGCATCGGCACGTTTGCGACCGGCGCTAAAACCAACGAATGGCACGCCGGAGTGGACAATGCGCTCTCCGGCGCGGTGAGCCAATTCGCGGGCGCGGATATGATGTGTGGCGCGGGCTTGCTCAACGGCGCGCGCATCTTTTCGTTCGAGCAGTTGAAGATGGACTGCGAAATCTATGACATGCTGCGGGCGGTCGTGCAGGGTTTCCAGGTAAACGAAGAAACGCTGGCGGTGGACGCGATTCACGCCACTGGCCCGCGCAGTCATTTCATGAAAGCCAAACATACCAAAGCTCACATGCGCGAAGTCTGGCAGCCTTCGGTGATTGACCGCGCTCCCTGGGACGATGGGTCAAGAAAGGGCGACCAACCACAAACGATCATGCACAGCAAAAGGCAAAGCAATTGCTGGCTTCGCACGTGCCAGAGCCGTTGCTTGGCGCGGATCGCGTCCGCGAAATCATTGAGGTATACGAGCGTTCCATCTGAACTCTCTTCACACATGATTCGATAAGGAGGCATACAACATGGCTTACACATACGGCGTGATCGGTGGAGGTCGGCAAGGCACGGCGGCTGCCTATGACATGGCGAAATTCGGCGATGCGAGCAAAGTGTTGATCGGCGACGTCAGTCTTGAAGTGGCGCAGAAATCTGCCGCACGAGTCAACAAGCTGATTGGTCACGAGATGGCCGAGGCGCATCAGGTGGACGTGACGATCCATGACCAGCTCAAGGCGTTTCTCGATGGCGTGGACTCATTTCTTTCTGCCGTGCCGTACTGGTACAATCCCACCATCACGCGCGTAGCGATTGAGGCCCATGCATGCATGACCGACCTGGGCGGCAATACCGATCTCGTGCGAAAGCAGATACAACTCAGCCCGCAGGCGAAGCAAGCTGGCATCGCCATCATCCCAGACTGCGGCCAGGTGCCGGGCATGGGCACCAGCCTCTCCGGGTATGCCATGTCGCTTTTGGATGAAACGGACGAGGTGATGATGTGGGATGGCGGCAACCCACTGCATCCCATGCCGCCCTTTAATTACATCTTGACGTTCAACATCGCGGGACTGACGAACGAGTATCATGGCGTCGCCAATTTTATCCGGAATGGCAAGCGGGTTCAGGTGCCCACGTTTCTGAGCGAGGATTATGAGACCGTCGAGTTCCCTGAGCCGATTGGCAAGATGGAAGCTTTTGTGGCAGGCGGCGGCACTTCGACCATGCCGTGGACGTTCGAGGGCAAGCTCAAGACGCTGTGGAACAAGACGCTGCGCTGGCCCGGTCACTTTGCCGATTGGCAGGCTTATATGAAGGCGGGCCTCCTGGAGACCGAGCCAATCGAGGTGCAGGGCGTCAAGGTCTCGCCGCGTGAGGTGCTTCACACGTTGCTCGATCCCAAATTGCGCGCCAAACCGGGCGAGCCTGACCTGGTTATCGTCCGTGTGCTGGCGAAAGGAAAGAAGGACGGTCGCCCGGCGCAAGTCTTGCTGGACTTGATTGACCGCTATGACGAGGCGACTGGCTTTACGGCGATGGAGCGCACGACAGGTTGGGATGGTTCCATCAAGGCGATTATGAACGCGCAAGGCGTGACGCCGCGTGGCGTCAATCCCGCAGAACTCGCTGTATCTGGGCCGCTGTATGCCAGTGAGCTGCGCAAGCGCGGCTTTAGCCTTGACAAAACGATGTCCTAATTTTGGAACCGCAAAGACGCAAAGGTCGCAAAAACACTTCAATTTTGGCTAGAAGAAATCTTGGCGGCCTTGGCTTCTTGGCGGTTAGATTGAACTTTATGACCGAAGACGCAACTCCCATTCGCAAGCAGTACCTCGACCTCAAGAGTCAATACCCGGATACGATCCTGCTGTTCCGCCTGGGCGACTTTTACGAGACGTTCGACGCGGACGCGGAACTGGTGGCGCGCGAGCTTGACATCGTGTTGACCAGTCGCCCGATAGGCAAAGGTCAGCGCGCGCCGCTGGCAGGCGTGCCGCATCACGCGGTCGAGTCGTATGTGGCGCGCTTGATCGAGAAGGGTTATCGTGTTGCTATCGCCGAGCAGATGGCCGATCCCGCCACGGTCAAAGGCATCGTCCCGCGCGAGGTGATCCGCGTCGTCACACCGGGCACCGTCGTTGAACCGGCGCTCTTGGACGACAAGCGGCCGAATTACCTTGCGGCCTGGGTCGAAGACGATGGGCGCGTGGGGCTGGCTCACGCCGACGTGACGACGGGTGAGTTTGCGGCGACGCAATTTGCAGCCGAGGCGTATGACGCGGCGCGCAATGAACTGATCCGCTTGAATCCGCGCGAATGTCTTGTGTCTGACCAATCAACCAATCAACCATCCAACTATGTCACAAACCAACTAATACACATCACGCCACTTGCGGCCTGGAAGTTTGAATATGGCAATGCACGGCAGGCGTTACTCGATCACTTTCAGGTGGGAACCTTGGCGGGCTTTGGCTGTGAGGGACAGACATTGGCGATTCGCGCGGCGGGCGCAATCGTTCAATATCTGCGCGAAACACAGATTCAGGGGCTTGCGCAGATCAGCGGTCTGACGACGTACAGCACGTCGGCGTTCATGACGTTGGATGCGGCCACGCGCCGCAATCTCGAAATCACCGAGACGATTCGCGGCACGCTCGGCGCAGCGCAAGGGTCGCTGTTGGGAGTGTTGGATGCGACGCGCACGCCGATGGGGGCGCGGCTCTTGCGCGCTTGGTTGGGACAACCGTTGCTCGAGCGTGCGCAAATCGAGACTCGGTTAGAGCGCGTAGCTGCGTTTGTGCAGGACACGCTTGCGCGCGAATCGGCAGCGGCGGCGCTCAAAGCCATGCCGGACCTGGAGCGCCAGACGACGCGCGTCATGGCCGGCAACGCCTCGCCGCGTGATCTATTGGCGATTCGGCGTGCGTTGGAGGCTGTGCCTGCGCTCATAGAGGCGATGCATCCATCGCCCCTACAAGCATTGCTTTCCGAGCTTGACCCGTGCAATGACGTGGCTTCGCTTATCGCTCAAGCCATCAATGAAGACGCGCCCGCCGCGCTCAGTTCGGGGGGTGTGATTCGCTCCGGCTTTTCTGCCGAGCTGGATGGCATCTTGATCGCTTCGCGCGATGCCAAGACATGGGTCGCCAATCTCGAAAAGACCGAGCGCGAGCGGACCGGCATCAAGACGCTCAAGGTGGGCTACAATAAGGTCTTTGGCTATTACCTCGAAGTCACCCACGCCAACACGCAGGCTGTGCCGGACGATTACATCCGCAAGCAGACGCTCGTCAACGCCGAGCGGTACATTACGCCGCAGTTGAAGGAATACGAAGCCCTCATCCTCAACGCCGAAGAGCGCATCCTCGAAGTGGAAAAGCGGCTGTTCGCCGAGGTATGCCAGCAGGTCGCCGCGCGAGCCAATGCCTTGCTCAAGACGGCGCGCGCCATCGCGCAGACTGACGTGGCCGTGGCGCTGGCGCAGGTCGCCGCTCGAAATCGTTACGTGCATCCCAGCCTGGTTGACGCCGACGAAATCCATATCGTCGGCGGGCGGCATCCTGTGGTCGAGCAGACGCTTTCGGATGTGGCGTTCGTCCCCAATGATTTGCATTTTGACGCGAACGAGCGCATCCTAGTCGTCACCGGTCCCAATATGAGCGGCAAGTCTACTTTCCTGCGCCAGGCTGCACTCATCGTGTTGATGGCGCAGATTGGCTCGTTTGTGCCGGCCGAGTCGGCCACGCTTGGCATTGTGGATCGCATCTTTACGCGCATCGGCGCGCAGGACGAAATCGCGGCGGGGCAATCTACGTTCATGGTGGAGATGGTCGAGACGGCCAACATCCTGCACCATGCCACCAGTCGCAGCCTGATCGTGTTGGACGAGATCGGACGCGGTACGTCCACCTACGATGGCCTTTCAATTGCGTGGGCCGTCGTCGAGTACGTCCACAACCACCCGCGCCTCAAGGCCAAGACGCTGTTCGCCACGCATTACCACGAGCTGGTCGAGCTGGCGTCATCCCTGCCTCAAGTCCGCAACTATAATGTGGCCGTGGCCGAGGAAGGCGACCGCGTCGTGTTTCTGCACAAGATCGTGCCGGGCGGCGCGGATCGCTCGTATGGCATTCACGTGGCGCAGTTGGCGGGGTTGCCCAAGCCCGTCATCCGGCGCGCGCAGGAATTGCTCCGCGAGCTGGAAAGCGGCGAACGAGTGCAAGCGCAAAAAGAGAAGCGCGAAGAGGGTCCGGCGCAGCTTTCGCTGTTTATCCAGCGCGACCCGGTGTTGGACGCGCTCAAATCACTCGATGTGAACAGCCTCAGCCCGCTGGAAGCGCTGATGAAGTTGTACGAGTTGCAAAAGCTGGCAAGGGGTGAGTGATTACCTGCCGCCGCGCAACGTTGGTGTGCCAAACATTCCTCTCAATATCTGTCCCACCTGTGGAATGCCCAGTGCGCCGAGCGAGACTATTAGCGGCATGACAGGAAGCACATAGCGCACTTTGCCGACCACTGCCATATGGCCAAGCGTGAGTGCGATGATGCTCACCAGGAGCGGCCAGGTAGACCGCCACTTGCCGCGCAATCCCACTCCGGCCACAATCAACAGCAAAAACTGTTGCGCCATCACAAGATAATTACGAGCATTGGTCGCCAATCCATAACTCACTGCCACTTTCCAATCGAACCAGAGCATGAAAAAACGATACGCTGATAATACTGCATAGTGAAGCCAGTTAGCTGCGATGATACGCACTGCTTCATCGCGGAATATGGCGTCCATTTGCGCCTCATTCTCTGTGCCCCGCAGATCCGTCCGGCGCGCAACCAGCGCCTTAATAGCAATCCCGGCTTCGCTCGGCCCGACGAAGCGTAAATAGTTGTCGGTGGGCAAGATATAGTTGTAACGAAAGAGATTGTAGCCAGTCAGAGTCGTAACTAGGACCGGACGCCCGAAGGCTGCATAGTTACGCGCTTCCCACGGTAATAGCGTGAGGCCAACGGCTATGACAAATAACACAGGCGCTCTCAGCCTGGCGACTAGAGATCGCATCGGGTGCAACGGGGGATGTTGCCAAAGAATCCATCCCAACACCAGGGCGGCTGCGATAAGTAAAACGGCTGACCGAGACAGGACGCCCAAGCCAATACACACTCCCGAGGCGAGCCAGTCGCGTGCCTGATCGGTTCTGCGCCCTCGCACGAAAAAGAAAAGCCCCCAGGTCGCACCCAAGGTGGCGAGCAAATCACCGCCTATCTCGACCACAGCTTCAATCGCTACCAGACAAAAGGCCCACATGAGTGCAGCCAGGAGAGCAACTCGCGTATCCGCTATTTCCCGCATGAGGCAGAAAACGCCTAATAAAATCGCAAGATTGATGACGAGTTGGGCCAGGCTGGCCGCAAGCACCGATTGGTGGGTCAGGCTGGCTACCAGGGCGAACAGCAACACTGGAGCGGGCTCCCGCGCCGCGGTCACATGATTCGCCGGGCCACACAATGGGAAATAACCGGAAATGCATCCCACATAGCCCTGTCCATGGCTTACGTTCAGCGCGATCTCCCACCACTGCTGTGCATCGCCGAGGTCCAGGCTCGGCGGATAAATCCATAGTGCGGCGACATTCAGGATCAGCGCGAGGAGCAGAATCAGTCCAAGTACCTGCAACGGATGCAAATCAATCCTTGCATCCAGACCGGCGAGGACTCGCAAAGTCACAGCCTTCGTCTTCATTTCTCCATTCCTTTATGGCTCTGGAAACTTGCTACACAAGCCACTATTATACGCCGCCGCCAGCGAAAGAAAAACAAACCGGAGGTGTAACTGCTCGAGCTGTCATTGCGAGGCGCGCAGGTTCGCCCCTACGAAAACGGGGTCTATATCATCCGTTCAAGCCTGCGCAATCGCGCCAGCGCATCACTCCGGCTGGCCTGCAGCACGTATAACGCGCCATAGCCCTCAATCGCAAATGACGCCGAGACCGTCCCGTACATCGCCGCGCGAATGGCATCTCCCGTTTCAGTCAGCCCCACCACGAACCCGCCACAAAAACTGTCTCCTGCGCCCGTCGTATCCACGACTCGCGCAGGGTAGGACGGTACGTGCGTGCGCCGCTGAGCCTCGCGCTCGTAAACCAACGCGCCCTGGTCGCCCGCTTTGATCACGACGATACGCGGGCCGTGCCGCGCGAACTTGATGGCTGCATCCCACAGGTCCACATTACCCAGAAGCGAGCGGACTTCCATCTCGCTGGGCAAAAACACGTCCACGTGATGCAGCAGCCCTTCAATGTGCGAGCGCAGTCGCGGGACCATGTAGCGTTCGCCCGGATCGGCGGTGATTTGCGCAACGCCTGCTTGCCTGGCCCGAATCGGAAGATGAGTCTGTGTGCGGATGCTGATGGGCGACAGGTGCAGCGCTCGCGCGCCGTCGAACGCCCGAGGCCAATCGTCAGGCTGTACGGCGAGCGGTTCATAGTGGTCAGGATCATCCTGGCCGGGCGTCGAGTGGACATAGTTGGATAGATCCTCCGGCAGCGGCAGGCCAATGCGCGCAAAGTGAAACGCTGGATCGGTATCAATGCGCGTACCCGGGTCAACATAGGCAAAGAACGTGCGCATGTCTTGCTGGCCCGGCACGACGCGCACACCTTGGGTGTCCAGCCCGTGCTGTTTGAGCGCGTCCAGCCATCCCGTCGGATAGTTCTCGCCCACACGCGCCAGCAAGCTGACCCGGTTGCTCCACACTCGCGCGCCGACGGCGGCATACAGCGCGTTACCGCCCATCTCGCGCAGGCGCGCTTGACCTTCGGCAGTGATGAGATAGTCAATGCGGAGTCCGCCGCAATAGATGTACTCTGGCATTGGCTATCGGTTTTTCGTGTCCATCACCATCTCGCTTGTACGAATGCGGCTGATGCCTCCCCCACCTGCAACGTCACGTCCGCCGCCGAACGCGCGAAAGAACGGCTCGCCGATGAATTGGGCGCGGTATGCGGCGAACAACATGCCTGGCACGCACGCGACCAGCGGGCTGAACAGTTCGCGAATGGGAGCAAAGCGCCAAGTATCAAGACCTTCGAGGTCTCCGAAACCTCGAAAGTCTTCTGGCACGATAATGATGACGCGCCGCCCAATCGTTTTTGCGGCCACGGCGACCTCGTGCGCGCGCGACACATCACGGTCACCGGCGGTGATGATGAAGGTGGGCGTATTCACGGCGCGTGCAAAGTATTGAAGGTGCGTCCATTCCTCCGTGTCTTGGCCCACGGCGCTATCGCCGCAGGCCTCGATGATCTTGGCGGCGGAAAACAGCGCCGTCCCAAAATTTGGCCCGCCGCCAGTGAACACAAATTCGTTCGCGTCCTGCCAATCGCGCGCGAGTTGCCGCGCGGGTTCATCGCACAATGCGAGGGTTTGCTCGACGGCATCGGCCAGCGAAGCGATTTCTGCGCGAGTGTTGGCAGCTTGCGCTAATGTGAGCTTGCCTCGTGCTTCCCCCAGACGCACGGCGGCAAGGTAGAGCATCAATAGTGTGGCGACGTAGGTGCGCACGCCCGGCGCAAAATCGAACGGCGGCGTCGCCGTCGAAAGGAACCGGTCGCCCGCGAGCGCGATGCGACTGCCTGGCGTCCCGGTCAAACCAATCGTCGTTGCCCTCGCCTTGCGTGCGCGTTGGATGGCTTCCAATGTGCGGCTGACTTGACCCGAGACCGAAATGCCGATGACGAGGCTTTTGTCCGGCAAGAAATCCACTGCATAGCGCGAGAATTGGAGAGCCGTCATCGGCTCCGTCGGCAGGCCAACCAGTGATTCCAAGGCGAGTTCAGAGGCGAGCGCGGCGTGGTGGCTATCGCCACAACCCGCGAGAAACAATCGCTTTGCGGCAAGACACAGTTCGTCGTCGAGTGCCTCGCGTGCGTTTCGATCAAACGCCGGCCAGATGTCGCGGATCATTGCGGGCAGGCTGTAGATTTGAGCGAGCATGGTGCTGGACGCAGTTCCCTGTAGATTGGTCATTCTGTCTCCTGGCGTGGGTCCTTGAGCAGATACACGATGGAAAAGACGGCTCCTATCGTCGCCGGTATTCCTACGAGGATAGATGCGGACATTGGTATTTGTTGTCATCAGTAGGTTCACTCGGGCGCATCACGCAGGATGGCGCGAACGGTGATGAGGATTCCAAACGACAGGACGAGCAAAATCGCCGCCAATGTGAGTGCCTGGTTCAGGTCAATTTCGAATCCAATATAGACGGCCAGCGGCATTGTCTGTGTGCGACCCGGATAGTTGCCCGCAAAAATGATCGTCGCGCCAAACTCACCCAATGCGCGCGCCCAGCACAATGCCGCGCCGCCCACGATGCCGCGCCAGGCCAGCGGCAGCATGATATAGCGAAAGATCGCCAGTGAGCCTGCGCCGTCCAGTGCAGCCGCTTGTTCCAGGTCGCAGCCCACTGCCGCCAGGCCGATCTCGGCGGTCTTGATGTAGTACGAAGCGGCGACAAACATCTGGGCCAGCACAACGGCCGCCGAGGTAAAGGCAATCTCGACGCCGGTTGTTTGAAGCAAGCCGCCCAGCAAGCCGCGCCGCCCGAATGCCATCAGCAAAGCCAGGCCGGCCACGGCGGGCGGCAGGACCGTCGGCCAATCAATCAGCACTTCGATCAAGGTCCTGCCGTGAAAGCGCCTCCGCGCGAGCAGATACGCCAACGGCGTGCCGAACACACCCACCCCCGTTGCTGTGATGGTGCTGGTCGTCAGGCTCAAGCCGATGGCCTGAAGAGTGTTGCGTTCGGCGAGGTAATGCGCAACGGTTTGCGGCGATGTTTTCAACAGCAAGGCCAGAATCGGCAGAAGTAAAAATACAAGCAGAGGCGTTCCCGCCGCCGTCAGCATCCAGCCGCGCAGGCGGGCATATCGCCCGGCGAACCTCGAAGGCAGAGTTGACTTAGTCGGCGGTGATGAATCCATGCTTGGCAAGCGTTTGCTGTCCCACTGGCGAAAGGACCCAGTCAATGAACCGGCGGGCCAACGCTGGCTCTGGCGCCCTTGCCATCGGGGCGATCGGATAAACGGCAATCTGATTGTATCGGTCCGGCACTGGCAGCGTCCACAGCTCCTTCGCCGCCTGGCCCGTCACATCCGTCGAATAGACGACGCCGGCGTCTGCTTCTCCCAACTGCACTTTGGCCACGACTGACTTGACGTTTTCCTCGCGCGAGACCACGTTTGCCAGCACTCGATCTTTGAACGCCGAGCCGAAGGAATCGTCTTGACTCATCTCGCCGAGCATGTCGAGTGTATATTGCCCAACCGGCGCCGACGGGTCGGCCAGGTCGAGCTTGAGGCCGGGCCGGGCCAAGTCGCCCAGCGCAGCGATTTGGCCAGGATTGCCTTTGGGATAAACGACGACAAGCCGGTTGCGCGCAAACACGCGTTGCGTCCCGCTGACGACAAGGGATGAGCCGATGGCAACGTCCATCTCTTTGACGTTGGCCGAAGCAAAGACATCGGCGCGAGCGCCTTGCTCCAATTGAGCGTGAAGCTGTTGCGAGCCAGCAAAGTTGAAAAAAACTCGGACGCCTGGGCGCGCGGCTTCGAACTGCTGGCCGATTTCCTCGAATGATTCGGTGAGCGACGCCGCAGCAAAGACTGTCAGCGTGTGGGATGGCGGAGCCACTGCACAAGCGCAAAGCGCCAGCGTGATGCAAACACCTTCGGTCAAACTAAGCAGCCGCTTCATCTTGTCATTGTTTCTCCGTTGAGCCAATCCAGTCTCCGGTTTGCTTCGGCCCGCAGTCCCTCGGTGATGGGCGGCGGCCCAACCTGCTCGACGAGGAACGATGCCGCGACTGTGGCGTAACATGCCGCTATCAGCACGTCACCCGTCGCAATATATCCGGCCAGAAATGCGCCGCAGTAGGCGTCGCCTGCGCCGGTCGTGTCTACGACGGTCGTCGGAATGGCTGGCGCATGATGAATTGAGTTGGTTCCCCTCACACACACCAGTGAGCCTTCTTGGCCCATTCGGAGCGTCACGACGCGTGCGCCTGCGTCGGCCAGCCGCCACGTGAGTGCCTCCGGCGAGCCCTCGCCCACGAGCGATTTTGCCTCGGCGTGGTTAGGCGAAAAGATGTTTGCCGCACTGCACAGTGCTCGAAGTGCTGCGTCGGTCGGTGGATGGTCGGCTGGCTTGAATGGTTCGAGGCTGACGAGTGGTGATCGGAGGTCGCGCAGCTGATGGACGAAATCAAGGTCAGGTTCATCGGGGTGGATGCCGACATGAAATCCACGCGCGCCACGATAGGTGGGTGGGATGCGTTCGAGCGTTCTCCCCAGTTGCGCGCCGATGACCCGATCTTCGACACGCCAGACCTGAGTGCGGCGATTATCAGCGTCTAATAATTGCCAGGCGCGCGGTGTGGGCAAATCACCTGCGCGCACGCCAGTCATATCAACGTCAGCCGATAGCAACCACTCCCGCGCCGATCGTGGCAGATCAGGCCCAACGCCCGCGACGAGACCGACCCGACATGGTTGCTCGATCCATCCGGCAAGCTGAGGCAGGCGCATCCCAAACGCGGTCTGCGGCCCGCCGCCGCCCAGCACGCCCATCGCCGCGCGGCCATCGGGAAACACGAGGTCGTCTATGACGATGCCAAATGCAACCAGGTCAACCATGTCAAATGAGAAAGAGTTTTTGCAGTAGGGTCATATCAAGAGAGCCTGAGCAATCTGAGCGGCGACACGCGCATTGTTCAACAGCAGTGCGATGTTTGCCTGCTTGCTGCGCCCGATTGTAAGCTCGGCGATCCTGGCGAGGATGAAAGGCGTGACCGCTGCGCCGCTGACGCCGGCCTCGTCCGCAAGCTTGGTCGCCTGCGCAATGGCGGCTTCGGCTTCGGCGCGCGGCAACTCGTCTTGTGCAGGGACGGGCACCGTCACTAGCTCGCCGCCATCCAATCCCAATGCTCGACGCGCATGCACAATGTCGGCCACTTGTTCCGGCGTGTCAACTCGCACGTCAACGGGCAGGCCCGACTCGCGCGAATAGAACGCCGGCAATTGATCCGTGCCATAGCCGATGACGGGCACACCGCGCGTTTCGAGTTGCTCGAGCGTGAGCGGCAGGTCGAGCAGCGACTTGGCTCCTGCGCAAACGACGGTGACGGGCGTACGCCCCAGCTCTTCCAGGTCGGCGGAGATGTCGAACGGATGGCCGCGATGGACGCCGCCAATGCCACCAGTGGCAAACACGCCGATGCCGGCCATCGCCGCGACGATCATCGTTCCAGCGACGGTCGTCGCGCCGTCGAGCTTGCACGCAAGGACAAGGCCGAGGTCACGGCGGCTGCACTTGCGCACGTTCTTGGCCGTTGCCAGGTATTCGAGTTGCGCGTCGTCCAGCCCCACGGTGATTTCACCCTGCAAGATAGCGATAGTCGCTGGGATCGCACCCACCTGGCGCACGGCGGCTTCAGTCGAACGCGCAGTGGCAAGGTTGTCGGGGTAGGGGAGACCGTGCGTGATGAGCGTAGATTCGAGTGCGACGACGGGCCGCTTGCTCTGCTGCGCCTCAGCCACTTCGGACTTGAAATGAATCAGCGGATTGTTCAAAGCAATCACATCCAATGTTGCTCCTCATCTGCGAACTTCGGTACAATCGGATACATTCTACCCACAATAAGAGCGATGTCAATGTGAAGGCGGTCTAGCAGCGCGGCATTGCTATCGCGCAATGGACAAAGTATTATGTGTCCGCGTCACTGGCGGCGAAAAGAGCACCGGCCTGGGCCTGGCGATTGTCAGACGCATGGTCGAGGCGCACGGGGGACAAATCTGGGTGGACAGCAAGGTGGGCCTAGGTTCGACCTTTAGCTTTGCGCTGCCTCTTCAGACCTGACAGGTTTCGAAAACCTGTCAGGTCTCTCGCGAACAAACATCCACAACACACCGAACGCCACTGCTGTCGCGATCACCGAGATAGTGGCGTTCGGCTCGAGTCTCCCTACCCACGCAAAGAGCGCCGTTCCGCTGGCTGAACCAATCATGCGCGCAGTCGTCATCGCCGCCACGTTGACGGACATCGCCGTAGCGCGCGCTTCGGGCGCCAGCTCGGAGATGAGCGGAAAAGATGAAACGATCGTAAACTCGAACGAGACGAACAACAGCGCCAGCCCGGCCAGCGCCCATTCCAGCTTTTGCCCCAGGGCCGGCAGCACCGCGTAGCTAATCCCTAATATGACCAGCCCCGCTAATATCGCGCGTCGTTTACCCAGCCGGTCAACAAAAACGGTTGAGCCAAGCTCGCCGATTGCCTCGGCGATGCCAATCACAATGGACGCAATTCCCAGCGACACGACGCTCAAACTAAAACGGCTCTCCATCCACGCCCCATAGACGATGAAGGTGACTTCATTCGCCAGTGTGATGAAGAAGGCCATGCACAACGCCGCGATCAAGTTGCGATTGCGCATGACCGTGCCAAGTTGAAACGATCTGTGGACGGCGGTTGTGGCTGGCTCGTCGCGCGGAAGCAGCCATGCGATGAGCAGTATGCCCGCTACACCCAGGCCTGCCAGCAGGGCAAATGGCGCTTGCCACCCTGTGCGCGCGATCAGCCATCCCGTCGAAGGTACGCCGATCAACCACGCGCTCGCCCAGGAAAACTCGACGATGCCCAGAGCTTGTCCACGCCGCTCGTAGGGCACGCGGTCGCCGATGAAGGCTTGCATCGTCGGGTCATAGGCGGCTTTCGAAAGACCGAACATGACGAACGCGGCCATGAACGCAGGATACAGTGGCAGCATCGCACAAATTGCCGCGCCCGCCACAAGCAGCGCCAGTCCGGCAAGCATCATGCGCTTGCGCCCGTAGCCATCTGAGAGCGAGCCAAAGATTGGGCTGGCCAATCCGCCGGTTGCGCGCGCGGTGACGAGCAAGCCGGCCAGGGGCAGGTCAACGCCCAATCCGCGCGCGATGACGGGCAGGAACGGGTACGTGATGCGGTAAGAGATGTTCAATGTGATGCGCGCGAGCAGGATTGCGACGAGTGTCACCGAGAAGCGGGGCGCAGTTGATTGTTGGACGGTCATGGTCAGATGGCTTTCGTGCGAGCGAAAGGTAGAGTGGTCAATGGAGATTACAACAGAAACTTGTTTTACGCAATGCGTCATCTCTGGTAGAATCAGGGAGCGAGAGGAGAAAACATGCAGCGCCTGCTGTGGAATTGCATGTATCTTTTGGGCCAAACGCCGTGGGATACGGGCGTCACGCCGCCCGAACTGAGTGCGGTTGTGGAGAGCGGTCGAGTGCAACCTGGCCGCGCGCTTGACCTGGGTTGTGGTACCGGCACGAATGTGATGTATTTGGCTGTGCACGGCTTTGAGGCGTTTGGCGTGGACATTTCGTCACGGGCGATTGCCAGGGCGAGGCGCAAGATCGAGCAAGCCAAACTTGACCGACGGGCGCATGTGCACACAGGCGATGCGACGCGACTTGACCTGTTGCCGGTCAGCGGGCCGTTTGACCTGGCATTGGATATGGGTTGCTTTCACAGTCTCGACTTGCCGGGCCGCGAGCGCTACGTCGTTGGGCTGTCGAGCCGCATGAAGCCAGGGGGCCTATACTTGCTGTATGCCTTTAGCCCGCGTGTGCGGTTGGGCCGGCAAATTGGCCTTGCCGATGAGGATGCGGACAAGCTCTTTTCGCCCGCGTTCAAGTTGTCGAACGTGGCTCATGGCGAGGATCGAGGTGGAATCGGATCGGCGTGGTACACGTTTTGCAAAACCTCCGAGGTTTCCCAAACCTCTGAGGTTTGAGGGAGGATGATTCGATGCCGTCGTCGTGCCCGGCGGCTGGGCGCCTGACAAGCTTCGTCGCTATCCGGCGGTCACTGGGCTGGTGCGTCGTTTCTATGAGCAAGGCAAAATCGTCGGCTTGATTTGCCATGCCGGGCTGGTGGGAATTTCTGCCGGCATCGTCAAGGGCCACAGGGCAACGGGCAGCCTGGGCATCAAAATAGCAAAATCAATGAACATCAGCCTGCGCAACTTTCGTATAGATGACGTTCCGGCTCTCTCGTCGCTGTGGACCGCCGTCGAAGACATGGAACATCTCGGTCTCGCCACGACCGAGGAAGACATTCGCGCGCGACACCTCTCGCCGACGCTGGACGCCGAGCAGAACTCTTTCGTCGCCGTGGCGCCAGATGGGCAGATCGTCGGCAATGCCTGGGTGACGGTGCGCCACGGCATCGGCGAAGACACATTCAACGTCAATGGAATGGTTCACCCGGCCTGGCGCGGTCAGGGCATCGGTCAGCAATTGATGGACGCTATCATTGCCCGCGCACGCGCGCGATTGAGCGAAGCTGCCAGCTCCAACCTCTGGCTGCAAAGCGCGGATATTCATGTTGCGCCAAACGACGGCGGGCGCATCGCGTTGTTCGAATCGAATGGCTTTGAAGCAGCCCGCTGGGCGATAGACATGCGCCGCGAGCTGCCCGGCTTGGGCAAGGTGGCGCCGGTCATCCCGATTGCGCAGGAACCGCCCGGCATCCAGTTCCGCAAGTGGCGGCCGGGCGGGGACGATGAAGCTGTGGGATGGATGCTCGACGGGGCCTTTCACGACAGTTGGGGCTACAGCCAGATCATCATGGCCGAGTGGCTGCGCTATGTCCAGGCTGGATTCGTCGCTCTAGAGCACTCGGTGTTGGCCTGGTCAAAAGAAGGAGCTGATGATCGGCTGGTCGGCGCGTGCGTGAACCTGTGCGACGAGCGCGTCTTTAAGGCGCGCGGGCGCAACGAGCTGTATGTTGCCGATCTGGCTGTCCTCCGCGACGGAGCCGCAAGCGCGGCGCGGCGACAGCGCTGCTCGCGTGGACGCTCAACCGCGCCCATCACCTGGGAATGCAATCGGTGGGACTCGACGCCGACGCCGAAAACGTCACCGGGGCCGTCGGCCTTTACAAGCGGCTGGGGTTCGAGGTGATTGGCAAGCTGCGGCTGTACCGTAAGGCATTGCGGTGAGCCGAGGCGCGTCAAACGTGAAACGCCATCACGTTTCACATTTTACGTTTGACGTTCTGCAAACTCTTTTCTCAAGAACAACCGATCTCCCGTACTTTCGGTGCGATTCACCACATCCACGTACAAATCTCTGTATCCCATCGCGCGATAAAAAGCGCGCGTTTCGGCATAAGGCGGGTAAAATTCCGAATCTGCGACTGTCCACAGTTCCAGCGCTTTGATGCCGTCTCGTGCGAGTTTTTCTTCGAGCACTCGCAATATGGCTTTGCCAACACCCTTGCCGCGCCAGTCACGGTGAACCGCCAGCCAGTAAATCTCGACCACACCCGGCACGTCATGAGACTTGGGGTTGCCCCAACTGACAAAGCCGACCGGCACGCCATTCACTTCGGCCACGAGTGCGGCTCCGTCGCGGAGGTCAGGCAACATCTCGCTTTCGATGGCGTGCGGCGTGAACCACGCCGGGAGCGTCTGCGCGATGGCGATGAGCGTCTCGGCATCTTCCACACGTTTTTCGCGGACAAGGAGAGCGCCTTCGGGCAATGGGCGAAAACTTGCCACGGCGGGCAAGCCTCCGGCTGGCTGCGCGGCGAGCACTGCGCGCACAATCGCTCTCGCCATGGCTTCAGCCGCATACGCGCCGATGATATTCAGGTCGGCTGACTGGCCTCCGGTCGCCAGCGCAAAGAGGGTGTCGCCGTCGAACATGGTATGCGCCGGGCGAATGGTGCGCGCCAGCCCGTCGTGCGCCATCTGCGCGACCTTGGTGATTTCTTCCTTCTCCAGGTGAGCATTAGTCGCCACGACGCCAATGACCGTGTTTTCCGGCGGTCTGGCCGTGAAGCGCATCGTAGCTTTGCCAGCCAGCGCTTTCATCACCGCCAGCGTGTCGGCGAAATGTGGCACATCGCCATAGGGGCCGACTTGATATCCGCTCTTCTGGGCAGACACAAGGCCTGCCACCACAGCGTTGTTGCGTGCGCCTGCGATGATTTGCCCGGTGTTCGGCTCGATCACGTCGCCAAAGGCATTGACGGCGACAATTGCGCCGACGATCAATCCGTTGCCCAGATCAATACTGGCGGTACCCAGCCCGGATTTCATCGCGTGCTCAACGCCCTTGATTTTGCCGACGGTTGCGCCGCAACCAGCGCCCACATTGCCCTCGACCACCGGGCCGGCGTTGGCAAACTGGCAGGCTGCGTATCCCATGGCGGCGTCCGGGCGCACGTTGGCGCTGCCTAATCCCAGGTCATACAGTACCGCCGTCGGAACACTGGGCACGCGCCCACCGCGCGTTTCCAGGCCGATGCCGTGTTCCTCCAGCCACTTGACTACGCCGCTGGCTGAATCCAATCCGAACGCACTCCCGCCGGAAAGCACGATGGCGTGAGCTTTCTGGGCCACGTGCATGGCGTGGAGTGCATCGGTTTGACGTGTGCTGGATGCGCCGCCGCGTTGATCCATGCCCGCGACCGCGCCGTCCGCGCAGAGCACGACTGTCACACCGGTCAGCGCCTGGTCATTCTGCGCGTGCCCGACCTGGATGCCCGGCACATCGGTGATGGCGTCGTAGTGCGGACTCATCGTTGCCGTGCGAGATCGAGTGTCTCGACTGCATGGCGCAAGTGCGGGATGACGATGCTTCCACCGACGACCAGCGCCACGTTGAACGCTTCGTACAGCTCCTGATCCGTCCAGCCTGCGCCCACGCATTGTAGAACGTGATAGTCAATGCAGTCGTTGCAGCGCAGCGCCATCGAAGCGACCAGCCCCAACAATTCTTTAGTCTTGCCGGGCAGTGCGCCGTCTTTGTAGGCGCTGCTGTCGAGATTGAAGAAGCGATTGATGCCCAGGTGATTGAGCTCTGCGATGCGCTCATTCATGCGCGAGCGATACGCTTCAAACTCGTCCAGGCGACTCGACATGCTCTCCTCCTATTTGAGATTCGGCTATTCTTGTCCAGTCAGCTCGATTTCGGCCACTTGGGATTGGTAGGTATGACCTGAGGCATAGATGGAGATAGATTTGAGGAACGTGGGTGTTGATCCCACTTTGTTGAGGACCGGGATGAGATTATCCGATTCAAACGGGTACCATTGGCCGCTGACTGTGGGCTTGTGTGGGTTGCGCGGGTTGCACGTCACGCAGAAATCTGGATTGGCAGGAATGTTAGGATCGGGCAGGTAATAGAATCCTTGTTGCCAGCTTCGCGTGCTACCCTCATCGTCCACGTATTCAATGCGCACCATCACCGGACACTCGGTGCCCAGTGTCCCGCAGACAGGCACGTCTTGTTGAAGAATGCGCAACACAACCCGCAGTTGAAGTGTGCTAAAGTCACGAATGTCGCGGTTGATTTCCTGGGTAATGCCCGTTTCGGCGTGGCCTGCACCGACACGCAAAAAGTCAACTGCCTGGCGACCTTCGGCATTGACAATGTTGACTTGACCCGGCGACTCGTCGGCGAACTGCGGCGGTTCCGCATACGGTTTCCAGACTAATCCGAGTGGCTCGCGAAAGTCGGTATACCCGGCCAGCAAGTTCCGCTCGGCGGGCATCACATCGGTCAAGCCGTCGCCGCTCGACACGGCGACTCGCTGAGCGGCGAGAATCTGCACGGCGGATTGGTTTGCTATTGACACGACAAAGGCTTGCCCTTCGCGCTCTGTCACTTGCGTTTCCTCATTGCTCACCTCGACCGAGGTGCTTCCCTCGGAAAGCTGAACAAGGGCTTGGGGTGTCAAGACTTGGAAGAGCATCGTGCGGGCCAGGTTCGGCGGCACGGTCACGCGGATGCGCCCGCTGTCCATCCGCAGCGTCACGCGGTCGGGATTAAGGCTCAGGCGTGGAAAGCGAGGTGTTGTAGCTTGCTGGAGCCGCACGAGCGAGCCTCGGTAGATTTGCACGCTGGAAAGCGTCGTCGTCACGGCCGAACGAGGGCGGATGTTAAGCAGGCCCTGGTCAGTCGGCCCGGCAGCAATTTGGATGTTTTCGCGTCCCTGGCATACATCTTCTTGGCGGTCCACGACGGCAATCGGAACATCGGCGCCAGGGCAGGTCACCTGCAGCGTGCCTTCTTGAACGTCGAGTGAAAAGAATCGCCCGGTATACGAGTTAGTGACGTACCACTGGATCGTCCACGGCACGCCGACAACGAGGATCACGCATAGGGCGAAAGAAATTAGGAGCACCGTCCAGGCCAGGCGCTCATAGTGTTGATTCATGATTCTGTTGAAATTCGTCACTTGAGCCGGGCGAGCCGGCGTCCGGGTAAGGCTACCGTCAATTCTTGCCCACAGCCGCGCGATCTTACCCGGTGGCCGGAGCA
>Ga0315268_10001213_pt1 | contig 29581 bp, 23 predicted proteins | sample C1_top_MG_FD_204535 | JGI IMG/M metagenome (GOLD analysis project Ga0315268, IMG submission 204535) | Sediment microbial communities from Yellowstone Lake, YNP, Wyoming, USA - C1_top | ecosystem: Environmental > Aquatic > Freshwater > Lake > Sediment | place: USA: Wyoming | collected 2017-08-01
GACCGGATGCATACAGCACTCACTCAATGTCTGTCTATCGTGGGTTGCCAGCCAGATGGGGAATAAAAAGTTTTTTGAACACCTTAAAGCATTTGGGATTGGGCATCGCACGGGTATCGATCTTGCTGGAGAGGTAAACTTCCCACTCAGCGAACCTGGTGATGAGAACTGGTCGGATGTGAACCTGGCAACCAACTCTTTCGGTCAGGGTGTGGCGGCCACTCCAATCCAGATGATCAGCGCAATCGGCGCGGTAGCCAACAAAGGCAAGATGATGATGCCCCATGTGCTCAAGGCAGTCATCGAAAATGGCGTCCAGCGCGAGACCCCCATCCGGGTGGTCAACCGGCCCATCACAGCAAAGACTGCCAAGCAACTGACTGATATGCTGGCAAATTCGCTGGAGAAAGAAGCTTCGACCGCTCTGGTAGCAGGCTACCGAGTAGCGGGTAAGACCGGCACCGGCGAAATCCCAACCCGGTACGGATATTCAAGCGAAGAGACCAACGCATCCTTTGCCGGTTGGGGTCCTGTGGATGATCCTCAATTCATCATCTACATCTGGTTTGAAAAACCCAAAAGCTCAATTTGGGGCTCAATCGTAGCTGCTCCAGTTTTCAGTGAAATCGCCAGCAAGTTGGTAGTGCTGATGAATATTCCGCCCGATGATGCCCGAGCGGAATTAAAGCAACCCTAGGCATTCAGTAGCAGAGAAATTAAAGGGATAAAGAAGGAAGCTTGCTTACACTGGCTGTAATTTTAGAAGCCCTGACTGGTCTTCATCCGGGAACCCCTGAGATGGTTTCCATCCTCGATCCACAAGGCGAGCAGATGGTGATCACCGAAGCGGCGATCGATTCGCGGCAGGTCATTCCGGGGAGCATGTTTGTTGCTTTGCCAGGTGAGCGAGTGGACGGGCATGACTATGTTGGGGACGCTTTTAACCGGGGAGCCAATCTGGCACTTGTACAGCGGGACCTTTCGGGGCAATTCCCGACAATTGATCTTCGTCCAGACTCTTCTAAATATCTCGCCAGCGTAACTCCGATCAAACTTCCTGAGCCGCCTTTCTGCTTGTTGGTGGAAGATAGTTTGATTGCACTGCAAAAGACAGCCCGCACCTGGCGAAGAAAATTGGACCTGCGAGTAATTGGAATCACAGGTAGCGTGGGAAAATCGACGACCAAGGAGCTGGTCGCTGGAGTGCTCAGCCAGCGGTACTACACCCTTAAGAACCCAGGGAATTTAAATAACGAAATTGGACTACCCCTCACCCTGGTGCGGTTGGGAGGCGGTCACGAGCGTGCAGTAGTGGAAATGGGTTTCTATATCCCTGGCGAAATTACCTTTCTGTGTGACCTGGCCCTGCCTGCGGTCGGCGTACTGACCAATATTGGCACGGTGCATGCGGAACGGGCTGGTTCGCAGGAAGCAATCGCCAAGGGCAAAGCCGAGCTGGTCCAGGCTCTTCCTGCAGCCCCCGAAGGAATTGCGATCCTGAACTATGACGACCCCTGGATCCGCCCAATGGCTCAACTTACCCACGCGCGCATCTTTTATTATGGCTTGGATCCAGAATGTGCTCAAGGAGACAATGAAGCGCTTTGGGCTGATGAGATAGAAGGCTTAGGACTAGAAGGAATTCGCTTTCTTCTGCACCATCATTATGAGGGCGCAAGCTCTGCAAGAAGCGATGAACAGCTCAATTTACGTGTCCCATTGATCGGCCGTCATTCGGTGCAGACTGCATTACGCGCGGCCGCAGTTGGGTTGGTAGAAGGACTAACCTGGCAAGAGATTGTGGCTGGTTTACAGCAAGGGCACACTCAACTCCGCATGGTAGCCGTCCGTAGTGATACAGGTGCTCTACTGCTCGATGACACCTACAATGCGTCTCCGGAATCCACCCTGGCAGCACTCAACCTGTTAGGAGAGATGGAAGGAAAACGGGTAGGCGTCTTGGGGGATATGCTGGAGCTTGGACCTTATGAGAAGCAAGGCCATGAAATGGTCGGGGTCCGGGCAGCAGAAATCTGCCATGAACTGATCACGGTCGGCAAGCGCGGCTACCTGATTGCGCAGGCTGCCCAGCAAGCTGGTCTGCCCAAAATCCGGATTCACAATTTTGAGGATATCCCAGAGACGATTGAGTTTCTGCGGAATACCCTTAAAGAAGGAGATGTCGTCTTAGTGAAAGGTTCGCACGGTCTACGAATGGACCGAATCATCGCTGCATTGGAAGGCAATGCTCAATCACAAACTCAGCCCATCGGATCAAGGGATTTCTCGGTCAGGCGCAAAGGTAGCAAGCGATGAAAGAAGGCTCCCTGGCGCTGGCGTTGAGTATGCTGAGTTTTATGATGGCGGTCATTTGGGGCGGTCCATTGGTACGCTTGCTGCGATACTTGAAAATCGGGAAGCTGATCCGGGTGGATGGTCCCGCTCATCATGTTACCAAGATGGGCACACCGACCATGGGTGGTGTAATGATCATCCTGCCTGTGACATTGGTGACAATCCTCCTAAACGCGGCCACATTACTTGGACTGGATGTACTCGGCCAATCGATCATGGTCCCTTTACTCGTCCTGCTAGTATATGCAATTTTGGGTGCTTTGGATGATTGGGAGGGTATCCGAGGGCCACGACGTGGACTGGGCATGCGTGCCCGAACCAAATTCATCTTGCAGGTGATAATTGCGATCTTCGTAGCTTTCGCATTACAGAAGCTGTTGAAAGTGCCCGAGTTATATTGGCCCGGCTATGACAAACCGATAGCATTAGGTATCTGGTACATTCCAATTGCAGTGTTCATCATCGTTGGGATGTCCAACGCAGTCAATTTTACCGACGGCCTAGACGGGCTGGCAGGATTGATCAGCGCGACAGCTTTCGCGGGATATGGCAGCGTCGCTTTGATGCAAGGCCAGGTGTTTATTGCCAGATTTTGTTTTACACTGGTGGGAGCCCTGTTTGGTTTCTTGTGGTTCAACGTCCATCCTGCCGAGCTGATCATGGGGGATACCGGATCGCTTTCGCTGGGAGCCACCCTGGGGGTGGTGGCACTGATGACCGGCCATTGGTTACTGCTCCCGATGATTGCCATTATCCCGGCCAGCGAAGCTCTAAGCGTCATTTTACAGATCGGGTATTTCAAGCTGACTAAAGGAAAGCGATTATTCAAGATGGCTCCGCTGCACCATCATTTCGAATTGCTCGGTTGGAGTGAAACCCAGGTGGTGCAGCGTTTCTGGCTGGTTGGCCTGTTATTTGCCTTGCTTGGGATTGCCTTAGCGTTGGTTTAGTGAGAGTGTGTTAGATATTATGAAAAATCAGTGGGACGGTCAAAGAGTGTTGGTCTTGGGCGCTGCCCGGCAGGGGTTGGCGCTGGCCCGCTATTTGACTCGCCAGGGGGCGGTGGTAATTCTCAATGATCAGCGTCCAGCGGAAAAGATGCAGACAGCCCAAAAGGACATGGCCGACCTGCCCGTGACCTGGGTGCTGGGTGACCATCCCCTGGAGCTGCTTGCTCAGGTCGATCTGGTGTGTATCTCGGGAGGCGTTCCCCTGACATTGCCAATGGTAGTTGAGGCTCAGCGCCGTGGTATCCCACTCTCAAACGATTCTCAGATCTTCATGGAGGAGGTTCCTTGCCCGGTGATCGGAATCACCGGCTCGGCCGGTAAAACCACCACCACCACTTTGGTGGGCCGGATGGCAGAAGCCAGCGAATTGCGCTCCAAGACTTGGGTAGGAGGTAATATTGGCCTGCCATTAATCGATCAATTGGAGATGATCAAACGGGAGGATTTGGTAATCCTTGAGCTTTCCAGCTTCCAGCTTGAGCTAATGTCTGTTTCTCCACAAATTGGGGCTGTTCTTAATATCACCCCCAACCACCTGGACCGGCACAGAACCATGAAAGCTTATCTGGCAGCCAAGGCACGCTTGTTGGATTTCCAATCTGAGCACGACTTTGCTGTCTTGGGAATGGATGATCCAGGTGCCTGGAGCCTGGCAGAACGGGTGCACGGCAAGCTGGTAACCTTCGGCTTGGTTCATCCTCCAACAGGGCAGCCAGGCACCTTCCTAGAGCAGAACAAATTGGCTCTTTACGATGGCGAGAAAGACCAGGTACTGATGCCAGTGGAAACGGTAGAACTGCGTGGCAGCCATAACCTGCTCAACGTCCTGGCGGCCTGTGCTATCCTCTACGCCGCCTTCGAACTGTATGGGAAAACAGCTGAAGAAGCTTTGCCGGTTGATGCCATGAAGCAGGCAGTGAGTGGATTTAACGGAGTGCCACACCGGCTGGAATTTATACGCGCCTGGAAAGGTGTCGACTGGTACAACGACTCAATTGCAACCGCTCCCGAGCGCACATTAGCTGCTGTTCGCTCCTTCAGCGAGCCACTGATCCTGTTGCTGGGAGGGCGCGATAAAGATCTTCCATGGGAAGAACTGGCGGAAGTGATATGCCAAAGGGTGAATTACGTCATCGTCTTTGGCGAAGCCGCCGGAAAAATCCTGGAAGCGATCAAGTCAACGCGACTCAGAGCGGTTGACACACCTGCGAAAAGGCCCTTCGGACTGGAGCAAGTGAGCAATTTGCACGAGGCTGTCCTGCGCGCTGCCCAGGTGGCTGAAGCAGGGGATGTGGTTTTGTTATCACCAGGCGCTACCAGCTTTGATTCATTTCGCGATTTCGAAGAACGTGGAGAGGCTTTTCGAACATGGGTCAACCAACTTTCGTGAGCAACCGGAAAGGTATAGAGCCATCCTCTCTACCCGCCCGGAGTGTCATCGAGAATAAAGCCAACAGCACAATTGGCAATTTTCAGAGTCCTAAAGCACAGCCAAGCATCATGCAGAACACCAAGACCTTGTTCAAGTCAGCTACAAACCGTTTGACTCTGGGGATAGATGTGCCCTTGTTGATTGTTGTTATCTTTCTGCTTATCATTGGCTTGGAGATGGTCTACTCCGCCAGTTGGAATTACGTATTGCATAATTGGAAAGATGCCACATTCATCCTTAAACGCCAACTCATCTGGGCAGCGATGGGATCCACCCTGGCTGTTGTGATTTCATTTACAGATTACCACCGCCTGCGTCGTTGGATTCTTCCAATTATGGCAATTACTTTGTTAATGTTATTGCTGGTGCTGTTTCTTTATGACGATCCCCAACTTCCAAGACGGACAATGTTCAAAGGTTCCATCCAACCTTCAGAACTGGCCAAGATGGTCATTATTATCTATCTTTCGGTCTGGTTGTTTTCTAAGCGCGAGCATTTAAACGATTTCTCATTTGGCTTGTTGCCGTTGTTGACCATCCTTGGCTTTACAGCAGGCCTGGTCATGGCAGAACCGGATATCTCAGCTGCTGCCAGCGTGATTCTCCTGGGAGGTATTCTGTTCTTCATCGCAGGTGGACAGTTGAGACAGATACTGGTAGTGGTGATAACCGCCAGCCTGTTTGGGTTGTTAGTGGTAAAGGTCAGCATCACGGCCCAGGATCGAGTGAACGAATGGCTGTTAGGTTTGCAGGATCCCCTGAAAGCCTCCTATCACGTACAACGTTCTATGGAGGCTATCATCCAGGGCAAAGTTCTGGGGGTGGGGTTAGGCAAGAGCAGCACCAAATTCACCGGCCTGCCTGTTCCCTGGACGGATAGCATCTTTGCAGTGATCGCAGAAGAGACCGGTTTGCTGGGTGGAGCATTAGTGATTACCCTATATCTCATTCTGCTCTGGAGAGGTCTATCGATTGCCCAACGTGCTCCCGACATGCTCGGAAGGTTATTAGCTGGCGGCCTTACGCTTTGGATTAGTATCGAAGCATTTATCAATATCGGTGTGATGGTTAATTTGATACCCTTTGCTGGCAACGCGTTACCCTTGATCAGCGCAGGTGGATCGAATATGGTCACCACCTTAGTGGCAATTGGAATTATCATGAGCATCTCTCGTGCTGCTGCCAATCCAGATAGCGGTGCGGAAACCCCAGAAAGGAGAGCTTTCAGTGCGATTGTTGATCTGCGCAGGCGGGACAGGCGGAGGAGTGTACCCCGCAATGACCGTCCTCGAAGAACTCAGTGAAGAAGCCCAGCCCGTGCTTTGGGTAGGGAGCCAGGGCGGCCTGGAGGCCGGCCTGGTTCAGCGTGTGGGAATTCCCTTCACGACCATCCCGGCAGCCGGAGTGCACGGGGTGGGTCTTCGCGCCCTGCCAGGCAACCTCTGGAAACTCATCCGTGGCACATCGGCTGCTTACCGTATCCTTCTGGACTTCAAGCCCGATGTCATCCTGATGACCGGTGGTTATGTGGCGGTCCCGTTGGCGATTTTGAGCTTCTTCCATCTAGATACAGTAAGAAAAAGCACTGCTGGCAGCCCTAAACAGGCTATACGCAAGCTGTTGATCGTACCGGATATCGAACCGGGATGGGCATTAAAGGTCCTGGCAAGATCGGTAGATTGCATTACTCTGACGGCTGAGGATTCACGGAAGTACTTCCCTGGTCGGTCTCCAACCCTGGTAACAGGTTTTCCAGTACGAACCAGCCTGAAGAAATGGGATCGGAACACCGCTCGGAATCTTCTGGGTTTAAAACCAGAAGGCCCGGTTCTGCTGGTCTTTGGCGGCAGCAAGGGAGCCCAGTCCATCAACCAGGCCTTATTTACAAACCTGAAGCATCTCCTCGATCTTTGTCAGGTAATCCATATCAGCGGTCAACCAGCCTGGTCTGAGGTAGATGCAATCCGCGCTGAGTTATTCCCAGCCCAGGCGGAGAATTACCATCCTTATCCTTACCTGCATGAAGAGCTGGGTGCAGCTCTTGCCTGCGCAGACCTGGTGATTTCACGGGCTGGGGCCGCGACATTAGGGGAATACCCGCTATTCGGTCTTCCAGCCATTCTGATCCCGTATCCCTATGCCTGGCAATACCAGAAAGTAAACGCCGAGTATCTAGTCCGGCGGGGCGCAGCTATCATAATTCAAAACGAACATTTGAAAGACCGTTTATATCCTGCTGTGCATGAGCTTTTTGCTGACCCACAACGCTTGAAAGTGATGAGCAAGGCCATGCAGGCCCTTGCCAACCCTCAGTCAGCAGCTCGGATCGCCGACCAGATTCGAATCTTAGCTGGTCGGTCAAAGAGCATCTCAAATCAAGAGCCATCGAGCCATACGGTGTCAAAAACCGTCTCTGGAGGCCACCTATGATGGGAATCAATGCAATCTTCTGGATTATGGTGATTTTATTTGCAATCATCGGCATGTCGCGTGGGTGGGCCAAGGAGCTGCTCGTTATTTTCTCGGTGATTCTGGCATTATTTATCATCACGGTACTGGAAAAGTTCGTCCCTTTTGTACGGGATTCCTTGCTTGGAAACCCGGATATGGTAGTTACAGTATTTTGGATACGTCTTGTCATCCTAGTGGCTTTGGTCTTCTTTGCCTACCAGACACCCAATATTCCGCGCATTGCTGGCACCAATCGCTTTGTGCGCGAACGCTTGCAGGATTCGCTACTCGGTCTTTTCCTCGGCGCGCTTAACGGGTACTTTGTATTTGGTACAATCTGGTATTTTCTAAATGAAGCGGGATATCCATTCAGCATAATCATCCCGCCCGAGGGTGATATTGCCCAGGTAACCGCCAGATTGATGCCTTTGATGGCCCCAAATTGGTTGGGAACCCCAATGATTTACTTTGCAGTAGCGATTGCCTTCGCCTTTATCCTGGTAGTGTTGATCTGATCTGGAGAGTACTCGAAGATGAAAAACGTGCATTTCATCGGAATTGGTGGCAGCGGTCTTTCTGCCCTGGCCCGCCTGATGTTGGAGAGCGGTTATACGGTCAGTGGTTCTGACCGAGTCCTCTCTCCCCTGGCGCACCAGTTAGCCAACTCCGGAGTGCGCGTCAGTTTCGGACACGCTGCAGAGAATCTTAGGGGCAGTGATGGCCAATTACCTGACCTGGTAGTACGCTCTTCTGCCATCCCGGATGAGAATCCTGAAGTCCAGGCCGCCAAAGCCGCTGGAATTCCAGTTCTGAAACGCTCCGAGTTTCTCAGCCAACTGCTTTCCGAGCGAACCGGAATCGCCGTTGCGGGTACCCATGGCAAGACCACCACTACCGCTATGACCGCCTGGGTGCTGGTTTCTCTGGGAAAAGATCCCAGCTATATCATTGGAGGGGTCTCGAAGGACCTCAGCAGCAATGCCCATTCAGGGAAAGGCAGCTATTTTGTCATCGAGGCTGATGAGTACGATTATATGTTCCTGGGTTTACACCCTGATTATGCCATCGTGACCACAGTTGAACATGACCATCCTGATTGCTTCCCAACCCCGGCGGATTACCACCGGGCATTTGTTGATTTCATCCATCAGTTGAAACCGGGCGGTTGCCTGTTGGTTTGCCAGGATGACCCTGGGGCGCGCCTTCTGACGCAGGAGAAACCCGATAGCTGCCGGGCTTTCACATACGGATTGCATCCCGAAGCCGATTATCGAGCGCAAATCACTGGCCACAACAAGCACGGAGGTTACGACTTTAGATTGAAGATGGTGGACGATACACCTCTAGGTACCGTCCCAGAGAACAAGGGATTGACTATCTCGTTACGCGTCCCGGGCGAGCACAATATCCGCAATGCGACTGCCGTTCTGGCATTAGCCCACCAATCGGACCTGCCAATGCAGGAAGTCATCCAGGCTCTGGAGCGTTACAGTGGCACTGCCCGGCGTTTTGACATCCTGGGAGAAGGAAGCGGTGTCACGGTTATTGATGACTATGCTCACCACCCGACGGAAATCCGCGCCACGCTTTCGGCAGCACGCACGCGATTTCCCGGGCAAAGAATTTGGGTGGTCTGGCAACCACACACTTATTCGCGCACCCGTGCTTTACTGGCTGAATTCACCCGGGCTTTTCGTGACGCCGACCAGGTGATTGTGACCGAGATTTACGCTGCTCGCGAACCTCATGAGGATTTCTCTGCTGCGCAGGTCGTGGAAAAGATGGCACACCCAGGCGCCCAATTCATCCCAACTCTGCAGGACACGATCGCCTACCTGGTGGAGAACCTGCAATCCGGTGATGTACTGCTGGTTCTTTCGGCAGGGGATGCTGACCAGGTGAGTACAGAAGTTCTAAGGCAGTTAGCAAAGAGTGAATAACAAGGGAATACTTTCTATCATTGGAGAGAAAGAAATGGCCGGAAAAAAGACACTCAAAAAAGAACAGAAAAAGCACGAGATGGATTTAGCGCAATTGCCGGCTTTGCAACTTGCTCAAAAACCAACACCTTTCAGCAAGGCTCAACCGTACACTCCGTCGAGTGCAAACAATCTCGAAATCCCAGCTGACCTAGCCACGCCCGAGAGCAAGCAGAGGGTGGTTAACCGGCTGATAACCTTTCTTAAGTCCTGAGGAGCCGAGATCATTGGATCAACAGGAATAGGTAAAAATGCCTGAGAAACGTCCCAACAACGCCGATGTACCCAAACACCTGGCAGGCCTGGAGCAGCTTAGAACGGTGTATGGAGAGCGCCTGCAGGAGAACGTACTGCTCTCCAACTATACCACTGCTCGAGTGGGTGGTCCGGTGGATGGGTTGTTGGTAATTCATTCAAGCCACGAATTAGAAGAGACAGCTCGCACGCTTTGGGAAACTGGCGTACCTTTTTATGTACTGGGAAGCGGTTCCAACGTGTTGGTCAGTGACCGGGGTTTCCGGGGTATTGTGATGATCAACCGCGCCCATAGCGTCAAGGTGAATGTGCCAGGTTCAGGCGCCGCGGGGCAGCCAACGGTCTGGGCTGAATCTGGTGCTAACCTGGGCGGAATTGCCCGGCAAGTGGCGCTGCGCGGGCTGAGTGGGTTGGAATGGGCTGCCTCCATCCCGGGTACATTGGGCGGGGCAATTTACGGCAATGCCGGTGCACACGGCAGTGATATGAGCAGTAACCTGGTAACGGTAGAGGTTATCCATCGCCAGGATGGTAAGCGAACCTTGACTTGTGATCAGCTAAAGTATGGCTACCGCACCAGCATCTTCAAGCACAACTCTGGTCAGGTGGTTATCCTCTCAGCACACCTCAAGCTTACACGCTCCACCACGCAAGAAGTCCAGGCCCTGATGGAAACCTTCGCCGCCAAGCGCCGTAATACACAACCCACAGGGGCCAGTCTGGGTTCAATATTTAAGAATCCGCCTGGAGACTTTGCAGGTCGGTTAATTGAGGCGGCCGGTTTAAAAGGAACCCGAATTGGCGGGGCAGAGATCAGTTCAATGCATGCCAACTTCTTCTTATGCGATCCTCAACGCGGCGCCACTGCTAGTGACCTCTGGAAGTTGATTCGCCTGGCTCAACAGAAAGTCTACGCCAAATCTGGCATCCAACTTGCATTGGAGATTGAATTACTGGGAGAATGGGAATAATGGTTATGAATCGCAGCTCGAGTCTCTTGCCAGAGCAAGCAAAGAAGATCCACCTAGGCGTGATCTTCGGCGGACGTTCAGGCGAACATGCCGTATCGCTGATGTCAGCTCGCTCGGTGCTCAACGTTCTCGACCTAAACAGGTATGAAATTATTCCAATCGGGATCACCCAGGATGGGCGGTGGGTAAGTGAAGAGATTCCTAGAGCCACGGGTCGCACCAGCGTCCTGGAGGCTCTCCAGGCGGACTTGCATCATCCCGAAGGTAATGCAATTGCTGCCCTGATCCCAGTAACCTTATTGCCTGAGCCTTCTCGTTCTGGGGTTGTGCAGCTCCTCGCCCGCATCAATAATTCGCTGGTTCCACTGGCAGAATTGGATGCCATATTCCCTGTATTGCACGGGACTTTTGGAGAAGATGGAACATTACAAGGTCTTTTTGAATTGACCAATATTGCCTATGTCGGCGCAGGAGTGCTGGCCTCATCGGTCGGCATGGACAAAGGATTGTTCAAGGATGTCATGCGCGCCTACCGGTTGCCGACACCTGAATATCATATCGTCACCCGCCAAAAGATCGAGACACAGATGGACCAGGTTTTAGATGAAGCCGAAGGTGTGGCTGCATATCCGCTCTTCGTAAAACCGGTCAACCTGGGCTCTTCGGTGGGGGTAAGCAAGTGCCGGAATCGATCCGATTTGCTGGAAGGGTTGCTGGATGCCGCCCGATATGACCGGCGAGTGTTGATTGAGCGCGGCATTAACGCCAGGGAGATAGAAATCAGCGTCCTGGGAAATGAAGACCCAATCGCCTCCATCCCCGGTGAAATTCGTCCGGGTGACGAGTTCTACACCTACCAGGCTAAATATCTGTACGATACCAGCGAATTGCTCATTCCTGCTCCATTGGAGCCGGGGCTGGCAATCCAAATGCAAAACATAGCAATCCAGGTCTATAAAGCAGTGGATTGCGCTGGTATGGCACGCGTGGATTTCCTGCTCGACAGAGATACGAACCAGCCTTATATCAGCGAGATCAACACAATTCCAGGTTTCACTCAGATCAGTATGTATCCGAAACTTTGGGAAGCCAGCGGTCTACCTTACCCACGCCTGGTAAACCGGCTGGTTGAGCTGGCCTTCGAACGAAAAAGGGAACGCGACCGGACCGAGTACATCTATGGGGGTTCAGCATGAGTCCAACCAAACTCTCCTCCTTGCGAAATTTAACGCCCCCCAAAGCTGGATCGCGCTCTGAACAACTCCGGGAGCGCCGCAAACAACAGAGCCTGGATCGATATCAGCATGTCACAGGAGGAGTTCATCATTTACCTCATAGAACATCCCAACCTGGGAGGGATCTGCGGCAAATCCCCATCCACCCAGATTCGAAATCCAGCCTTCATGGAGGCAAGAAAAGTCACCGGACTAAACTCACCACGAAGAACGCCACCGCTCCGCTGGTTTTCACTCGCAATAATCAACATTCCCTTGGGGCACCGGTGCTCAATCGGGCAAAGACTCATGTCCGGCGTAAATATTCGATCCCATTACGGAACGAAGGAGTTGAAATTCGGATGCCAGCCTTGCCCATCTTGCGCCCTGGCTGGCGCCTCATTTCTGGACCATTGCTCGCCGCATTGGTGGGCTTGTTCTACTTCTTCTGCACAGCACCACAATTCCGGATCGGGAAGCCTGTCCTGCATGGATTGCAGCAGATCACACCCAACGATGTAGAAGTCGTGTTGAATCTTTCTAACGTACCCATTTTCATGATTGATCCTCAAATAATCCGGGAAAAGATTGAGAGTAACTTCCCAGAATTGACTGGCCTTTCCATCCAGGTTGGATTGCCAGCCAAAGTGGTGATCTCTGCCAAGGAACGGCAGCCGGTTTTAGTCTGGATAAAGGATAAGAAGGTGTATTGGATTGACGAGGAAGGCGTGGCTTTTCCACCACGCGGTGAATTGAAGGGAAAGGTCTTGACGATCAGCGCAGAGGAAGACCCTCCCTTCATCCAGGAAAGTACCGCCAATCCGCAGATTGATCAGGAGGGGAGTACTGCGAGCATATTAACACCGGGAAACCACTCCAAGAACCTTACCAATCCAGGCGCACAAAATCCGAAAGAAGGTACCAAATCCGCCAGTCCCAGTAAGGTCGATCCAAAGCTGCTGACCATTGCCCGGCAACTGAATAAGGTTGTGCCAACCGGCACTATTTTGACTTACAGCAGCCAAAATGGGTTGGGCTGGAAAGATCCTGGTGGATGGGATGTTTATATAGGGACAACGCTGGATGATCTAGAGATGAAGTTGGTAGTCTACCAGTCCATAGTAAAAGAAATGAAACGAAAAGGAATCCAACCAAGCATGGTCAACATTGCATTCCTGGATGCACCTTTCTATAAGCCGTAATTGCTAACTGTTACAGTTAGGGTCGAATTGGAGATGACCTACATCTCAACAGGAGCTGTGAAACGTTATGGATGAACCGATTGTCGTGGGAATCGATATAGGCACTACCAAAGTCTGCACCCTGGTTGCCAGGATAGAAGGGGAACGCGGTGAAGCGCCAGGTGGCAGCGGCTTACGCATCCTCGGGGTCGGGATTGAACCCTCGCAGGGTATCCGCAAGGGAACAATCGTGGACCTGGCGGCGGCCTCGCAATCCATCGCACGGTCGGTTGAAAAAGCCCAGCGCTCCTCTGGCCTGGAGGTCACTTCTGCAGTGGTCAGCCTGGCTGGCTCCCATGTCTCTTCGGTGAACAGCCGCGGAGTGGTGGGAATATCGGGCAGGGTGATCGATGCCGAGGATGTGGCCCGCGCCCTGGAAGCGGCTCAGGCTGTGGCCATTCCTCACAATCGTGAAATTATCCATGTCATTCAACGTGGTTTTATCGTCGATGGTCAAGATGGTATCCGGATGCCGATTGGTATGCATGGATATCGTCTGGAAGTTGAAGCGCATATCATAACTGCCGCGGCGGCCGCTGTTGAAAACTTACGCCAATGCGTCCAGGCAGCCGGGGTGCAGGTATCGCAGTTTGTCTTGAATCCCCTGGCCTCGGGAGAAGTGGTGCTCTCCGAAACTGAGCGTTCGATGGGAACCATCGTATGCGATATCGGAGGCGGCACCACTGACCTGGCGATTTACATCGATGGCGACGTCTGGCACACCATGGTGCTGGCAGTTGGCGGAAACCTGATCACATCGGATATTGCCCACGGCCTGCGATTGCCAATCTCGCAGGCCGAGGATATCAAGAAACAATATGGATACGCTCTGGAAAAAGAGGTTAATCCAGAGGACACATTCAACATCCGCAGTTTCGGCGACGAAAAGGTAGAGGAAGTCAGCCGAAAAGACCTGGCACATATCATCGAGGCGCGGGTAGAGGAGATCTTCCAGCTTGTTCTGCAAGAGATCAAGCGTTCCGGCTACGATGGCCTGCTACCTGCTGGAATGGTGTTGACCGGTGGGTCAAGCAACCTTCCAGGTATCCGCCAACTGGCAAGCCAGGTGTTGGGGCTGCCGGTACGAGTGGCCAAGCCAGAAAACCTCGTGGGGTTGGTGGATCAACTCCACTCGCCGGCATATTCGAGCAGTATTGGCCTGCTTTATTGGGCAATGTTAATGAGCGAAACGACCGTCGTTCCTTTTCGGTCATCGCATTCTAGAGGAGGTGGACTTGAATGGGATACCATCAAGAGCTTTTTAAAACGGCTTCTACCGTAAGGATATTCGATAACCAAAAGATTAAGTAACACTCATTTGAAGAGGAGGAAACATGGATACCAATTTTCAGAATTTAGCCGAGTCGTTTGCTCGCATCAAGGTTATTGGTGTGGGTGGTGGCGGTTGCAACGCGGTGAACCGCATGATCGACGAAGGCTTACAGGGCATCGAGTTTGTCTCTATTAACACCGATGCCCAGGCATTGCTGCTCTCCAAGGCACCCACCCGGGTTCATATCGGCGATAAGACGACCCGCGGCCTGGGGGCTGGTGGCAATCCGGAGACCGGTCGCAAGGCAGCGGAGGAATCTGCTGAAGACCTCTATGAAGTGCTCAAGGGTAGTGACATGGTTTTTGTCACTTCAGGCCTGGGCGGCGGCACCGGCACCGGCGCTGCCCCAATTGTCGCTCAGATTGCCAAGGAAGTGGGAGCTCTCACCATAGGCGTGGTGACGCGACCCTTCACCTTTGAAGGAGCACGCCGGATGCAAGCGGCTGAAGCAGGCATTACTAAGCTTAAAGAACAAGCGGATACCCTGATCGTCATTCCGAATGACCGGTTGCTGCAAATCGTGGATAAGCGCGCCAGCCTACAGGAAGCTTTCCAGGTAGCCGATGATGTTCTGCGGCAGGGCATCCAGGGCATTTCGGAGCTAATTACAGTGCCCGGTTTGATCAACCTGGACTTCGCCGACGTGCGAGCGATCATGTCCGAGGGCGGCGCAGCGCTGATGGCAGTCGGAAAGGCATCCGGCGAGGATCGTGCCCGCATTGCCGCTGAAATGGCGATCTCCAGCCAACTGCTAGATATCACCATTGATGGCGCCCGGGGCATTTTGTTCAATGTCACCGGTGGACCCACTATGACGTTGTTTGAGGTCAACACCGCTGCCGCAATCATCAAGGAAACTGCCCACCCGGATGTTAACTTGATTTTCGGGGCAGTGATTGACCCCAACCTGGGTGATGAATTGCGTGTGACGGTGATTGCCACCGGGTTTGACCGCACGGCTCCCGCCAACACAGTGCGCCCTGTCACCTTGGAACACACAACTCGCCAAATGGGAACACGTGAAACAGAGACTTTGCAACAGGCTGTGGCGCAAAGACCTCGCACGTCCCAGCAGAGCATCTCATCGAGTGACTTGGGTCCGACTATCAAGGAATTTGAACGGCGCGTACTCAATACCGAAGACCTGGACGTCCCGGCCTTCCTGCGCAATCGCATCACCAACCAACAGCGCTAGGCCGGATGTGCCTCCCCGTGGTCCGGGCCCGACATCGACGCCTCATCCACGGCCTTCAAAAGTGATCATCTCAACCGCTGTGTAGCACCTAAGCAGCGGCGGGATGCTCACGCCTGCCATCTGGCAGTTGGAACCTATTTCCGGTGATAAAAGCATCCAGCATGCTTCCCTCACCTGTTATATTCACCAGTTTCCTCCCTTCCCCCCCTTCACCGGTGACCCTGGTTCTTCCAGGGTCGCCGGCTTTTTATCTTACCAGTCCATAGGGCTTACAAACCATGTTCCACTCTCTTAATTTGAAGAAGCTGCTGTTCGCGGCTGAGGGCAACAAAGTAGGCTGTCCAGCCCCCCATCCGGACCCGTAAGCCCCGGTATTTTTCGGGTTCTTCCATCGCCTTGCGAAGCTGTTCGGCATCTGCAACCGTGATTGTCATCATGTTTCCACCTAATGCAAGGAATGCGCGGATAAAAGCTGCGAGACGGGCGCTCCCGTCTTCTCCACGCAGGGCACTGGCTGAGAACCGCAGATCGAGCGGGGCTCCGGTCGCCAGACAGTTCAGCGGCATCTGGCAGTAAGATTTCACTGCGGCAGTCGGGCCATTCAAATCCATACCAAAGTTAGGGCTGAAGTTAGGAGCAATTGGCTCACCTGCAAAACGACCATCACAAGAAGCACCCACCTCGCGACCAATTGAGGTGTACCAGGAAAAGGTTCCCACCGAACACGGGAACAGGATTCCAGGAAAACCGGAGGCATGGAAACGACTTCGTTCAAAAAAGTATGACACCAGATCTCGGCCAATCCTATCTGCCTCCCCATTATCATTGGCATACTTTGGAGCGCGCGCAATCATTTGCTGACGCAGGTTTTCATATCCAGACCAGTTCTTCTCCAATGCATCCAGTATAGTTTCCATGGACACTTTTTTCTCATCATAAACCAATTTCTTAATAGCTGCCAATGCATCGATGCAGTTGGGAACTGCCTCACCCATCAGATGCCAGATCGAATAGCGCGCCCCACTACGGATGATGTCCACTTCGCGCTGAATGCTGTCCTTTACCAACGCTGAGAGGATCGGGTTGTATGAATAACGGCCATGGCTGGAATGGAAAAGGTTCCCTGAAGAAAGTTGGCTGCCGAAATAACTGATTGTCTTTTCCAGATAGGCATCCAACTGCCTCTTCCAGGCTAAAAGGAGTTCTGGAAATGTTTGAAACTGGCACGGATCCCCAGTATCGATCCCTTCCAGAATCCCGTTCTGGCGCGTAAGTCCACGTGTAAACACCCATTCCAAAATCAGCAAGAAATTAAAGCCACGGATCAACTCCTGGTCCGATTTTCCGGAGATCATTGTTTCCCAACAATTAGAGTTAGCGTAGTCACGGGCATCCTCCAATGGAACACCCAGATTTTGATAGGCCTGAATGAGCACATCGTCGTTATTGATAAAAGGCATTCCGCCCCCTTTCTTCAGAACATCAGCGCATCGCTTGACCAGATCAGAAGGTGAATTCTGGTGCAACCTGACGGTGACTACCGGGCTGGTCAACTCAAATCGTTCAAGGCTTGAAAGCATGAGGAAGGTCAGTGAGTTCGTGCCATCAGCGCCATCCGGGCGAATGCCACTAAGCAACAGGTTCTGCCCCCAGTGATTAATCGCGTCGGCGGCATCACTCGCCACCAGAGTCCTCCAACGGCAGCCTACCTGCCAGGGATGATCCTTAGCCCGTTCGGCGAAGTTCTCGCGCTGGATCTGGGCACGATCGTTGAATTTGATCCACAAGCAATCCACCAATTCCTGGGCCAGTTCTTCCGTCAACCGGTTTTCTGCCAGGTCGCGTTCCAGATAGGGACCGCAATATTGGTCAAAACGGCCCAGCGAAAGGTGGGTACCGGTGGAGAAAAAGGCATAATGCACCAACCAGACACTTTGCAAAGCTTCCCAGAGAGTTCCAGCAGGATACTCAGGCACATGACGGCAGATTGAAGCAATTTGGCGCAGTTCATCCGCTCGTTGAGGGGAAACAGAAGAAGCCTGGAGCTCCGCCAGTTCAGCATACCGGTGAGCAAGGCGGATCACCGCTTCGATCTCAACTCGCATCGATTGCATAAATTGCAGTTTTTCCATCTTCTCCGGCGACTCTGGACGGCTGTTGATTACCAGAACTCTGGCATCTATCTCAGCCAGGATTCCACTCAGACCCCGGTGTAATAGATCAGGATAATCAGGCACTTTATGAGAAAGGGAACGGGTAATGCCATGTCCTTCAAGGTGCGCAGCTTTTTCCTCCTCCAGTGTGGCAAATTCAGGCAGACCGGTGTTCAGGATCACCCCACTGCAAGCAGTCTTCCCAACGATAATCTCATCTTCAGCAATCTCAATCGGCATACTATCCAGAACCTTAGCAAATGCGTGGGCTCGCCGCAAGACAAAAGGAAGATTCGCTAGTTCCCGATCCTCCAACACTGAAGCGGGCTGCCAGCTCTTCTGAGGGCGAAGCATCGCTTCTTGAAGTCGGGCATAAAGCCTAGCGACACGTGGGGTGAGGCGTGGCAGGACACCTTGCGAAGCATAACTTTGATCTTGCGAAATTTTGTCCCATTGGGCAGTAAAGATGGATTCCATCACCAATTACTCCTTAACCGCCAATTGAAACAGATAATCCATAGGATTGGCAGATACCTGCCAGGGCCTGCATGGTACTGGCATCCTGGGGAATCCACTCCGGATGGTCATACGAGCGGTCCAACCAGGCATATTTTGCTCCCGCTGAGGGGTTATAAGGCAGTAGATGGACCCTTTGTAACCCGAGTTGTTGTAAGAATACAGCAGTGGCGGTAATATTCGCAGTGGTATCCGTCAGGTTCGGAATACATGGAACACGCACAATCACATTGGCGCCCAAAGCTGCCAGATGGCGTAGATTCTCGTGGATAAGCCGGTTGGTACTGCCAGTCCATTTCCGGTGTAATTCATCATCCATTAGCTTAAGATCATATAAAAATAAATCCGTAAACTCTACCAGGCGTTGAATAACATGCCAGGCAGCCACACCACTTGTCTCGACCGCCGTAGCAAGGTGATATTTTTTACAGGCTTCCAGGAAAGCAATCGCAAAATCACCCTGCTGGCTGGCTTCTCCGCCGCTCAAAGTCACACCACCACCGGAATATTGGAAGAAAATCGCATCTTTCGCAACCTCTTCTACCAATGCATCCACCTCCCACCACTCACCGACCAAGCGAAGTGCTCCTGGATAGCAAACCTCGGCACAAGCGCCGCATCCATCGCAGCGAGCCCGGTCAACCACCACCTGGCAGGATGGAAAGTTATTTCCAAGCAAGCCATCTCTATCACGTGAGAACTCTACCGGAGAAAGTGCAGCTTTAGGGCAGGCCGCAAAGCACAATCCGCAGGCTGTGCACTTATTTTCCATGTAGAGCAGCTCAGGGATAAATTGCTGCGATTCCGGACTATGACACCAGGAGCAACGCAGAGAACACCCTTTTAAGAACACAGTCGTGCGGATTCCAGGACCGTCATGGGTGGAAAAGCGGTCTATATCCAGAACCAGACCGCGCAGAGGTGGAGCAAAGCGTGACATTAAGCCCAGAACATCTGCCCGGGTGACTCAAACATCACTGCTTCTTTAAGCACCGCAAGGCCCTTAGATAAGCCCTCATCGGAAGACATCATCCCATCTTCATGCTCAACGGAAATCACGAAGTCATATCCGACCAGGCGCAAGGCGGATATGATATCTTTCCAGGTCTTCGTATCATGGCCATAACCGATGCTACGGAATGACCAGGCCCGACCTGCAAACTTATCGTATGGTTTATGGTCATTACAGCCGTTGATCATCACATTGAAGGGATCGACGTAGCAATCCTTGCCATGCACATGGACGATTGCATCACCCAATTTACGGATAGCTGCCACGGGGTCAACTCCATTCCAGAACAAGTGGCTAGGATCGAAATTTGCGCCCAAGGCTAGGCCCGCTTCAGCACGCATTCGTAGTAAAGTCTCGACATTGTAGATCAACTGACCAGGGTGCATTTCAATCCCAACCTTCACACCGTGATCAGCGGCAAATTGGGCAGCCTTCTTCCAATAGGGAATGCCCACCTCATTCCATTGATAATCCAGGATCTTCAAGAAGTGCGGTGGCCATGGACAGGTTACCCAGTTTTGCGTCTTATCCCCCGGCGCGCCAGCCGGGCAACCGGAAAGCACGTTGACCACTGGCACCCCCAACAAGCTAGCCAATTGCACCGACTTGCGGAAAACCTCATCCGCCTCTGCCGCAATCTTCGGATCAGGTGAAAGCGGTTCGTAGTGGCAGCTTAGAGCACTGATAATCATCCCACGTCGGGCCACCGTATCCAGATAGGCTTTACGTTTCTCCTTGCTGGCCAACAACTCATCTACCGGGCAGTGCTGAGAACCCGGATATCCACCCGAACCGACCTCGACCGCCGTCGCCCCGACAGCTATAATCTTATCGAGGGCTTCTTCGAATTTGTACTGTTGATATAACGCAGAAAATACTCCTATACGCATGGTATGCTCCTTTCTTCATTACACCTTTCTCTTCAGTAAGGGTTTGCGACCAAGTAAGTTATCATGTATTCTTAGCTAAGGTTCATTCCCATTCCTCGCCAGGAACTCCTCAACCTCCTTTTCATTCGGCAAAGCCGGGATCACTCCCCGCTTGAGGGAAGTCAACGCTCCAGCAGCATTGGCGTAGCGTAGATGTTGGTACAGCCGATCCACGCTGATCTGTTGACCAAGCACCTTATGGGGGTTGCACCAGGCACCGTCCTTAACCAAACGTGTGAGCAGAGCAGCGATGAAAGAATCCCCGCAGCCAATGGCATCGACAGTTTTTACCCGGAAGGCAGGGATGAATTCAGCGCCCCGCGCAGTGCGGAAATAGCTACCTTTTTCGCCCAAAGTCACCACGCACAATGCCGGACCTTTTTCCACCAAACTTCGGCTTCCCGTATCCAAATTCTCACTACCGGTCAGTAAATTTAACTCAGTCTCATTAACCTTAACCAGGTCAACCTTGGGCAGCAACGCCTGGGCCTGTTCGATGGCTTCTGCCGGCTCCTTCCACAGGGTAGGACGATAGTTCACATCATATGAGACCAGGGTATGGCCCAGCCTTGCGATCTCTATCGCCTTCCAAGTTGCACTGCGGGCGGGTTCATCAGTCAGGCTGAGCGAGCCGAAATGCAGGACCCTGGCACGACGGAGCACATCGACATCCAGTTCTTCGGGTTGCAGGCGAGTATCTGCCCCGGGGTTGCGGTAGAACACAAACTCCGCCGAATGCTCGTCGGGCATGCCAATCACTGCCATCGTGGTGCGTACCTCTGGGTCAAAGCGCACGCCGCGCACATCAACCCCTTCCCTGGCCAAAACATCCGCCAAAAAGTGACCGAACAGGTCCTCTCCCACCTTGCCCATGAAAGCCGCCTTTAAGCCCAGCCTGGCAACTGCCACCGCGACGTTGGCAGGCGCCCCTCCCGGTTTGGGCTGAAAGGCAGTCACCTCCCAGATACGCCGCCCAACCTCGGCCGGGAACATATCGATGAGCAACTCGCCCAATGAGAGCACATCCACGAAAGATGCTTCGTGATCCAAATCCATGTTGATAGTCACTTTTTCTAAGGATTCAATATTCTATCATTCTACTGGAATATCTACCCATTTCTGCTTGTGGACCGATTCTGCCACGGCATCCAGAACCTGCTGACAACGCAAGCCATCATAGAAATCAGGATAAACATTTTCTTTTGCAGCAATCGCTACCAGCAAATCGCGCACTTCATGGATAAAGGTATGTTCCCAACCGATGATGTGACCGGCCGGCCACCAGGCCTTCATATAGGGATGAGCGGGATCAGTTACCATAATGTTACGGAAGCCCTGCTCCTTGGGGTCATCTGCAAGCGAATAGAACTCTAATTCGTTCAGCCGTTCCAAGTTGAAGACAAATGAACCCTCACTGCCAAATACCTCCAGGCGCAAGAAGTTTTTGCGACCTGTCGCATACCGAGTAGCCATAAATGTCCCTAGAGCGCCATTCTGAAACCTGGCCAGGAAGTAGGTAGCATCATCCACGGTCACCGGAGCCATCCCCGAACCGTCTTTCAACGGGCGCTCCTTGACGAATGTTTCCATGGCCCCGCTGACGGCGGAAAATTCACCCACCAGGTAACGCCCCAGGTCCACGATATGGGAGTTCAAATCACCTGCCGCACCTGTCCCGGCTTCCTTAGCATCCATTCGCCAGGCCATTGGGGCTGCAGGGTCAACCAACCAATCCTGGTAGTAAACGGCGGTGATATGGCGAATCTTGCCGATCTTGCCTTCCTCAATTAATTGCCTGGCCAGCATGATTGCCGGTACCCGCCGGTAGTTAAACGCCACCATGTGCCGGACGTTCGCAGCACGGGCTGCATCCAGCATCTGGCGGGCCTCTTTGACATTCATCGCCAGGGGTTTCTCACAAAAGATGTGCATGCCCTTCTTTGCTGCCGCTACTGCGATGGGCATGTGAGTGGCATTCGACGCGCTGATATCAATCAGTTCGATATCGTCGCGCGCCACCAACTTCTTCCAATCTGTTTCTGTGGTTTGCCAGCCAAAGCGCCTGGCGAATGCCTCCAGGTCAGACGCATTCCGGCCACATGCGGCGCGCAGGATAGGGCGAAGCGGTACATCAAAAAATTTTGGTGCATCAATGAAGGCATTACTATGCGACCGCCCCATGAATTTTGTCCCAACAATTGCAACATTGATCTCTTCACTCATCTGGACCCTCGCTTGTTCAACTGAATCTGAGAAAAACTTGCCATCTCAGGCAAGGCGGAACAACCTATTGGATTATGACATCATCACATGGTATGAAAATGATTATAGCACGCGGCCACAGTAAGAATGGCCTTGAAAGCAGGTTTCTTGATACAAGCGGATTTTTTGTCTCACATCTCTTGTACACACCTTATACAATTTGACACTGTCCAGGCTTATTTTGGTAAAAACACTATATAATTCAGATTATTTATGAACAAGCCTGGGAGATGAAATTTTTATGAAGAAGAAAATCATCATCATTGGGGCAGGATTCGGGGGGTTAGCGGCTGCCTGCCGTCTGGCAGCCAGGGGACATGATGTCGAAATCTTTGAAAAGCAGGACAAATTGGGCGGGCGGGCTTATTCCTATGAAATCAATGGCTTCAAGTTCGATGGAGGACCGACGGTCATCACGGCACCCTTTCTATTGGAAGACATTTTCAAGGCGGCCGGAAGACGAAGTGAAGATTACTTTCAACTTGTTCCAGTCAATCCATTCTACCGCATCTTCAACCATGAAGGACGTCCCTTTGATTACAACAACGACCTGAACTTCGTCCTCAGCCAGATTGAGCGATGGAATCCGGCAGATAAAGAAGGCTACCAGCGTTTTTTGGCGACTACCAAACCAATCTTCGAAAAGGGCTTTCTTGACCTGGCAGACAAACCCTTCTTACACTTCACCGATATGCTGAAGGTTGCTCCTGACTTAATACGGCTGCAATCCTTCAAGAGTGTATACCAATATGTCTCGCAGTTCATTAAAGATGATTTTTTACGCCGGGCGTTTTCCTTTCACCCTTTGCTGATCGGAGGTAATCCATTTGACGCTACCAGCCTTTACGCCATGATCCATTATCTAGAGCGCGAATGGGGAATATTCTACGCCAAGGGAGGAACTGGGGTAGTTGTTGACGGCCTGGGTCGTCTGTTTACTGAGTTGGGAGGCAAATATCATGTCAACACGGAGGTATCTGAGATCCTGGTGGATGGCCGGCGAGCCACCGGTGTGCGCCTGAGAGATGGCAGCATCCATCGCGCTGATGCAGTTGTCTCCAATGGCGACCTGGCCTTCACTTACATGCAGATGATCCCATCCCGCTATCGCCGGGTAAACATCGATCTCCGTTATAAAATGACTCGTTTTAGTATGTCGCTGTTCGTCATTTACTTTGGCACCCGGCGCCAGTACCGTCTGGATGGCAAGTTAGCCCATCACAATATTATCCTCAGCGAAAGGTATAAGGGCCTGCTCAACGACATCTTCAACCGCAAGGTCCTGCCGGATGATTTTTCTCTCTACTTGCACATGCCCTCCCTGACTGACCCTTCTATGGCGCCTGAAGGTTGCGAGTCCTTCTATGTCCTTTCACCGATTCCGCACCTCGGCTCTGGGACGGATTGGGGGAAAATGGCCAGACCTTACCATGACCGGATCATGCAATTCCTGGAGGAGAATTACCTGCCTGAATTGCGCACTAACATCGTTGTCGAGCACTATATTGATCCACTTCACTTCCAGAACGCGCTCAACAGCCATCTGGGGGCGGCCTTTTCGGTCCAACCGGTATTAACACAGTCGGCCTGGTTCCGACCACACAACCAATCGGAAGATTTCCATAATCTATATTTCGTCGGGGCCGGAACCCATCCTGGCGCAGGTTTACCAGGTGTACTCTCCTCTGCAATCATTGTTGAAAATTTGATTGGAGATGCGTAGAAAGACGTGCTATGAAGCCAGATGTACAGTGGGAAGCAGAAGATATCATGGATCGAAAAAAAACGCATAGCATGAGCACTTGCTGGTTCATCTTTAGGGAATAATGGTATGAGTATCCAAACGGAATCGACTTTCTCTACGGAGTTCAACTGGCAAGCGATTTTGGTTGAAACTGAAAAAGTGATTCGGCAACATTCCAAGACCTTTTTCTTCGCAACCAGCCTGCTGCCAGGTCAGTCACGCCACGCCATTCGAGCACTTTACGCTTTCTGCCGCACGACCGATGACCTGGTTGACCGCCAGGGTGCCTGCCTGGCTGATCTGGAAGCCTGGCGAGCCTGCGTCAATTTGCCCTTTGAGGATCAAGAGAACCCGGCATTGAAGGCTTGGGCAGCCGCGCGCCAACAATATGGAGTGAACCGGCGTTATGAGCAGGAACTGATCAATGGGGTCGGCATGGACCTGCAAAGGCACACCTACCGCACCTGGGCTGAGTTGGAGAATTATTGTTACCACGTTGCCTCCACGGTGGGGTTACTCTCGATCCCAATTGTCGGCCTGGCTCCTGGCGCTACCTTCGAGCAGACTGTACCCTACGCCACACAACTTGGCATTGCCTTGCAATTGACCAACATTCTTCGCGATGTTGGTGAAGACCTTCAGCATGAGCGCATCTACCTGCCTGTGGAGGACCTGCAACGCTTTAGCCTGACCATAGAGGATATCCGGAGAAGAGTCATGGATGCCCGGTTTACCAGCCTGATGAGATTCGAGATACAACGCGCCCGGCAACTCTACCAACAGTCGCTGCCTGGAATTGCTCTATTACATGCCACTGTTCGACCAGCGGTTGGCGCGGCTGCTTTGCTCTACCAGGCCATCCTGGATGAGATTGAAGAGATGGATTACCAGGTGTTCGAGAGACGTGCTCACACCTCTGGCTGGAAGAAGTTGAGCATGTTGCCAGGTATTCTTTATACCGTGTGCCGGTTGAAGGCACCCCAGACAATACACCGGTGGAACGTAGATGAACCCATGAAGGATTTTGGAAACAGCTAATCGGGTGACACAAAAGGGCTTTTTTAGACCCTCCGTGTCTTTTTAGATATAATACTATCATGTCATACCTGCTGGCTGCTCTGCCGATCCTCGTCGTACTGGCATTGATGATCTTGCTACGCTGGAGCGGACAGCGAGCCGGAGCAGCCGGCTGGGCAATTGGCTGCCTGATTGGGGCACTCGCCTTCGGGCTAACACCCAATGTCTGGTGGGTTTCACAAGCCCGCGGTCTTTATCTTTCCTTTGTGGTTCTGGCAGTTCTTTGGCCAGCGCTATTTCTTTACAAGATCGTAGACCAAATCGGGGGCATTCAGGCTATCGCCGGCGGGCTACAACGCGCCGTGGTAGGGAGGGATACCTCAGGTGCCGGTCATGGCCTGCTATTGCTCTTGCTGGCCTGGGCGTTCTCTGGTTTATTGGAAGGGCTGGCTGGCTTTGGCCTGCCAATTGCAATCGTTGCACCGATGCTGGTTGGATTGGGCGTGGATCCGGTGATTTCGGTGGCAGCAGTGGCCACCGGGCATGCCTGGGCCGTCACCTTTGGTGATATGGGGGTGATTTTTAACACCTTGACCGCAATTGTGAATATGAACCCAAGCTTCCTGGCTCCTCTGGCTGGACTGATGCTCGGGCTTGCCTGCCTGTGTTGCGGCTTGGTGGCAGCCCGCATCTTGGGCCTGGCACATCTCTGGCCACAGGTCATCCTCCTGGGTTTGCTGATGTCAGCAGTGCAATATGCCCTGGCAGTCAACCGGTTGGCCCCCCTGGCTGCATTGGGCGCCGGGCTGGCAGGAATTGCCGGCGGAATTTTGCTTGCTTTCCTCCGCTTTCCACGGGAAGCCACAGATCTAACTACATCGGCCAGCCAGGCGAACCAGACCCGAAGACTTTCAGCCTCTTTGGGTAGCTACGCAAGCCTGGCGGTGTTAATGTCTTTGATCATGTTAATTCTACCCATCAACCAGGCGTTCAACCGGGTTGCGCTGCAGTTGAAGTATCCGCAGGTGGTCACTTCAAACGGTTGGGTTACTCGCGCTGGGACGCAGGTCTTTCGACCCCTCACGCATCCTGGAAGCTCGATCTTGTTGGTTGCAATGTTGACCTACCTGGCCTTCCGCTGGCTTCGACTGGCCAGCGCAGGTGACCTGGCAAAAGCAGTATCGGCCACCTGGGGCATGGCAGCTCCAAGCAGCCTGGGTATCATTGCAATGGTTGGGCTCTCAACCTTAATGGAACACTGTGGAATGACCATGTTGCTTGCACAAGGCCTGGCAGGTGTGATGGGAGGTGCTTATCCGGTCGTCTCGCCATTGGTTGGCATCCTGGGCGCCTTTGCCACTGGCAGCAACAACAACTCCAACGTTCTCTTCGCACCGCTCCAAAACAGCACTGCCCAGTTGCTCAAGATTGACCCGCGCCTTTTAGTAGCTGCCCAAACCGCTGGCGGATCTTTAGGCAGCATGATTGCCCCGGCCAAGATCATCGTCGGATGCAATAGCGCTGGTATAAGAGGCAGAGATGGTGAAGTGCTACGTCACACCCTGCTCTATGGAATTGTAATTGGCCTGGTGCTGGGATTTCTGGCCTGGGTCCTATCTTAATCCTGATAATCAAATCTTGAATAAACACCGGAAGCAGTGGTGAAATAATATTTATGGTTTACGATGTACTGGTCATTGGTGCTGGACCCGCCGGCTCCGTATTGGCTTATCTGCTGGCAAAGCAAGGGTTGCGCATTTTAATCCTGGAGAGAGCCCACCTGCCGCGGTATAAAACCTGTGGAGGTGGAGTCACCTTCAAGACCTTTCGCTGCCTGCCCTTTGACGCCACCCCAACCTTTGAGGTGCAGGCCATCGGCGGGATTGTCACCTACGCTGGTAAACCAGTGCTAAAGACGGATGATCTGGCGCAGCCCTTCGCCTGGCTGGTGATGCGCGATCGCTTTGACTATTACCTGGTTGAGCAGGCTGTGCAAGCCGGGGCAGAGCTGGCTGAAGGAATCCGTGTACGATTGGTGGAGCAAGATGCCGGAAAGGCCGCCGTGTATACGGAGAATGGGACCTATCAGGGGCGACTGCTGGCCGGAGCAGATGGCGTCAACAGTATCGTTGCACATACAACGGGTTTGCTAGGCGATCGCCGCACCGGATCAGCCATAGAAGCAGAGCTGGGTGTTCCTCCTTCGGCAATTGAGGCACAAGGTCCTTTTGCCACCTTTGACTTTGGTGCTCTCCCCAATGGTTACGGCTGGATATTCCCAAAGAAAGATCATCTTTCAGTCGGGTTATTTCAAGCCAGTACTGACAAGGCGCCTCATCTGAAGGAAGATCTGCAGCGCTTTATCGCCTGCCAGCCAGTTCTGGAAAGGGCTACCATCCTGCAGCAGCGTGGGCACCCGATCCCGCTGGGCGGAAAAGCTCAGGAATTGCATCGCGGCCGGATCCTGCTGGTGGGCGATGCTGCCAACCTGGCCGATCCCTGGCTGGGTGAGGGCATCTATTCGGCTGTGCTCAGCGCCAACCTGGCTGCTGAAACCATGGTAAAAGCGATTTCAAATGGTGATCCCGATCTATCCTCTTACACTCGCCAGATGAACGCCGGTTTGGTGCGACAACTCCGCCATGCGCAACGGCTTGGGAGAATCGTTTATCGTGCCCCACGCCTGGCATCTATCATGCTTGGCAAAAGCCATACTGCACAATCCTTGCTTTTCAAAACCATCCGCGGTGACTTGAGCTATCGAGCGTTAAACTATTCACTCTTATGCAATCTGCCGCGAATTTTGATTGAATTATCCCAGAGAGGAGGCCCTCACATATGATCAAGGACCAACCCGGTCCCTTCCACTATCTTTCAGGCATAACCGCCTCAGCGGTGCTATTGATCATCCTCAATGCCGTGACCGGCATGCATATCCCCTTCCGTGTCGAATTCTTAATCGGTTTTGTGGGCGCGTTGATGGTCTTTGTCATCTGGCATTCCGTTCTAACCAAAGGTTGGCAACGGACAGTGTGGATGATGGCGTTTTCTTTTGTAATTGCTTTCAGTGCTGAAGCATTGGGAGTGAATTTTGGGCTGATCTTCGGCCACTATCATTACACCCAGGCACTCGGCCTTCAGTTTCTAGGCGTTCCCTTTCTCGCTGCGCTGGCATGGGAGCCCATTCTCTACGCTGCCTTCAGCCTGACCGATATCCTGGCGCCTTCGCTCACCGACCATAGCTCCTCCTGGCTCCAGCGAATGCCCATCGACCTGTGGATGGCAGTCATCGGAGCGTTGGCTACGACTGCCTGGGACATGATGATTGACCCGATCGCAGTCAGCCAGGGCTGGTGGGTATGGGAAGAAGGAGGAGCTTACCTCCCATACCTGAGGAATGGGGTGCCAGTGCAAAATTTTCTTGGCTGGCTCGGTGTGGCATTTACCATCAACCTGGTTTACCGGTCAATCACCAACCATGGCCAACAGCCTCGCCGGTCTCTCAGCCTGTCTTTATATGGGCCATTGGTCCTGTATTCTTCTCTATTTCTAACCTCCTTTGGGGTGACTCTCACCATCCTGGCGCGTTCTGAAGTGGCGCTGGTCGGCCTGCTGGCGATGGGGCCCTTCCTGGCAATCGCTCTGACCAACCTGAATCTGGTCCGATATGGACTGGCCGCTTTGCTTAACACCGGTTGGTTGGAGAATCCCAATGTGCCCCAGAGCCACCCAAGATATTGATTTTGAAGGAATGCTCATGCCTATTCATATCTCCTCCTCCCGCTGTACCGGCTGCAGCTACTGCGTGGTCGGCTGCCCTACCCAGGCCATCACCCTGGAAATCCGGGCCGAAACCTGGCCAAAAATTGATGAATCAGCTTGCATCCGTTGCGGTGAATGCCTCTATCTTTGCCCCAACAACGTGTTCCATGACCCCGGATTAATAGCACCACCTGCCCAGGTGGAAGCACGCTACGATGTGGTGGTAATTGGCGCAGGAATCGGCGGGTTGATGGCTGCTGCCGGGTTGGCCAAGGCAGGGAAAAAAGTGTTGGTGATCGAGCAGCTTTCCTTCATCGGCGGCAAATATACCCACCTGGTGCATAAAGGATACGTGATCAGCACCGCGGCGTGGACCTGTCCGGGACCGAACAGCCGTATCGGCAAGCTGTGCACCAAACTGGGTGCGGAGATTCAATGGGTGACAGTTCACGACGTGAAAAGCCGGGGTGATCACTGGTATATTACCCGCGATGGGCAACGCTTCAGTAACCTGGATAAAGCCCAGGAATCCATGGCCGGGGGAAAACGCGGCATGGTCAACGTCTACCGGTGGATTGCGGACATGTACAACCCACGCGTCCGCTACCCGGATGACATAACCGCCCGGCAGTACATCCAAAAATTCGTTCCAGACAATGATCCTTACAGCGATTATGTAGAAACCATTATCACTTATTGCTTCGCCTCGCAGACAGTAGATAACTTCTCGGCGATGGAAACCAAGCGGGC
>Ga0315268_10001214_pt1 | contig 29561 bp, 26 predicted proteins | sample C1_top_MG_FD_204535 | JGI IMG/M metagenome (GOLD analysis project Ga0315268, IMG submission 204535) | Sediment microbial communities from Yellowstone Lake, YNP, Wyoming, USA - C1_top | ecosystem: Environmental > Aquatic > Freshwater > Lake > Sediment | place: USA: Wyoming | collected 2017-08-01
CAAGGCCAACGCTCGAGGGTTTCGCAACTTCAACAACTATCGGGCAAGAATTCTGTTTCATTGTGGCAAGTTGGAAATGAGTTTAGGCTGATAGAAAATCACAGTGAATATGACGATGAACCATAAAAATAAAAGCCCGGACTGGCCGGGCTTGTAACTATGCAGATTTCTTTCAAAGAAATACACGCAAGAGTTGGGCAGGTATTATTCCCGCCTGATTTTTTACTAATCAGTAACAGGCATGTAGTAAGAGGTAATGTTACCCTTCGGCGTAGTCACTGTTACGGTAAACATTCCTGAGGAACCGGTCGGATCTGTGCATGTGTCTGCGGCGGGCGGGACAACCGGAGGCCCTGCTGAACCCGCAGCCCCTGCCGCGAAAACCGAGTCGCTTTTCATGGAGACTGTATGGTCTCCGAATGTTGCCGAGGCAGAAAAAGCCGGACAGCCAGCATAACCGGCTCGACAGCCTATCGTATCCTGCACGGTATACCCGCCAACCGGGAAGGTAATGGTGCCATTGGTTGAAGAGAAGGCTACCGTCGTACCCGCTGGCATGGCATTACCGTTCAGGTCAACCACCGTAACAGTGAATGAAGTAGGAGCTCCCGCATGTCCCGAACCTCCAATACCCGTAACGCACGGAGGCAGCGCAATTGCCGCACCGCCGTTGATGGTGATGTCAGCATGTGAAGTCGAAAGCACTATAATCTGGCTGTCGCGTACAAAAATGGATTTCTGCGGACTGCAGATGGCAGCACCCAGTGTGCATAACACGCCATGGTACAGGCCGTCTCCCGAGGAGGTTGCGCCAACAAAGTTGAATGGTGCCAAGCCACTGGTTGTGCCAACAAAACTTGTTGACCCGGTGAAACTGATAAACATCTCTGTTGCTGGATCATGTACACCGTTTTCGTTGGAATCAAGATAAACATCACCCATGTCGGTAGAGTGATTGTTGACATCAATCATCTCGCTTGCGTTATCCACCGTGCCATTACTATTGAGGTCGGTAAAACCTTCTTCGCCCACGGCATAGGCCAACACCGTCACCCGCCCGTTAGTCGGTCTTAGCCCCTGACTGGTGAATAGGGCATCGCATGCACTGTTCACCGTGACGCACGATCCAACCGGCAACCCTGGAACGGCGGGTTGCCCTGCAACCAAGGCACTTTCTGTGATGAAAGTGACTGCCGTGCCATCAGGCACCGGATTGCCGAAGTGATCGGCCATTCGAGCGGTTAAAACAGATGTAGTGCCATCGAAAGAATAACCTTCAATGTTATGCTGGGTTGCGCTCACCGAAAAGCTGGGTTGAGTGGGAATACCGGTGGTGATCGTCAATTGGTCCGACTGGGTGGTCAGTGTGGTGCCGGTACAGGGGGTGTCGGAGGTGGTACAAGTGCTTGCGGTCACCCTTACCGGAGTGCTATATGTACCGGAATTAACGGTCACCTGAACCTGTCCGTCGGTACCGGAAATCGCTGTTGCAGTGATACCCCCGGTGGCAAAAGCAATACCTCCCACGGAGGTGCTCAATGTAAAACTGACGGTTTTGCCGCTTACCGGGTTACCGCCGGTATCGACCACCTTGAAGATCACTTTAGAGAATTCCTGTCTGCCGGCGCCCCCGGTTCCTTTCAAGGCAATACTGGTCGGCGTGGCGGAAACAAACTGGATGGAGCCGGTCGTGGGAGTGGTGACCGTTAAAGTCGCCGAGGAAGATGCAAGCCCGCTCACCGATGCGGTCACGGTGTCAGTTCCCGCGCAACCGTTGTCGCGATAAGAGCCTGTTGCTATTCCATTCACGGTAACGACGCTGGGACTCAACGCGGCTTTGCCGCTGACGGCGCAGGGAGATGAAAATGTAACCGTTTGTGGTGTCGTCACAGGTACACCGCCGCTGCTCACGGTAACGGTGACACTGGTAGTGCCAAACGCCGAGAGCGGGCTTACCCCGAAAGCGGGGTTAGTCATGGTAACCAACAGCGCTCCCACCGAATAGCCTATTGATCCGGTTACCGCTGCAGTGCCAACTTGGCTGGTTGCCGTAATGGTGGTTGCGCCAGCGGTTGCGCCCCCGGTCAGCGTGGCAGTAGCCACCCCCGAAGCATTAGTCAGCGCCGTTGCGACCGAAAGGGTTCCCATAGCCGGGTCGGTGCTGAATGTTACGATTGCATTGGCAACTGCTGCGCCAGCGGCGTCTTTCACAGTCGCATTTACTATGGTTGAAGTGCCGGTGGATAAAGTGTTGGTAATAAGCGCAACGGTCACAGTTGGCGTGCCAGCAGTAGTGCCTCCAGTACCGGTAGCGCCTCCAGTTCCGGTTCCGGTTGCTGTGTTATCGCTGCAACCCGCAAGAAATGCAAGCGCTGTTGCCAACAACAACGGCGCCGAAAATTTGTTATTTTTTTGACTGAAGAAAAAGTTCCTCATTTGAATTTCCCCCGTTCACGCTATCCGTGAAATTGTTGTGACAACAGATAATTTTATATCACTGTGGCAATCTTTGCATCTTTAGCTAGCGCAAATTCAGCGCTTCCTTTATGATTTTAGGCGTAATAAAAATCAGCAACTCGCTCTTGTTATTAAGCTTTGCGGTGCTTCTAAACAGGTAGCCCAGCACCGGTATATCACCAAGCAGTGGCACTTTATTAACGCCGGTGCTTTCTTGTTGTAAGTACACTCCGCCGATTACCACAGTGCCGCCGTTTTCCACCAGCACCTGGGTGGTTACCTTGTTGGTATCGATGCTGGGAACGCCGGCGTACAAGGTGCCAACCGAATCTTTATTCACTTTTATATCCATGATGACATTGTCATCCGGGGTTATTTGCGGCTTGACTGACAAACTCAAAGTCGCTTTTTTGAAAGCCACGTTCGTTGCCCCGCTGCTGCTGGCCTGTTGATACGGCACTTCGGTACCCGTTTCAATCATGGCCTCAGTCTGATCCGAAGTCACGACGCGCGGACTGGAAATAACCTTGCCCTTGCTGTCAGTTTCAAGTGCGCTAAGTTCGACAGACAGTAATTTGCTCATCGAGCTGTTGAATAACATCATGGAGAATTGGCCGGCGGTACCCGCAGAAGGCAAATTGACATTGGGCGTGTTGGCGGGCATCACCGTACCGGCCAATGGCCCTGCAGTTAATGTATTCGCACCTATGTTGCCGTTGAGATTAGCGCCATTCACCTTAAAAGTATCGTTTGAGTTATAACCCAGTCTCACGCCCAGATTTTTGCCAAACTTGTCCGACGCCTCCACCACGCGCGCTTCTATCATCACCTGGCGTACCGGCACGTCGATTTGCTTGATCAGTTTGCGCGCCTCTTCAAGATGCGCGGGTGTGTCTTGAACAAACACGGTGTTGGTGCGCTGATCCACTACCGCGCTGCCGCGCTTGGAAAGCATGCGCTGCTTGTCATTGGTTAACATCGCAGCCACCGCATCACCTTTTTGATAACTTAACTGAAAGCTCTCGGTGCGCAGATCTTCCAGTTCGGCGATTTCCTGATGGGATGTCAAATCGATTTTTTCCTTGGCGGCTATTTCTTCGCGGGGCGCAACCTGGATCACGTTCCCGGTCTTGCGCATATCCAGACCGCGGCTCTGCAAGATGATGTCAAAAGCCTGGTCCCACGGCACATCCTTCAAGCGCAGGGTGATATTGCCGCTCACGGTATCGCTGATTACCATGTTTGTTCCGGTGAAATCGGCAATCACATTCAGTGCTTCGCGGACATCGATCTTCTGGAAATTCAGCGTCAGTTTTTCTCCTGTATAACCAATTTTATTGCCCTTGGTCAGCTTGTCAGGGTCCACGACAACCGGCTTCACTTCGACGATGAATTTATTGTCAGTCTGGTAGGCGGCATACTCCCAGTTGCCCCTGGGTTCGATCACCATACGCACGTTATCTCCCTGCACAAAGGTATCCACGCCTTGCACCGGAGTTGCGAAATCGACCACATCCAGTTTGCGCTGCAAATTGCGCGGCAGGCTGGTTTTAAGAAAATCGACTATCAGCGTGGTGCCTTGTTGCCGTATATCGATTCCGATACCCGGATCGGAGAGATCGACATGGATGCGTCCTTCGCCATTTTTACCGCGATGAAAATCTATGTCGCGCAACTCGTGCTGTTGCGTGCCTTGTCTTGCCTCGGCAAAACGTGCAGTGCTGCCGGTGGACGCATCCGCAGGTTTGTCATGCAAGGTGATTTGGAGGCTATTGCCTTCAATCTGGGTGTCGTAAGTCAGCATTTGATTGAGGTTTACCACCAGCCGGGTGCGGCTGCCAGCCTGAACAATATTGGCGCTGCGCAAATCTCCTTCATTGAAATCCTGAACCGATTTACCCATCCCGTTTGCAGTATTAGGGAAATCGAACGCAATACGCGGCGGGGTATTGATGGCAAACCCGGCGGGCAGCTTTGCCAGTGGCTGAGCCAGCTCGACCTTGATGACTATCGTCCCTTTACCTGTGCTGACACTCAGCGCGGTAACGCTGTTCTGCGCGTCAGCACCCGCAGGGAGTACATCGGCGGGCGCCTGTGCACCAAATACACCGAATGCGATGAGAATGCCCAACAAGCGAACCGTATCCTGAATCGCTTTATGGAGGATACTTCCTGCCCCTTGCGCGTGGATTCGCCCGGAGAACAAATTGATAGCAGTGCCAGTAAGCTGTCTCATTATTTTGCTCCTAATCATTCAATTAATTGCAGGCTGCTCATGCGCTCAGTCCAGTCACCGGAACTATCCTGCACCATCTCTTTGATTTTCACTTCCGTATCGGTCACTTCTTTTATCAACCCAAAGTTCAGACCCAAATGGTTGCCTGCTTTAACCCGGTACAGCTTGGAGTCGGGGGCGCGTATCACCGCATATCCCACTTTATCCATGTAAAGATAACCGACCATTTTGAGGCTTTCGAGCGGAAATTCCTCCAGAGCCTCTTTTGGTCGATCGAGGTCCGGCTGATTTATTCCCGTGCCGCCGCCGGGACGCAATTCCGGTTTGCGAGGCTTGAACGGATCGGGCAGATTTGTATCATTGTTGTAAGCAAAATATTCATATGGCTTCACCTCTGGCGGAGGCTCTATTTTGCCGCGCATATCCGAGCCGGAATTCTTGACGAAATCGCGCAAATCCTGAAATTCTTCGCCACCGCACCCCGCCAGCAACATCGTAGCAAGCGCAAAATGGATCAGTCTCATTTGTTCGCTCCCCCCGGCTTGGCTGTCTTCTTCTGCGAGGCCGTTTCCGATTCGTCCAGATAGCGGAAAGTCTTCGCTACGGCATCCATGGACAACCCGTTGCCTGCAGGGGTTATAGATATATCATTAAGCGTAACGATACGCGGCAACATCGCGATGTCGCTGGAAAATCTGCCGATGTCATCATAATTGCCAGTCACTTTGATAGTAATCGGCTGTTCGGCAAACGCCCCTTCCATCTTTTCAGCACCGGGACGAAACAAATCAAACTGCAACCCGCGGCCTAAACCAGCCTGATTAATATCGGTCAACAACGCATCCATTTCCGATTTGTTTGGCAGTTGCTTGAGCAACGCACCGAACGATTCCTGAGTTTCGGTAAGTTGTTTCTTGATCAAGTCCAGATTAATCGCCTGCCTCTTTTTATTCAGGAAAGTTTCCTTCAGATGGCCTTCCTCTTGCTTGACTTTGGTCAGGTTTTCCCATTGGTCCTGCCAAACAAGCAGCGCACCCGCCACAACGACAGCAACAAACAATGCCGCAAAAGAAATTATCTTTGCCAGCCAAGACCACGCACCCGGAGTTTTCGGATTCAGGTTCTTCAGGTCGGCTAAACTTTTCTTCAGGTCATCCAGGTTCATCATGACACCTTAACTCTTTGTGCCGGCAGGTTTGCCGGGGGTCGAAGGGCTGACCGGATTCTGCGGCCTGGTCAAGTTGAAGTTCAACGTGAACTCGTTGATACGTGCAGCGCCCACGACGGTAGCATGGATTTCTATCAACGAAGGGGAATCGAGCCAGGGCGAATCCTCGATCGCCCGCATCAATGTGGAGACACGCGCATTTGACTGGGCATAACCAACCAAATGGATTTTATTGCCCGTCTGCTTGAGCGTCTTGAGATACACCCCATCCGGCAGGATGCGCAACATCTGATCCAGCAAATGCACCACATCTGAACGCGTACTTTGCAAGCCTTCCACAACATTTTTGCGTGCCAGCAGGGACTGCGTTTGTTCACGGAGTTTTTTGATTTCCTCAATTTGCTTGTCCAGCACCACCGTTTCTTGTTTCAGGTATGTATTGCGTCTTTCCTGATAGGATATTTCGGTGCTGATGGCAACCTGCACGGCTCCCACCAACAAGGCGGCCAGCGCCACAGAAATCACGCTGAACGCGATAAACTGAATTTGGCGGGCTTGTCGCTTTTCAGCACGGTGGGGTAACAGGTTTATGCGTATCACGACGGGTCGAACCTCCGCATAGCCAGGCCACAGGCGATAATCAACGCCGGTGCATCGGTCTGCAATTGCCGCGGCTTGATCCGTCCCGATAGCGTCATCAAAGCAAACGGATTCGCCACCATGGTGCTCACCTGGGTTCGGGTTGCCACCGCATCGTCCAATCCAGGCAATGCCGCACACCCGCCCGATAGCACGATGTAATCCACCTCGTGGTATTGTGTCGAAGTGAAGAAGAATTGCAATGCGCGGGCGATTTCCGTCACCACGTTCTCACGGAAAGGCGACAAAACATCGCTCTCATAGTTATCCGGCAACCCGCCATTGCGCTTGGCTGACTCAGCTTCTTCGGCAGACAAACCAAACACACCTTGAATCTGTTGCGTCAATTGGTCGCCACCCACCTGCTGGTCCCTCGTATATACCGACTGCCCATTTCGCAACACGTTGACGTTCATCACGTTCGCGCCTATGTCTATTAGTGCCACACACTTATCTATCGCAGCTTCGGGGAGCTGAACACGAATTTGCTCGAAAGCCATCTCGGCGGCGTAGGGTTCGACATCTATGACTACGGTTTTTAGTCCGGCCAGCTGGGCAGCCGCGACACGATCCTCGACGTTCGCCTTGCGGGAAGCCGCCAACAATACTTCCAACTCCTCGGTGTTTTCAGGCGCCGGGCCGATCACCTGAAAGTCAAGATTAACCTCTTCCAATGCAAACGGAATGTACTGGTTGGCTTCAGATTCGACTTGATATTCCAGATCCTCTTCGCGAAGACCCGCAGGCAAAAGTATCTTCTTGGTAATCACCGCTGCCGCAGGCAGTGCCAGGCTTACGTTCCTGATGCGTGTACCCATTCTCTTCCAGGCGCGTTGCATGCTTTCCGAGACGGCTTCAAGATTATTGATATTGCCATCCGTGATGGCATCTTTGGGCAACAACTCGATCGCATAACGCTCAATAGTGTAACCCCGCTTTTTGGGAGACTCGCTCAGTTCGACCATCTTGACTGATGACGCGCTGATATCCACGCCTATCAGAGGGGGTGTTTTAGCCCATAAAAAGTCCAGCGGGATGTCAAAATTTACTTTAAGCATTGACTGGTTAGCGCTCTATTTGTATAAAGTGGTTTAAATCCTAGCAATAACTATAAATCATGTAAAGCTATTTTTTGGGGTTATTTATATCCGCCAAGCCGATATAATTCCGCACACAATATCATTATTATTTATTTTTGGACAACTGCACATGCCCTCCCGTCGCTGGCTTCCCCCAGTTCTTGTCGCTCTAACCCTGTTTTTGCTTCCCGCAATATTGCTGGGCTTGGCGGCCATATTGGCTTATCCGACCCTGCCTTCTCTGGAGGCGCTTACCGATTACCGCCCCAAGATCCCGCTGCGCATTTATAGCGCAGAAGGCGCGTTACTCGGTGAATTCGGGGAGGAACGCCGCGCGCTGGTCAAAATCTCTGAAGTACCGGAAGTGATGAAACAGGCCATTCTTGCCGCCGAAGACGATCGATTTTATGAACACGGGGGGGTGGATTACATGGGGGTAATCCGCGCGGCGTTTTCAAATTTCACTTCCGGCTCCGCAAAGCAGGGGGCCAGCACGATCACCATGCAGGTGGCGCGTAATTTTTTTCTTACCAAAGAAAAAACCTGGACTCGCAAGTTCAACGAGGTGCTGCTCACCTTCAAGATCGAACACAGCCTGAGCAAAGACGACATCCTGCAGCTGTATATCAACCAGATTTATCTCGGTCAGCGCGCTTATGGCTTTGCCATGGCCTCTCAAGTTTACTTTGGCAAACCTCTTTCGCAGGTCACTATTGCCGAAGCAGCGATGCTTGCGGGGCTGCCCAAAGCCCCCTCCGCATATAACCCTGTAGTCAATCCGAAGCGTGCCAAACTGCGCCAGCTTTATGTCCTGCGCCGCATGCATGAATTAAACTACATCAACGATGAGCAATTCCAGCTTGCGCAACAGCAGCCCATCGTGACTGTGCGCGGCAACCAGGAATTCAGTGCCAAGGCTGGCTATCTCGCGGAAATGGTTCGCCAGTCTGTTTATGATAAATATCAGGATGACGCCTACACGCAGGGACTCAAGGTTTACACCACCATCCGCCAAAAGGATCAACTAGCCGCTTATCAGGCCGTCCGCGCTGGCGTACTGGATTACGACCATCGCCAAGGCTACCGCGGTCCGGAAGGCTTTGTCGATTTGCACGGCGACACCAGCAACACCGATCAACTGGACGAAGCCCTTCAGGACGTAGACGACAGCGATGACTTAATCCCTGCTGTAGTTCTGGATGCGTCACCCAAACTGGTTCGCGCGTATTGCAAGGGCGGCGAAATTGCCGAGGTCAGCGGGGATGCATTGCTTTTCGCACAGGCCGCTTTGAACAAAAAAGTCGCCCTGAACCAGCGTATCAATGTCGGCTCAATCATCCGATTGCGCAAAGATGACAAGGGCGTATGGCAAATAAGCCAACTCCCGCAAGTCGAGGCGGCCTTCGTCTCCGGCGATCCGCGCACCGGCGCAATTTACTCACTGGTTGGCGGCTTCGATTTCAATCATAACCAGTTCAACCACATCACCCAGGCGTGGCGTCAACCCGGCTCAAGTTTTAAGCCCTTTGTATATTCCGCCGCGCTGGAAAAAGGCTTCACTCCCGCCACCATAATCAATGATGCGCCGTTGATTTTTGACGCGGAGCAAACCGGCAACGAGCCCTGGGAACCCAAGAACTACGACGGGAAATTTGAGGGGCCGATGCGTATGCGCCAAGGTTTGATCAAATCGAAAAATCTGGTTTCGATCCGCATATTGCAGTCCATCACTCCGGAATATGCACACGATTATATTACCAGATTTGGTTTTGATCCCGCCAGGTACCCTGCGTACCTGACCATGGCTCTGGGAGCCGGATCCGTGACTCCACTGCAAATGCTGGCAGGTTATTCGGTGTTCGCAAACGGCGGCTTTTCGGTCACGCCCTACTTCATCCAGCGCATCGAAGATGCGCGTGGCGCCGTGCTCAGCAAGGCTGCGCCGGAGGTGGCCGGGAATGGGGCAAAGCAGGTGATTGATGTGCGCAATGCCTTTACCATGGTCAGCATGTTGCAGGACGTGGTCAAACACGGCACCGGCATTCGCGCCATGCAGCTTGGCCGGCAAGACCTGGCCGGCAAGACCGGCACCACCAATGATTCGATTGATGCATGGTTTTGCGGCTTCCAGCCGACCGTGGTCGGTATCGCCTGGATGGGCTACGATCAACCGCGCAGCCTGGGCGACAGGGAAACCGGCGGGGGGGCAGCCTTGCCGATCTGGATGAGCTACATGGAAAAGATACTCAAAGATGTGCCTGAGGCTGTTTACACCATGCCGGATAATATGGTTGCAATACACATCAATGAAGAAGGATATCGTGATGACAACAGTCCCCGGGTCGAATATTTTTATCGGGAAAACGTTCCGCCCGAACATGCCCTATCCACACCGAACGAAGAAATAAAACCGTCTGACACCGTCAAAGACCAATTGCTCTGATCACACGCATGAGCAAAGAACGCACGCCCAGGGAATATGTAAGCCGAAAAACTCTTGGCAGGGCACCCGAAAGACGCGACTTGATGCGCGAGCAACTGGCGCATCAAGCCGCCAAACTGATGGCCGAGGATGGCATCACCGATCATGCCTTTGCCAAGCGCAAAGCCGCGCGCCAACTGGGTGCGGCTGACACGCAACACCTGCCCAGCAATCAGGAAGTGGATGAGGCGTTGCACAGCTATCGCGCGCTTTACCAGCAGGACAGCCACCCCGGCATCCTGTACCGGTTGCGCGAAGAAGCGCTCGCCAACATGCACCTGCTGGAGCCGTTCCATCCCTACCTGACGGGTTCGGTATTGAGCGGCACGGCTGGCGAACAGTCGGACATCAACCTGATGCTGTTCAGCGATGATGTAAAAGCCGTGCTGCTGTTCCTGCTCAAGCACAAGATTGATTTTGAGGATGGAGAATGGAAGGTGCGGGTCAACGGACGTGAAGAGACCGCGCCCAGCTACACCCTGACCGGCGAATCCGGTGCACAGACACACATCATCGTCCTGCCCGAAAACGCCCGCCACAGCGGCAGCCGCCATCCTGAGACGCACGCGGATATTGCGGCGGTGGAGACATTGCTGGCTGGCTGATTGTTGTAGGTTGGGTGGAGCGCAGCGATACCCAACAATGGAATCACAATGATGGGTATCGCGTTGCTCAACCCATCCTACGCAGGCTCGATCCTCAATCTTATTTTTTCAACCACCTCGCCGCATCCAGCGCAAAGTAAGTCAGTATCCCGTCCGCCCCGGCGCGCTTGAATGCCAGCAGCGATTCCAGCACGCACGCTTCTTCGTTCAGCCAGCCGTTCTGCGAGGCGGCCTTGAGCATCGCGTATTCCCCGCTGACCTGATAGACGAAGGTGGGCGCCTTGAATTCGTCTTTCACGCGGCGCACGATGTCGAGATAAGGCATACCGGGTTTGACCATCACCATGTCGGCGCCTTCCTGCAGGTCGAGGCCGACTTCCCACAGCGCCTCGTCGGAGTTGGCCGGATCCATCTGGTAAGTATATTTGTTGCCTGAGCCCAGATTGCCGCTGGAGCCGACGGCGTCACGGAACGGGCCGTAGAAGCTGGAGGCGTACTTGGCGGAATAGGCCATGATCCGGGTGTGGATATGTTTGTTGGCATCGAGTGCGGCCCGCACAGCGCCGATGCGGCCATCCATCATGTCGGACGGGGCAACGATGTCGGCTCCGGCAGCAGCGTGGGTCTGCGCCTGCCTGGTCAGCACCGCGACGGTCTCGTCGTTAAGGACATAGCCGCTATCGTCTATCAGGCCGTCCTGCCCGTGGCTGGTGTAGGGGTCGAGGGCAATGTCGGTCATCACGCCGAGTTCGGGAAAATTCTTTTTCAGCGCGGCGACCACGCGCGGCGCCAGGCCATTCGGGTTGTAGGCTTCTCGAGCATCCAGGCTCTTCAGCGGCGTGTCTATCACCGGGAAGATCGCCATTACCGGAACCCCGAGCTTCATGCATTGTTCGGCATCCCCGAGCAGCAAATCCAGCGTCTTGCGCTGCACCCCCGGCATGGACTTCACATCTTCGGCTTTGTTGCTGCCATCCAATACGAAAACCGGGTAGATGAAATCCGCCGGTGTGAGCACATGCTCGCGCATCATACCTCTCGAAAAGCCATCATGACGCATACGCCGCATCCGCTTGTGTGGGTATTGACCTAGTGTTTGCATGATTATTCCTACAAAAATTATTTTCTTTGGAACTAATTCAGGAATTGCTTATCTTATTCGGCGAATGATGTATTTCATTCCACGTTTCTCCTCCCTGAGCGTGTGTCTTAACTCTGTTAAGACTTTGCCCCCGGCCTCCCCCTTTGGCTGGGGGCATTTTTTTGCCCAAAATCAAAAATGCCGTCGCCATACGTTGTTGCACTCAAATAATCTTGCTTGCATACCGCCATGTATGCGGCGCTACGATTATTTTCGTGCGCCTAGTCTGGCTTAGGCATTTTTGATTTTCCTGCAAACCAGTTTGCAATCACCCCTTCCGCCTCTTCCACGCCCAGTTTTTTCAGGCTGGAAAACAATTGCACGGAACAGTTTGGAAAGTGCTCGGCGAGATGGGATTTTACCCGATTCAGGGTCAGCGTAGCTTGTTGCCTGCTGAGCTTGTCTGACTTGGTGAGCAGGATATGCACCGGCTTGCCGGTCGGCGCAAACCAGTCCAGCATATTCTCATCCATCTCGGTCAGCGGATGACGTGCATCCATGATCACCACCAGACCGATCAATTCATCGCGCGATTGCAAATATTCGCTGAGCAGGCCTTCCCAATGACGTTTGCTTTCGGGCGGCACTTTGGCGTAGCCGTAACCGGGCAAGTCCACCAGGAAATTATTGTTGCCCCCCTCATTTTTCCCCAGGGAAAAATAATTCAGGTGCTGGGTGCGCCCCGGAGTCTTGCTGGTATAGGCCAGACGCACATGATTCGCCAGCGTGTTGATCGCGCTCGACTTGCCCGCGTTGGAACGCCCGACGAACGCCACTTCCCTGCCGCCATGCAGCGGTAAATCCTTGATGTGATTAACGGTGGTGTAAAACGCAGCTTGTGAAAACAGTCCCATTACTTCCAGGACTTGAAAATCTTGTCGGCTGCCGCGATGGTCGCAGCGATGTCCGCCTCGGTGTGAGCCGCAGAAACGAAGCCCGCCTCGAAAGCTGACGGCGCGAGATACACGCCAGCCTCCAGCATGGCGTGAAAGAAACGATTGAAGGCCTCCTTGTCGCAGCTCATCACCTCTGCGTAGCTGGTTGGCAACGCCTTGCTGAAATAAAGGCCGAACATTCCGCCGATGGATTGCGCGCAGAACGGGATGCCGTGTTGCCTGGCGCTCGCCGTCAGACCATCTGTCAATTGTTTAGCCAATTGCGACAAGCGTTCGTAAAAGCCCTTCTCCTGAACCAGCTTCAACGTGGCCAAACCGGCCGCCACCGCCACCGGATTGCCGGACAGTGTGCCGGCCTGGTACACCGCGCCGAGAGGAGCCAGACACTGCATGATGTCGCGCCGCCCGCCGAATGCCGCAGCCGGCAAGCCGCCGCCCATCACCTTGCCCAGCGTCACCAGATCCGGCTTGATGCCGTAATAGCCTTGCGCGCCTTGCAGGCTGACGCGGAAACCGGTCATCACCTCGTCCAGTATCAGCACCGCACCATGCTGTGTGCACAGCTTGCGCAAAGCTTGCAGGAACTCCGGCTTGGGCGTGATCAGATTCATATTGCCCGCCACCGGCTCCACGATCACTGCGGCAATTTCTTTACCTAACTCGGCAAAGGCGCTTTCAAGACCTGGCACATCGTTATAGTTCAGTACTGTAGTGAGAGCGGTAATTTCGGCAGGCACGCCCAACGAACTGGGCTGACCAAAGGTCAATGCACCCGAACCCGCCTTCACCAGCAGGCCATCGGAATGCCCGTGATAACAGCCTTCGAATTTGATGATGCGGCTGCGTCCGGTAAAGCCGCGCGCCAGGCGTATCGCCGTCATCGTGGCCTCGGTGCCTGAACTCACCAGGCGCACCATTTCCAGGCCCGGCAACAGCTTGCACAGCAGCTTCGCCATTTCCAGTTCGGCCGCCGTAGGCGCACCGAAACCCAAACCTTGCGCTGCCGCATCCTGCACCGCCTTGACCACTTCGGGATGGCAATGCCCGACGATCATCGGGCCCCATGAACCGACGTAATCGGTATAGCGCTTGCCATCCGCATCCCATACATAAGCCCCCTGGCCGCGCTGCAAAAACAGCGGCGTACCGCCGACTGAGCGGAATGCGCGTACCGGCGAATTCACCCCGCCCGGAATAACCTTTTTGGATTCGTCGAAAAGCTGCTGGTTGTGCGAAGTCATGTTGTATCTTTTTATCTTATCGAACTGATTTCAGGATAATTCAATTTTGCAAACTGCCGCGCGGCATTCTGGATATCGTCCGCGCTGAACACCGCAGAAATCACTGCCAAAGCATCCGCACCGGCTTCCAGCAACCGCACACAGTTGTGGACAGTAATTCCGCCTATCGCCACCAGCGGAACTGCAATCTCGCGCCGTGCCTGCCGCAATAAATCAGGCGAGGCCGCCGCTGCATCGGGCTTCACCGTCGAGGGAAAGAAGCTGCCAAACGCCACGTAATCCGCGCCTTGCTGAACTGCCTGATGCGCCAGCGTAACGCGATTATAGCAAGATACGCCAATGAGTTTATCGCCGCCCAACCGCGCGCGCGCCGCAGCCACGCTGCCATCTTCACCGCCCAAATGCACGCCGTCAGCATCTACTTGCTGCGCCAATATCGCATCGTCGTTAATGATCAGCGGCACAGAAAATTCATGGGTCAGCTCGCGCAATGCACGGGCTTGTTCCAGACGCAATGCCTCATCCGCGACCTTGTTGCGATACTGCAATACCCCTGCCCCACCCGATAAAACAAGCCTCGCCTTGCGCAACAACTCCGCCGTATCCGGTTCGTCCGGGGTGATTGCGTACAACCCCTTAATCACGAATTGTCCGTTGGTTTTGTAGGAGCCCGACTTGTCGGGCGAACCAAAGTTATCGCGCAATAAATTGCGCTCCTGCGGGTGCCCGGCCAAAAATTTTCGGACAATAGCGTTCTTTCGCTAATGGCTTACCCGGGTTAATTTGGTCGTTCTTGTGGCTCATCTTCCTCGTCACCGCGCGCCCAAAACAAACGGTCTGGAATGTGCTGTCCCATACCGGGACGAAAGCCGGCATTCAAGGTTTGCCAGGTGTATTCCTGCGCCTCTTTTACCGCCTCCGGCACGGCCACGCCCTGCGCCAGCAAAGCCGCAATCGCGGATGCCAGGGTGCAGCCCGAGCCGTGATAAATTCCCGGCAAGCGCGCCCAGCTATCAATACTGACGACCCCGTGCTCACTGTACAAAGTATTGGTGACCTTGGGCGTCTGTTCGTGCGTGCCGGTGATCAGCACATATTCGCAACCCATAGCCAGGATGCGTTTGGCGCATTCCTCCAGCGTCGGGTCGTCCTCTTCATTGTCTTCATCCAGCGCGAGACGGCGCGCCTCCATGCTGTTCGGCGTGATGATGGTGGTCTGCGGGATCAACAACTCGCGCATCGCATCCATCATGTCGTCATTCGCCAACTCGTCGCCGCGCCCCGAAGACAGCACCGGATCCAGCACCAGCGGAATATCGGGGTAGTCCGCCAATACTTCGGCAATCGCCGCGATGTTTTCCACGCTGCCGAGCAGGCCGATCTTGAATGCCGCTACCGGCACGTCTTCGAGCATCGCACGCGCCTGATCCACCACCCATTCCGGGTCTATCGGCAGCACATCGTCTACCCCGCTGGTGTCCTGCACGGTGATCGCCGTCACCACCGACAACGGGTGGCAACCCATGCTGGAAATGGTCAACAGGTCAGCCTGCAAGCCCGCACCCCCGCTGGGGTCGGTTGCGGCGAAAGTCATTACTAACGGGAACGATTCGGACATGATCTGGGCTATGGGTAATATGCGCGACGAGCACGCATTTTACCCTATATGATAGCGACTACCGAACACAAAGATAACTTCAATCTGGAGGAAACAGGATGCGCATACTTCACACCATGCTGCGCGTGGTCGATCTGGAAAAATCACTCGCCTTTTATACCGGCGTGCTCGGCATGAAATTGCTGCGCCGCAACGACTACCCGGATGGAAAATTCACGCTGGCCTTTGTCGGCTACAGCGACGAAGATCGCGGCGCGGTGATCGAACTCACCCACAACTGGAGCGTGGAAAAATATGAACTCGGCAATGCCTACGGCCACATCGCCATTGAAGTGGAAGATGCCTACGCCGCCTGTGAAAACATCAAACAGCGCGGCGGCAAGGTGGTGCGCGAAGCGGGGCCGATGAAACACGGTTCGACAGTGATTGCGTTTGCGGAAGACCCGGATGGATACAGGATCGAGTTGATTCAGAGGTAGGGCGGATGAGCGTAGCGTTATCCGCCCTACGCCCTCTCATCCAGATAATTTGCCACCTTGATAAAGTCTGCCACCGCCAAATTCTCCGCGCGCAACTGGGCATCTATGCCAAGCTGCGCAAAATCTTCTTCACTCAAATAACTCCGCAAGGTGTTTCGCAATGTCTTTCGCCGTTGCCCGAATGCCGTTCTGACAATTGCGGCAAACAGCTTTTCGTTGCGAACCGCAATTGCGCTTGCGGGCAGCGGGGTCATGCGCACGATGGCGGAATCTACCTTGGGCGCGGGGCGGAAAGATTCGGGCGGCACATCGAGCAGTTTCTCCATATGAAAACGGTATTGCAGCATCACCGACAGCCTCCCGTATGCGGGCGTGGAAGGCTCCGCGACCATGCGTTCGACCACTTCGTTTTGCAGCATGAAATGCATGTCGGTGATGCGTTCGGGATGCGCTGCAAAGTGAAACAATAACGGTGAGGAGATGTTGTAAGGCAGATTGCCGACGATACGCAGCGGTGCGGGTAGCGTCGCGATATCAAACTCCAGTGCGTCTCCGGCATGGATGGTCAGTTTCGATTTCAGATTATCCTGGGGGTAGTCACTCTCCAGCCGGGCGACGATGTCGCGGTCGATCTCCACCACATGCAGATGATTCAATTTTTTCAGCAACGGGCGGGTCAGCGCACCCAGGCCCGGCCCGATTTCGACCATATTGTCTTCCGGTTCGGGGCGGATCGCGGAAACAATGTCGCCGATGATCTGCTCATCGACAAGAAAATTCTGGCCAAACTTCTTTTTGGCCTTATGCACGATGCTTTTGTTCGTACTGCACCATCTGCGCGGCAAGCTTGATCGCTTCCAGCAGACTGCCACTGTCGGCTTTGCCGGTCCCCGCGAGGTCCAGTGCCGTGCCATGGTCCACCGAGGTGCGAATGATGGGCATACCCAACGTGACGTTCACGCCCTGCCCGAAGCTGGCATGTTTCAGCACCGGCAGACCCTGATCGTGATACATGGCAAGCACGCAGTCGCACTGCGCCAGTTTGTGCGGAGTGAACAGGGTGTCGGCAGGCAGCGGTGCGCTGACCTTCATACCCCCGGCGCGCAATTTGTCCAGCACAGGGATCATCACCTCGATCTCTTCACGCCCCAGATATCCGCCTTCGCCGGCATGCGGGTTCAGGCCCGCCACCAGGATGCGCGGCTGCGCAATGCCAAAGCGGTGCTGAAAATCGCGCTGAATGGTGCGCAGCACATTCTCCAGCAGTGAGGCCGTGATCGCCGCGGGCACGTCTTTCAGGGCAAGATGCGTGGTCGCGAGGGCCACGCGCATCACATACTCGTTTTCGGAGTAATCTGCCAGCTTTGCTGTTGTGATGCGTTGCGCAGGATCACGCACCGAATGCTGCGCATCACCGTGTCGCCTGCGCATCCCTCCGCCAACCAGCATCATCACTACCTGATTCGTTCCGGTCTGTTCGGCGAGAAATTCGGTGTGTCCGGTGAAAGCGATGCCCGCATCGTTGATGATGCCCTTGTGCACCGGCGCGGTGACCATGCCGGAGAACTCGCCCGCCTGGCAGCCTCGCACGGCGCGGCGCAACGTCGCCAGCACATATTCGCTGTTGGCCGAATTCAACACACCGGGATGACATTCCGCAACAAGCGGCACATGGATGACCGTCAGGGTATTGGCCCGGCCAACACTTTCCCGTGATGCCGAAAAATCGCGCACCTGCAAACCAATGCCAATTTGCGCGGCACGCTGTTGCAGCAAATTTTTATCGGCAATGACAACGAAGGGAATTTCTGGAGACGCGGCGGCAAGCTGCGCGCACAGATCGGGGCCTATGCCTGCCGGTTCTCCGGCGGTGATCGCCAACGGCGCGGAAAGCGAAACGGCATTCACCGGTTACTTGTTCTCTTTCAGACGATATTCGATAAACGCCCGGTCGCGCAACTGGCGCAGCCAATCCTGGTACAACTCGTCCGACTTGAACGTGCCGATGGCAATGCGCGCCTGCTGGCGTTTTTGTTGCACGCTGACATCGGTATTGCGCCGTCCCAATACCTGAATCAGATGCCAGCCAAATTGCGTTTGCACCACGCCCATTTGCCCGGGTTTCAGTTTATTCATCTCCGCTTCAAATTCCGGAACGGTTTGCCCCGGGGAAAGCCAGTCCAGGTCACCGCCCTGTTGCGCGCTGCCGTCCTGCGAATAGCGTTTGGCCTGCTCGGCGAAATCCGCACCTCCTTCGATGCGCTGCTTGATTTCCATGATGCGTTTTTTTGCTTCGGTTTCGGGCATGATCTCGCTGGTCTTGATCAGGATATGCCGCGCATGGGTTTGCGTGATCACCACCGGCGCATCAGCGCTGCGCTTTTCCAACAGCTTGAGAATGTGAAAACCGCTCGGGCTGCGCAACACTGCGGAAATTTGACCGGGCTTCATATTTTGCAGCTCGTTCATGAACAGCGGAGGAATGCTATCACCGGACCGCCAACCCAGATCGCCGCCCTTCAGCGCGTCCTTGGCATCTGAAACACCTGCTGCCACTTGCGCAAAAGCAGCGCCGCCCTTCAATTTGCTCAACGCCTGCTCGGCCCGCTCGCGCGCGGCCTGGATTTTCTCCGCGCTTGCCTGTTCCGGCACCACCACCAGAATATGCGCGAGATGAAACTCCTCTCCCGCACTGCCGATCCTGGCCTTGTTGGCGAGATAGTTGTCCACCTCGCTTTCGCTGATGATGAGCTTGCTTTCGACTTCACGCTCGCGCAACCGCGTGGAGATGATTTCGCTGCGGATTTCTTCGCGGAATTTCTTGTAATCCACTCCATCCGCCTCCAGCTTGGCGCGGAACTTGTCCAATGACGAAAAACCGTTTTGCTGCGCGATGCGCGTAATTGCCGGATTCAACTGTGCATCATCCACGCGCACCCCGTTTTCCCTGGCATACTGCTGCTGCAGCATATCGGTGATCATGCGCTCCAGAATTTGTTTTTCCAGCACATCCGCTGCGGGCAATGGCGTATCCTGTTTTTGCAATTGGCGCACCACCTCTCGCACACGATCTTCCAGTTCGTAGCGGGTAATCACATCATCATTGACCACTGCGGCCACCGAATCAATATCCGCAACTTGCTGTTGCGGATCCGGCGCCGATCGGATGACTTTTGCCGGGGAAAGTGCCAACTCCGCCTCGGGATTGCCCGATTGCGCGGTGCCTGACTTGGTTACGCCCTTCGCGACCATGGCGGGCGGCGTATTGTCGCTATATGCTGCTTGCGCCGTCAGCAACGCACACCACATCATCAATATTTTTATTCGCATCATTATTCTTCCGGGGAACCTCTATAAATTCATTTCTCGGGCGAACCGCAGCGTCACGTGCTCGCTCACTCCTGTGCGTAGCGGTCGTAGCTTTAGCTACGGGAACCGCACGGCCTACCCCTTGCGGGTGCGTCTATCTATCCGATATGCCTCGTCGTTCGCTGCGCGGCTCCTTGCGCTTCATCCCGCAAAACGAATTTCTAGAGGCTCCCGCAGTTATCAACGCAAAACCTGCGGGGGTTGAATGGCAGTTTTATCGTTCAATTTGGTATAGCCGGGCACGCTTTGCTTGAGCAGGCTCAAAGGATCAGAACCCAATTTAACAAAATCGTTCAGCTCGAGCTGAATGAAGAAGCCGGTATTGGATTGTTGAGTTGCCGTGGCAAAGCGTTGCGCCACGAGACGCAGCATCCAGCAATCCTGATTATACTCAAGCCCGGCGATCGCCTCCAGGATTCTGGCATCCTGCAGCGAATAGTTCCAGCGCCCCACCGCATGCCAGCGATTGAACAACGGCCATTGTCCTGAAACATCCACTTGGCGATACCCGCCCGCATCAACGGTGTAAGGTTCACCGCCTATCACGGTGTAGGGTATACCGCCTATGGTGGGGTAATTTATCCCGTTTATCGCGGTGTAGACCGGGGGGGTGGCGGGGATTCCGCCTGGAATCAACGCACCGAGTGAGCTGCGCGTAAAACGATAGCCGAAATTAAATGCCTTGCCCGCTTCGGGACGGTAATGTGCCGCGATATTGTAAAGTTGTGTTTGAGATTGGCTTGGATCGAACTGAAACTCGCTGTCCAACGACCATGTTCTCGTTATTTGTCCCGAAGCCGCCAATAAAATATCCGACCTGCCGGTGCTTGTAGCAGGTACCACCAGGTTTACCCGTGGCGCCACAAAGCTGAAGCGCTCCCCGACCATCACTTTTAACCGCTCGGCGCCGCTATTCTGTTCCAGCAAACGCGATGTCGCCGCCAGGGTGATCTGATTGGCATCGCCAATCCGGTCACTGCCGGAAAAACGATTCTCGGTGAATATCTGGGTAAAATTGAAATCTGCCTGCGCCGAGTCAAAGTTCGGCAATGACGATTGATCCCGGTAGGGCACATAAACATAAAAGGCACGCGGTTCAAGAGTTTGCAGATAATCGCCGTTGAACATATTCGACTCGCGCTCAAAAGCCACACCGCTATCGACGCTCAAAATGGGCATGGTGCGCGAGGCATTCGGCAATGCTCCGACGTTATTTGCGCCCATTGCATAATACGTGCTGTGCAACGCAAGCCTGGGTGTCACATAAAAGGCCGGCTCGCTCACCAGCGGATAACTGACGCTGGGGTTCAGCACCAACCGCGATCCGTTCACCGCAGTAGGATGACTGAAATCCACATATTCGCCGGCAAAAGCGATGTTCGCGCCGGCATGGGTCTGCCGTGCATTGAGCGTCAATTGCGGCAAGCGTGTGTAAGGCACGACAATCGGTGCGGCCGGGTCTTGCAGGGTTTGGTAGTGTTGCACGCGCGCCATGGCCGACCACCAGCCCGAGTTATAATTCAAGCCGCCCTCCTCCAGCAAGTTGACCTGTGAAGTGACGTTTACCGTACTGCCCAGGTCGCTAAAGTAGGCATCGTCCCCGACACGGGTGAAATTCACATAGCCGTTCAGACTGCTCCCCAGCCTTTGATCGTGTTTTAGCGAGAAAAGCGCACGGCTGCGATTTGCCACCGCGTCGTTGGGCAGTACGTCCACATGCATCTCGCCGCCGTAACCGGGCTCCAGATAACGAAACTCGTTGTTGAGCATCAAACCGCGCTTGGCCATCGCGCGCGGGGCAACTGTCGCATCAAAGTTGGGTGCAATGTTCCAGTAATAGGGCAGCGTCACTTCGCTGCCTCCCGTGACCGTGCCGCCAAAAGTCGGGGCCAGAAATCCCGACTTGCGCTGACCATTCAGCGGGAAGTCCAGCCATGGCGAATACAAAATCGGGACTCCCTTAAACTCAACCGATGCGCTATGGGCTACACCGACCTGCCGATCGCGATCGATGTCCAGCAAACCCATTTTCATCTGCCAATCCTGATTCCCCGCCGGACAAGTGGTGTAAGTGGCGTTTTCCAGGCTGTAGTGCTGGCGATCCTGAATATGAAGTACGTCCGCCGAACCGCGCGCATCATTTTCTTTTAAATAATATTGCGGCAATTCCATAGTCCCAACGCTCTTATCCATATTGTACAAAAGGTGTGGCCCGCTCATGGTATTGCCATTTTGTTCCAATATCACCGCACCTTGCGCATCGACTTCGTGTGAACTCTGTTTAAACAGCAGGGTATCCGCACGAATCGACTGCCCGTCCTGGCGCAACGTCGCATCTCCAGTCGCCTCGATTTGATCTTCCGTTTTCCCCACCAGGCTATCTGCTTCAATAACGGCGGGTCCCTCCTGGCTGGTCTCCATTATTGCCTGGGGCATTGCCGGGGGATTTTTGTCCGCGCGCAAATCGGGCAGGTCTTCGCCTGCGTATGAAGGATGCGCAAAGCAAAACAGCAAGAGAATGAAAGGATATTTGAATCGAAACCGCATAACGCGCAGCAATATAGTAAGGTGATAAACTCTTGCCAGTTTAACATTAAGTCCATTCGAGAACCCGATATGCAACGCCAGCAACAGCTTACCCAATGGCTGCACAGTCAATTCCCCAACGAGCCGTTCACTATCGCCCCGGCATCTGCCGATGCCAGCTTCCGCCGCTACTTCCGTGCAACATTTGCCAATCGCACCTTGATCGTGATGGATGCCCCGCCGCAGCATGAGGATTGCCGTCCGTTCCTGCACGTGGCCAAACTGTTCGAGGATGCCGGAACGCATGTGCCGCATGTGTATGCACAAGATTTGTCGCAGGGTTTTCTGCTGCTGTCCGACCTCGGCAACACCACCTACCTGCAGGCGCTGACAGCGGCCAATGCGCGCGGACTCTACAGCGCCGCCACCGACGCGCTGATCAAAATCCAGCTCGCCTCGCGTGAAAACGAGCTGCCGCCTTATGACGAAGCCCTGCTGCTGCGCGAGATGCGCCTGTTCCCGGAGTGGTACATCGCCAGGCACTTGAATATCACACTCACCGGCGTGCAAAGCGCCAAACTGGAAACCGTCTTCCAGCGCATCCTCGCCAACAACCTGTCCCAGCCACGGGTCTATGTGCATCGCGACTATCACTCGCGCAACCTGATGGTCGCGGAACCCAATCCCGGAATTCTGGATTTTCAGGATGCCGTGTACGGCCCGATCACCTACGATCTGGCATCGCTGTTCAAGGACGCCTACATCCGCTGGGAAGAAGCGGAAGTGATCGACTGGCTGGTTCGCTACTGGGAAAAAGCGCGCAAAGCCGGCCTGCCGGTACACAACGACTTTGCCGGGTTTTATCGCGATTACGAATGGATGGGTGTGCAGCGTCATCTCAAGGTGCTGGGCATTTTCGCGCGTTTGTATCACCGCGACGGCAAAGAAGGCTACCTGAAAGACCTGCCGCTGGTGATGGCATACTTGCGCGCAGCTTGCGCCCGCTACATCGACCTCAAGCCATTGCTGAATCTGCTCGACACAGTGGAACCACAAATCGGCAAAGAGGGTTACACGTTTTGAAAAAATCTTGCACAAGCAACTCGGGCGGGATTTTTTGTGCGGGAGCTGCAAAATGAGAGCCCTGCTTCTTGCTGCGGGCCGCGGCAAACGCATGCGTCCGCTCACCGACGACACCCCCAAACCGCTGCTGGAAGTCGCCGGCAAACCGCTGATCGTCCGGCACATCGAAAACCTGGTGCGCGCGGGTATATGCGAACTGGTGATCAACCACGCGCATCTCGGCACGCAGATTGAAAAATCCTTGGGCGATGGCAGCCGGTTCGGCGCGCACATTCAATACTCACCCGAAACCAATGCACTTGAAACCGCAGGCGGTATCGCCAACGCCTTGCCGCTACTGGGTGCAGAACCCTTTGCCGTGATCAACGGCGACATTTTTTGCGATTATGATTTTGCCCGCTTGCCCGAACGGGCTGCTGCATTGCAAACCAACGGTGATACCGCCCATCTGGTTCTGGTGAGCAATCCGGCACAGCATCCCAACGGCGATTTCCATCTGCACGATGGACGCATCCTCCCAACTAGCGACCAGCGACCAGCGACTAACGACTTGAAGTTCACTTTCAGCGGCATCGGCATCTATCGGCCCAGCCTGTTCGCCAACATTCCCCGTGGCAGTATCGCGCCGCTGGCTCCCTTGCTGCGCGCGCAGATCGCCCTCGGCAAGGTCAGCGGCGAATACCACCCGGGCTTGTGGGTGGACGTCGGCACACCGCAGCGCCTGGCTGAACTCGACAGGCAGGTACGTTCATTGCACAATGCGCCATGACTATGACCCCGACCATTTATACCCAACGCCGCGCCCGCCTGCTTGAAAAAATGCGGCGCGGCATCGCCATCATACCCACCGCGCCGGAAGTGGCGCGCAATGCCGGTACGCATTATGGATACCGCCACGACAGCAACTTTTATTACCTGAGCGGGTTCGCCGAGCCGGAAGCGGTGCTGATACTCGTTGCTGGCCCAAGTGAAAGTAGTCAACACCAATCCATTCTGTTCTGTCGTGAAAAAAATCTGGAACGGGAAATCTGGGATGGCCACCGAGTCGGCCCGGATGCTGCCCCGGAACAATACGGTTTCGACGCGGCTTATCCGATCGAGCAACTGGATGATAAATTGACCGAACTGATGGGCAACCAGCCCGTGCTGTTCCACCCGCTGGGCAGCGATGCCGCATGGGATCAACGCATCCTCAAGCTGCGCGGTGCCGTACAGGAAAAAATTCGCAGCGGCATCCGCGCGCCGGACGAAATCCGCGACGTGCGCGCGCTGCTCGACGAAATGCGCCTGTTCAAGGATGAGCACGAACTGGACATCATGCGCCGCGCCGCCGCCATTTCCACGGCGGCGCATAAACGCGCGATGCAGTTCACCCGCCCCGGTCAATTCGAATATCAGGTCGAAGCGGAACTGCTGCATGAATTTTGCAGCCATGGCGCGCGCCATCCCGCTTACACCTCCATCGTAGCGGGCGGAGCGAATGCCTGTGTGCTGCACTATGTGGGCAACAACGCCAGGCTCCGCGACGCCGATCTGCTGCTGATCGACGCAGGCTGCGAACTGGACGGCTACGCCTCCGACATCACGCGCACTTTCCCTGTCAATGGAAAATTCAGCGCCGCGCAAAAGGACGTGTACGAAATCGTGCTGGCCGCGCAAGCCGCCGCGATTGCCGCAGCCCTTCCGAACCAGACCTGGGACGCACCGCACAATGCCGCGCTGCGCGTATTGGCGCAGGGTTTCATCGACCTCAAGCTGTGCCACGGCAGCGTGGATGAAGTGCTGCAAAACGAAAGCTACAAGAAATTCTACATGCACCGCACCGGCCACTGGCTGGGCATGGACGTGCACGATGTCGGCGATTACAAGATCGGCGACGACTGGCGCCCGCTGCAACCCGGCATGGTGCTGACCGTCGAGCCCGGCTGCTACATCCGCCCCGCCGATGATGTGCCCATTGCATTGTGGAACATCGGCATCCGCATCGAGGACGATGTGCTGATCACCGCAAAAGGCAATGAAGTGTTGACGGATGCCGCACCGAAAACGGTGGCGGATATTGAAGATCTGATGGAGCAGTAGCGGTAGGGTGGATAAAGTGCGCAGCACGTATCCACCACGTGCAACGGTGGATACGGCACGATGTGCCTTTATCCACCCTACGAAACCAACGGACAATCAGGGATGAACACACAACAATACGACATCGCCATCATCGGCGGCGGTCCGGTCGGCGCCGCGCTGGCGCTGGCCTTGCGCGGCAGCAAGCTGAAGGTATGCGTGCTGGAAGCGCGTACTGCGAATGCTGCCAGCAGCGATGCCCGCGCGCTGGCCTTGTCCTGCGGCAGCCGATTGTTGCTGGCGCGCCTCGGCATATGGGACGCGCTGTACGATGTATCATCCATACGCACGATTCATATTTCACAAAAGCAAAGTTTTGGCCGCGCCGTGTTGCGTGCCGCCGAGCTGAACGTTCCTGAACTCGGCTATGTGCTGCCCTACCCGGCGCTGCAAGACGCATTGACCGATGCACTGCAACACAGCGATGTTGCATCCATCAACGGCGCAAGCGTCACTCAGCTAATAAGCGAAGCAGATCACGCCGCCATCATCTATCAACAGGATGATGCGGAACACACCCTGCACGCCCGACTCGCTGTAGTCGCCGACGGCGGAAAATTATTGGCGCAGCAATATCCGCCTGAAGTGCGCGACTACGAGCAGAACGCGCTCATCACCCGCATCACCTGTTCCGCGCCTCAGGTCAACACCGCGTTCGAGCGCTTCACCCCGCAGGGGCCGCTGGCGCTGCTGCCATTCCAGAACGACTACGAACTGGTATGGACTGCGCCGCATCAAGCCGCGCAGCAAATGCTGGCATGGGACGACGCGAAATTTCTGCGCGAACTGCACAGCCACTTCGGTGACCGGGTCGGAGAATTCCTGACCGTCGGCAAACGCACCAGCTTCACCCTCGGCCTGAAACGCGCCCCGCATCTCACCCCGATGCCGCACACCGTGCTGCTCGGCAACGCCGCACAAACGCTGCATCCGGTCGCAGGGCAGGGTTTCAACATGGGGCTGCGCGACGCGTGGGAACTGGCGCAGAAAATTCTCGATGCCGCACCGGAAACGCTGGGTACGGAAGCGATGCTCGCCTCCTACCGCTCAGATCGCCGCATCGACCGCGAAGCGGGGATACGTTTTACCGATGGCCTGGTGCGGCTGTTCTCCAACGACCTGCCGGTGTTAAGCGCGGGTCGCGCTGCGGCGCTCACCGCACTGGACTGTTTGCCGTTTGCGAAGAAGTTTGTCGCGAAGAGGATGATGTTCGGGGCGAATGGGTAGTTAAATTTTTGGCCGTTCGTACTGAGCCTGTCGAAGCATGAATGACAAAAAACAAATCAACTTCGCCGGGGGTAGCCCGGCAGCTAGTCACTTTCTTTTGCTTCGCCAAAAAGAAAGTAACCAAAGAAAAGGCGACCCCGGTTTGCCGCCCCTGCGGGGTACCCTGCGTTGCTCGGCTGGTCAGGCGGCTGCGGAACTCGCGCTACGCGCTCAGACAGTCCTCGCCGAAATCCCCTGACCAGCCTGCGCGACTCGGCGGCACACAGGGGATGAAAAGCACGAACCGTAAGCCGTAGGGTGGGCAACTCGTTGCCCACCAATTATTGATTTGCCGCGTGGGCACTATGTGTCCACCCTACCGAGCTTGCATTTTTAACAAGGAGGATTCGAATGCGCCCTGATTTTCTCATTCACTGGATGGGAAAGGATATCGAGTTATTCCGTTTCTATTTTAAAACAACAATAATAATCATGTAGGGTGCGTTCCACGCACCCTACGACATTGCACTTTTAATTTGGAAATGGAATTAGACCCATTGGCGTTAACCGATGCCAAGCGAAGTGCATACGTTGACTGGTTGGCTGACAACCTCACAAATGGTCTCAGGATGACCACTCCCATCGAGAAGATCGAGGGAAACAACGGGGCATGGATCGAGTACACCATTCCCATGACATGCTTTACGGAGATACGTTTGTCTCAGACGCAATCGCATTCTCGACGGTACGGCCTTCTTGGCATTGGCGTGACGCGACAGTTTGTGCTGGACCGATTTGGCGGGCCAGTCCACTACGTGCGAAATCATGCATCTGAGTGTGTCATCGGGAACGCCCAGCAGATACTCACCACCCTCAAAGACTCTGGGCGCAAAGACATCGTTGAGTATTTCGGCGTGAATACATCCTTCATCAAGAACATGTCCAACCTCAACCAAGACGACTTCACCTACCTGAATGAGCAAGAATGGCGAATCGTCCACACCCATCCTCAAGCTACGGCTGGAAGGCTCGTCCCCACAGGTCTTCCGCTACCTCAATATCGGATACCGCTACAGTGCGGTGACGTTCGGATAATCGTATTCCCGGACGAGCAAACTCGCGCGAAAGCAAAAGACGATGAACGGCTTCATAATTGGTTTCATGCTCCCACACCTTCAAATGCGATATTGCTTACGCTCCAAGAATGCGAGCACTTCTAGATACGGCGAATAGAATGTACTGTCAAATTTTTGGCTATCTACCTTAGTGTGGTGGGCAATATGTTGCCCGCCACACGGGTTTATAGTTCTGGGTTTTTCATCCCCTGTGCGCCGCCGAGTCGCGCAGGCTGGTCAGGGGGTGTCGGCGAGGACTGTTTGAGCACGTGGACGCGTAGCGGATCGTGCGAGTTCCGCAGCCGCCTGACCAGTCGAGCAACGCAGGGTACCCCGCAGGGGCGGCAAACCGGGGGCGATTTCTTTTAGTTACTTTTCTTGGCAAGACAAGAAAAGTGACTAGCCGCTGGGCTACCCCCGGCGATGTTGATTTTGATTGTTGGGTATCGCTACGCTCAACCCAACCTACGCGCTACCCCCGGCGGTTCTGGTTGTTGGGTAGACACTCGGGCGGGTTTGAAACCCGCCCCTACAACTCAACCACCACCGGCGCATGATCCGACGGCCGCTCCAGCTTCCTCGGGGCCTTGTCGATCACGCAGCTCTTGCATTGCGCCACCAGCGGCTCGCTGATCAGGATGTGGTCGATGCGCAAACCGTGGTTGCGGCGGAATCCCATCATCCGGTAGTCCCACCAGGTGAATGATTTTTCCGCCTGCTCGAACAAACGGAAGCTGTCGCGCAGGCCGATCTGTTCCAGGTTGCGGAACTTTGCGCGTTCCGGCTCGCTGACCAGCACATTGCCCTGCCATGCGACCGGATCGTGCACGTCGCGGTCTTCCGGCGCGATGTTGTAGTCGCCCAGCAACACGAGCTTGGGGTAGCGCGTCAACTCTTCCTTCAGCCAGTCGCGCAACGCATCGAGCCAGCCCAGCTTGTAGTAGTACTTGTCGGAATCGACAGCCTGCCCGTTGGGCACATACACGCAAATGATGCGCACATCGTTGAAAGTGACCGCGATGACGCGCTTCTGTTCATCAACATGATCCGGTATGCCCATCTGCACGTCGCCGGTCGGTGCGCGGCTCAGGATCGCCACGCCGTTGTAGGTTTTCTGCCCGCTGAATACGCTGTGATAACCCGCCGTGTTTAATTCAGCCTGCGGAAAATCCTCATCCTGTTGTTTGGTTTCCTGCAAACACAACACATCGACCGGGTTGGCGGCGAGCCAATCCAGAACATGCGGCAGCCGCACTTTCAGCGAATTGACGTTCCAGGTTGCCAGCTTCATTGCGCTGCGGGTTCGGCTGGCGTTGCCTGACCTTCGGAAGATTGGCCTTCAGCGGGCGATGTTACAGGCGCGGTGGGCGTGAACGGCTCCGGACGCACAGGCGGGGCGGGTCGCTGGCGATTGCCTGCGGTCTTCGGATAGCCGGCGATATCGAGTTCGCTATTCCATTGCAATTCCGAAAAACCTTTCAAGAAATCCTTGCCCACCTGCAGCACCGGAACAACGCCGCCGATGCCGGAAAGCTGCTTGAACGCTTCGACATCCTGTCTGGTGCGCAGCAACTTTTCGCTGAACGGGATGCCGCGCTTGATCAGCAAACTGCGCCCTAAATCACACGTCTCGCCGCAGCCATCCGCAACATACAAAGTGACCGGGAAATTCTGCTGCGCGCGGAGCGTTTCATAAGGCAAATCTGTATTCTTTGCAGGCTCGCTGGAAAATTTCATGCGCTCGACATCGGTGGCATCCAATGGAGGAATATCGCCGTAATTCATCTTGCCGGCCTTATCGACCCAGCGGAATAAATCGCCCGCTTGCACGGGCATGATCGTCAAACAAGCCAACAACAAAATAATGTTCTTCATTTTGTCTCCTTAAGAAGGGTATCTCTAAAAATTCAGAGTTCGCCCAAATGCAAGGCACGGGAAAAATTTCGTAGCGCCGCATATGATATATATGTTAGCAGAAATGGCCGGACTTTTAATTGAATAGATTCATTTGGTTATCGTTATCTTGCATGTCAACTGGCGTTTCTGAATTTTTAACTAACTGATCGAGCGGTGTTTTCTCGAAAAGTGTCAAGCTCAAAA
>Ga0315268_10001215_pt1 | contig 29539 bp, 31 predicted proteins | sample C1_top_MG_FD_204535 | JGI IMG/M metagenome (GOLD analysis project Ga0315268, IMG submission 204535) | Sediment microbial communities from Yellowstone Lake, YNP, Wyoming, USA - C1_top | ecosystem: Environmental > Aquatic > Freshwater > Lake > Sediment | place: USA: Wyoming | collected 2017-08-01
CTATGGATATTTATTGCTTTGCCGGTAGGGGGTTTTTGGTATATTAGAAATTGGGTAGTGATGGGCAATCCTTTCTATCCTTTGGACTTTTGGATATGGAAAGGGCACACGATTGCTAAACTGCCGATTGTGTGGAAGTTTTTAGTGTATGAGAAAGGGTGGGGATTATTTGCGCAGTCTTTGGGGTCGGAGTTTTTGGGGTGGGTGGCGGCATTTTTGTTTCCTCTTTGGTTACGAAACAAATGGATTTGGCTTGGGCTAATTAACTTGGGGTTGTTTATGATCATGCCGGGGAGCCCGGGGACGATTGTCTCTAATTGCAGATACCTAATTCCGGCAGTTATGACTTTAGCCCTGGGGATATGGATAGAGGCAAAAAAGAAAAAATGGGCGGATACTTTAGCGGTTCTGGCGGTGATAAACATGGCGATGGTATTGTCTCAAATCAGTTATAAACCCAAAATAGTATTGTTTAGTCTGGTTGTCATTGCATTTAGTTTTTTAATATCACCCTCTAAAAATAAATGAAAATTTTTTGGGGTTTAATTTTAGTAACCGGGGTTGCTGTTTTCAGTGTGTGGCCAATGGTGATGAGGATGGATAGGGTAGCGGACTATGGAAAAGACGGGATGTTTTTGGCGACGGTACAAATGAATTGGCATCAGAAGATTTCGGATTACATTCGGCATAAAACAGATCCCAAGATGTCTTTTTTCGACGGGTACTTTTATTATGCAGAAAAGAACTCTTTGGCCTTTTCGGATATGTTATTTGTCACCTCGCTGCTTACTTATTGGCCGGCGAAATTGAGTAATAATCCGAGTATGGGGGCGGGCATAGGATTGGTTATGGGACAAGTACTAACGATGATTATTTCCTATGCGATATTTGTAAAGATGAGTAAAAGTATAACGGGAGCGGTAATAGGGTCTATCGCTTTTGGGCTGTCACAAATACATTTTATGTACCAGGTCCACTTGCATACCTGGACGATGCAGTATTGGCTTTTGGGTTATTGGTTATTTGGTCAGCGAAGATATGCGTTGAGCGGGGTGTTTTTGGGACTGCAGATGTGGGAGAGTCCACTGGGAGTTTATTTTGCCTTAATAATGATAGCTGTTAAATTAATTAGCTATCGGTTGTCAATAAGCCAGCTAGCAAAAAATTTGAATAGTTTAGTGATTTTTTTCATAGTTATTGGAGTGGTGGCGTATTTACCGGCGAAAGCGTATTGGGATGTAAGCCGGTTCTATGGTTATGTGAGAACTATTCGTGACGCTGCATACCATGGATTATCCATAAATGATTTGGATGGGTTTGTGAGCCCGGGCTTATTTGTATTGTTTATTTTGGGAATTTACGGAGTCATCAGGTTTCAAACCCCAAACTTTAAATATGTATTATTGGTGATAATTACTTCATATATTCTGGCACTGGGGCCGGTGTTGAAATGGGACGGGAAGACGGTAAAAATCGGGGGAATAATTCCCGTTCCGCTGCCATATGCGGCAGCATACTATACAATTCCGGGGTGGCAGGCGTTTAGAGTGCCGTCACGCTGGTTGGTGGTGACAGGATGGGGGATGGCGGCCGTAATTGCGATGGCAATCGGGAAATCACAAAAAAAATATTTAGGAATAATCGGTTACTTAGTGATGGCTATTTTGGGGGGGACGAGGTTGACGAAATATGTGGATTTGCCAAGGGAAATCCCGGCGGAATACAAAACGACGGAAGAAGTACTGGTGTTTAAACCCATGGGGGGAGAACCGGAAGAAATCGAGCGGATGTATTTTTCGATTTTAGCGGGTAAAAAGACCATGAATGGGTTTTCGGGGTTTATACCCCCCAATCGGGTAAAATGGCTTAATGAGAAATAAATATTGGAGGAGTTGGGCGTTGGGACTTTTGGGTATTTTTGGATTTTTGATGATAATTTTCGGTTATTGCGGTCTGAGCGGGATGCGAATATTTAAGTCTGTAACCGATGGACAATCAAAAATAACAAAGTGGAACATAAAGACGGTAAAGTGGTGCGGCGGGTCGTGGCCTTTTGTACAGCAGATAGATAAATTGTTGAAAGGAACATATATTGTGTTACTGCAAAATAATTATGAGTTGCGGCCGACGGGGGGATTTATGGGTTCGTATGCGATAGTGAACTTTAAAAATGGATTGAATGTGCAGGTCAAAGATATTTATGATGCGGATGGGAAATTGCCGGGACATGTGGAACCACCATATCCGGTACAGGAAGCGTTTTTGCAGGGATGGTGGAAACTGAGGGACAGTAATTGGAAAGTTGATTTTCCCGCGGCTGCCTCTGATATTGATTGGTTTTTGGAACAAGGGGGGGAGAAAAATGTGGATGGAATAATTGCCGTAAATATGGAACTATTTAATAAATGGTTGGAAGTGATGGATGGGGTTCAAGTTACAACTTATGGACAAAAGGTGACGGCCAAAAATATGTATGTATTAGCTCAACGGACGGCTGAGGAAAATTTTGTGCCGGGATCAACCCAAAAACGGGATTTTTTGGGGGCGGTGGGGACAGCCCTTTTTGAAAAGACTAAGAGTGCAGAAGTGATGAAGTTGATTAAGTTAATTAAGTTAATCAAGAATGAATTGAAAAATAGACAAATATTGGTGTGGTTTAAGGATCAAGAACTACAGAAAGAGGCGGAAAAATGGCGATGGGACGGAAGTTTGCCAAAATTACCTTTGGGAATTGGTTATGTGTATGTAGTAGAGAGTAATTTGGGGGCAAATAAAGCGAATTGCTGCATAAAACGTGATTTGGAGATAAGTGAAAAAAACATGAAAATAAAATGGAAAAACGAGAATGAATTTTCGGACAAGAAACCGCCGATTTTTTGGGGAGGAGATTACTTTGATTATGTGAGAGTGGTGGTGAAAAAGGATACTAAAATAAACAAGTTGGCGGTAGATGGCAAAATCCTGAGAAAAGCGACGGAGAAAGATTTTGAGATGCCAAATTCGCTAAGAAAAGAAATTTCGTGGGAGATGTACAACGTGGAAGAATACGGGGACTTTGAGATTATTGGGTTTTGGGTGAGGACGGATGCCAAGAAGGAAAGTATGGCGGAAATTTATTGGGATAATTTGGGTGGCAAGGGGATAATGGTGGACAGACAACCGGGGATAAATGATTTTGGCCTGAAAGTAGATTTCGATGGGGAAAGAATTTTTGACAACAAACTTGCAAACCGGGAAATCATAAGGTTTAATTAGAGAAGTGATTAAGAATTTGAGTATTAGTGCGGTGGTGGTGTTATTAGTTTTTTTAGGTTTGCTTTCCGGAATCAGAACCATTCAAGCCGGAGAAGTGGCGGTGGTGACACGGTTTGGACAAGTAACCGGGAGAATGTTGTCGCCGGGGTTGAATTTGGTGATACCAATTGTTGAGCGGACCCTGAGATACAATACTAAAAAAATTACTTATGAAACGGCGCCGGAAGATAAAAAAGCATTGTCAACCGCCGATTATCGGGATATTCCGGTGGATACCAATACCAAAGACGGGCAGCCGGTGGATATTTCTTATACCATCAGATTTTCGGTAGATCCGACCAAAGCAACCTGGGTGGCGCAGAACATAGGACCAGAAGATGCGTTGGTTGAAAAAATAGTCAAAACGGAATCACGGGTGTGGGTGAGAAACGTGCCGCGAGGCGATTCAGCAGAGGAACTGTACACCGGGGAGGGGTCTTTGAAAGTACAGAATGCGATTTATGAAAAATTAAAGCCGGTGTTTGAGGCCAATGGGTTGATTTTAGATATGGTGGGAATTAGGGAAATTGCTTTTGATAAGTCTTATGTGGAAGCAATAAAAGCCAAGCAGGTAGAGTTAGTGAAGGTGGAGGTAGAAAAGAATAAAGCGGCCCAGGAGCAGTTTAGGAAAGAGCAGCGGATTACGGCGGCAGAAGGACAAGCGAAGGAACAGGAATTGCAGAGAACAACTATTTCGGATGCGCTCCTTCGAAAACTATGGATTGAGAAATGGGATGGAAAGCTGCCTTCTTATGTAGGTGGTAGTGATACTTCATCCTTATTGCAAATACCAAAACTGTAGTAATAAATTATGGATGATGTTGGAAAAATTGAAGAAAAATCGAAAGCGGGGTTTGTGCTGCGAGGCGGGGCACTTGTTATTGATTCTTTGATAGTAGCGTTACCATTGGAATTAATTTTTAGGGCGATTGGGCAGAAAGAAAGTTACATAACAAGTTTGATATTTTTGCTTTATACCTGCTTGATGACGGCAAATGGCGGAGCCACTTTGGGGAAAAAATTTTTTGGATTGAAGGTAATTAGTACTGATGGGGAGAAAGTCGGTTTGGGTAAAGCATTTTTAAGAGAGGTTTTAGGGAAATTTGTGTCATCGGTTGTTCTATCTTTAGGGTATTTTTGGGTAATTTGGGATAAAGACAAGCAATCCTGGCATGACAAAATTGCGGGTACTTATGTGATTAAGCAGGAGGAAATCGGGAAAGGGAAAAAGCTTTTAGCCAGTGTAATTGTATGGACGTTGCCAATTTTAATGTTTTTAATGCTGTTTGCTACTATAGTTTTGATTGCCATTAATCCGAGTAGACAATTGGAAAAAGCCCGTGAATTCCAAAAGATGCAAGAGATACAAAAAGAGATGAACAGCGAAGGTAGGGGTTAAGTTTGGTTTAGACGTGATAAGATCGGACTATATGGAGCAGGTGGAGGAAATTAAAAATAAGGTTGATATAGTAGAATTGGTTTCGGCGTATATACCGCTGAAAAAGGCGGGGAGGAATTGGAAGGCGAATTGTCCGTTTCATGGGGAAAAAACCCCTTCTTTCATGGTCAATCCGGAATTACAGATTTTTAAATGTTTTGGGTGCGGGGAAGGAGGAGATGTGTACAATTTCCTGGAAAAAATGGAAGGGATGACTTTTGGCGAAGCTTTGAAACACCTGGCAGATCGAGTGGGAATAAAACTAACCAGCTATAAACCGAGCAAACAGGAAGAAGAAAAAGAAAAACTGATAAAAATTAATAAGCTGGCCTCTGAAGCATATCAGTACCTGTTAAATAAACACGAAACAGGTAAGAGAGGGCTGGATTATATTTTGGAGCGGGGAGTGACGGATGAATCAATTAGGAAATTCGGATTAGGATATGCTCCTAACGAATGGAATTTTTTGGCTGACTTTTTGGTGAAAAAGAAGAATTTTTCAATTTATGATTTGGTGAAATCCGGACTTTTGGTCGAAGGGAAAAATTATGATCGTTTTAGAGACCGGATTATGTTTCCGTTAAATAATTCACGGGGTGAAGTGGTGGGGTTTGCGGGACGAGTACTTCCGGGGGCGGACGAAAAAGCAGGCGGAAAATATGTGAATACTCCGGAGACGGAGATATATCATAAAAGCGAACTGCTGTATGGGTTTGATGTGGCCAGAAGTGAAATTAAAACCTCCGGATTTGCGGTAGTAGTTGAAGGAGAACTGGATGCGATATGTACTTATCAGATCGGGATAAAAAATGTGGTAGCAATTAAAGGATCGGCACTGACGGAAAAGCAGGTGGAGATTTTGAGACGGGTGACTGACAGGGTAATATTGGCTTTGGATGCGGATATGGCGGGCAATATGGCGGCACGGCGAGGAATAGAAATTGCAGAAAAAAAAGGACTTTATATCGAAACAGTTGACTGGAGCAAGGTTTCCGAAAATATTAAAGATGCGGCAGATTTGGCGGTATCTTCTCCGGAAAAGTTAAGGAAGTTAATAAAAGAAACGATTTCAGTTTATACATTTTTTATTGATACCGCGATTAAAAAGTTCGGGACGAGTATTGAGGGTAAGACCCGGGTAATAAAAGATGTATTACCGCTTTTAGGCATGATTGAGGATGAGGTAAGGAAAGATGAATACCTTAAGGAATTGGCTAAAAAAACGGGGGTAGAGATTGAGGCGATCAGGAAACAATTGAATAAAATAAATGTACTCCATTCGGCAAACCCGGGGCAAGCAACAACCGAGATAAAAACAGCCGGCAGGGGAGAGAGACTGGAAGAATATATTGTGGGATTAGCGCTAAGAAATAATAAAGTTCTGTTGTTAAACAATAAATTAAGTGAGGTGTTTCAGACTGAATTTTGGATAAAAATTTTGAAGGAGTTTAAGGATGGAAAAACAATTAAAACTTTACCAAGTGAATTACGGGGAAAAGTTGAGGATTTGATGCTGCTTGAAGACGAGAAAGACTTGAATTTTGAGAAAGAATGGGGGAAGGCTACTTCTGAATTAGAAGAGCTGAGAATTAGAGAAAAAATTCCGAATGTTGGCGGTAAAGAGCTTTTGAAATTGACCAGAAGGCTGTCGGAGTTGACAAAAGGTCTATAATACTCGTATAGATTATTTGTAACCTGACGGTCCCGTAGCAGTCGCAACAGGATTTGACACAGGTGATTTTTTTTTCCAAAGAATAATTATGAAGACTATGACCTTGACTGAAGACATCGTACAACTAGTGGAAAAGGGCAAAAAACAGGGATATTTGACGCTGGATGAAATTCTAAAATTTTATATTAATGCGGAAGACAGGCTGGAAGAGCTGGACTATTTTTTTAGTAAATTGATAGATGAAGGAGTGGATGTATTTGAGACTGTGACAGAAGATGAGATAAAAGAGGACGAAAAAGAAGTTTTGGAATTGGATAAAGAAATAGAAGCGTTGACAAAAGTAGATACCGCCGGATCAACCGATCCAGTGCGAATGTATTTGCGGGAAATCGGAAAAATTCCACTTTTGAAATCTCCGGAAGAGATCGAGCTGGCCAAAAAAATTGAAAAAGGAGATCGGCGAGCAAAGAGAAAATTGACGGAAAGTAATTTACGTTTGGTGGTATCGATCGGAAAGAAGTATGTAATGAGGGGTTTGTCACTACTTGATTTGATTCAAGAAGGGAATCAGGGATTAATCCGGGCGGTGGAAAAATATGAATGGCGAAAAGGGTTTAAGTTTTCAACATACGCCACTTGGTGGATCAGGCAGGCGATAACCCGGGCAATAGCGGATCAAGCGAGAACGATTCGGATACCGGTACACATGGTGGAGACGATAAATAAAATTATCCGGGTGCAAAGACAATTGATGCAGCAATTAGGAAGAGAGCCACAGGCAGATGAAGTGGCGGCACATATCGGGGAGGGGATGACGGCAACACGAGTTCGGGAAATATTGAAAATTGCCCAAGATACAGCTTCTTTGGAAACTCCGGTAGGGGATGAGGAAGATTCAATGCTGGGGGATTTCATTGCTGATACTTCACAGCCGACCCCGATAGAGGCCGCATCAAAAGAACTATTGAAAGAAAATATTGAAGAAGTATTGGCGACACTATCCGATCGGGAGGCCAAAGTACTGAAAATGAGATTTGGACTGGAAGGAAAGAATCCAATGACATTGGAGGAAGTAGGAAAAGAGTTTGGAGTAACCAGGGAAAGAATCAGACAAATTGAAGCTAAAGCACTGAGGAAATTGAAGCATCCTTCAAGACGTAAAAAACTGCAGGATTATTTGGATTAAAAATGAAATTAAAGTTAACACCGGCGGAATTGAGAGCAGAAGCCTTTAGGGATTTAGTATTAAGGTTGAAAGGGGCGGCAACAACGGAAGAATTAGTAGAAGCGGCAGAAGCAATTGGAGGTCAAGCGAAAAAGGTGATTAAGGGTAATAATATATTTTTGGAAAAATGTCGCACGGATCCTGAGAAAAAAGGTTAGATTTTTTGGGCGAGAATGGCGAGAAATAAAGGAAATTCATTTCTGGCACGATTTTCCATGCGGGAGTTTTTACCGACACTTTCTTTGTCTGATGACCACTCTTCAAGGCTGGTGACCGTGAAATTATTATTTTGTAATAAATTAAAATAGTGGGAAATAGGGTAGTGAAAGGACCAGGTAATGGGGGAGTTTTTTTCTCCCGGATGAGTAGTGATGGGGATTTTCAGGGGGGACAAATAGCGATTGATGCGGCGGTATTCAAGCTTATTCTGAGCATCTATTTCCCAAGAGGATTGGCGGGGAATTCTAAAAGCAGGATGGTTTAAAACAATTAATAATTGACCATTTGTTTGGAGAAAATTGAAAGCGTTTTTTATGACATTGTCCTGGCTATCGATATTTTGCAGAGCCAAAATTATGGAGGCGTGAGTGAATTTTTGATCGGGGATTGGTAAAACCTGAGAAATATCGGCAGTTTGAAAGATGTGGCGGGATTTTTTTTGAGCTTCTTTGATTAGTGAAGAGGAAATATCCAAACCCAAGTAGCGAAGGTTTTTGGGTAAAGCCCGGGCGAAAATGCCTTCACCACAAGCGAAATCAATTAATGAATAATCGTTCGACACGCGCAAATGCGCGCTTCGCGTCCCATCCTTCGGTTGGCTCAGGACAGGTCCCAGCTCAGTGCTATTTGCTGGCGTGTCTGCACGATTTAAATTTAGAAGTCTAAGGGAGTTGGGGATGACGATTTTTTGGTGGTAATAATCACCAACATTGCCCAGGGATTTGGAGTACCAGGAAGCGGATTTTTCCCAGGAAGTAGTATTAACCTTCATAACCATGGGGATTTTTTGAGTGCCAGAGCCAGGCTGATTTGATAATAGTATCCAGATCGGAATATTTGGGAACCCAATTAAGTGCCTTTTTGATTTTGGCAGCGTCGGCAACCAGTTCAGGGGGATCGCCTTCACGACGGGGATTTTCAGTAATCTCCAACTTTTGATCGGAAACTTTTTGGATAGTATCGAGGATTTGGCGATTAGACCAGCCTACTCCGGAGGCAACATTGAATTGGTCGGTAGGGTGAGAATTGTTTAAAGCTTCCAGTGCAGCTAAATGAGCTGAACAAAGATCCTCCAAATGAATATAATCGCGGATACAAGTACCGTCCGGGGTGGGGTAATCGGTACCAAAAAGACTGAAGGATTTTTTTTGGATGACGGAATGGATAGCTATGGGAATAATGTGGGATTCGGGATGGTGATCTTCGCCATATTGGCCGTCGAGATCGGCACCACAGGCGTTGAAATAGCGAAGCGAGATAGACTTTAAGCCATACTGACGGTCAAAATAACCCAAAAGTTGTTCAAAATATAATTTGGATAAACCATAGGGATTAATGGGAAGAAGAGCAGTATTTTCGAGAATGGGTACGATAGGAGGTTGGCCGTAGACAGCGGCCGTGGAGGAAAAAATTAGTTTTTTCACATGGTGTTTGATACAGGCCTGCAGAAGAGCGGTAGGTTTTAGGGTATTGTTATCAAAATATTTTTGAGGATTAATGACGGATTCTCCGGCTTGAATAAAACCGGCAAAATGAATAATGGCGTCTATTTGGTGGGAGGAAAATATTTGATCCAATAGTTTGGAATCAGAGACATTACCCTGATAAAAATCTAAATTTTTGGGAAGAGATTTACGGTTTCCGACTTCTAAAGAATCTAAAACAATGGGAGTGTGATTTAGCTTTAAAAGCATGCGGCACATATGACTGCCAATATAACCAGCGCCACCGGTAATTAAGAGCTTCATGGGATGATTTTAGCAATGTTTTTATTAATAGCAAAAATACGAAATAAAGTTAATATATTGAGTAGTATTGAATGTACTATTCGTATATAGTAATATTAATTATATGGGTTACGCTGGTAAGCTTGATTTAAAGATAAGAGCGATTGAATTGAGAAAGAAAGGTTATTCATATAATCAAATATTAAAAGAAATTAGAGTCTCAAAAGACAGTTTAAATCGATGGTGTAGTGATATTAAATTAACGAGATCTCAATATGCCAAAATAACAAAGCGGGTTACTGATGGTGGAAACAGAGGCAGATTAAAAGGATCAAAAACAATGCATTTAAGAAGGCTTGAAGAAATAAAGACTATGAAAATATTGGGTTTAAAGGAAGTTGGGAGAATGACGAAAAGAGAAAGGTTTATTGCAGGTGTGAGCTTGTATTTGGGGGAGGGGAATAAAAACGATCAGATTGTAGGATTCAGTAATGCAAACCCAATGATTATAAAATTTATAATGGATTGGTTTAGAGAGTTTTGTGAGATTCCAGAGGAACGGTATATCGGTCAAATTTGGATTCATGATGATAAAAATGAATTACAGGCAAGACGTTATTGGTCGAAATTAACAAAAATAAATATTCAAAAATTTAACAAAAGTTATATTTCCAAGAACATAAAGAGTAAAAAAGTAAGGAAAAATATCCACAACTTTGGAGTTATTTCAATTAGGGTTCCTATGGCAAGGGTACAAAGAAGAATTTTGGGATGGATGGATGGGATTTTGAGCAACTAGCAGGTATAATTAAGGAGTTCTTTTACAAATATTCCGCGGTGGCGCAACGGTAGCGCGGCTCCCTGTCGAGTGTAAGGCAGCTTTTCTGAGTAATTGGAATCGAAAATCGGGCTAATTCGGGGAACTCCTACTTCGCATAATGCTTCGTAGGACAATCCCGAGCTAAATTCCCAAATTTCGTTTAGGATTTGTCCTGAGCGCAGTCGAAGGATAAATGTGTAGAGACTATATACCCGATCCCTTCTTCACGTGAAGCCTCGAAGGGTAATGAGATAGTCCAGGCCTTTTGGTAACAAGAGGGTTTCTGTAAGGAGAAGGTTCGGGGTTCGAATCCCTGCCGCGGAGCAGAGCGGTCCACTGAGGGCCAAAATCAGCCGATTGTCCCAATACATCGGCTTTTTTAGTGGGTTCGAATATTCGGGCTGTCGGGATGGCTACTTTATCCATTTTCGAACTATTGGTAGCGTCAACCGCAGCGGAGAGAATTTGGAAGGCTTTGGTATAGGTGTAGGACAAGACTCCGGCGTTTATAGTGAGAGATGCGAAGATAAGTTTGATTAGCTGGCGTTTATATTCCTTAACTTGGGTCTTGAGCCAAATCTCTTTGGCTCTCTGGGACAGGTCATAAATATTAGTGGCCAATTCATAATATTTGGCGTTGGCATTGGAGTGTTTCTTCAAAGACTGCTGGATGGTTTCTTTTTCCTGGGTGTACTGCTTAAGTTTTTTCTGGTAAAACTCCTCGGTAATTTGGCCGTCAATTTTATCGTCGTACATCTTCCCGAATCTTTTTTCGGCAGTTTCCAAACGTCGGTTAAGCTCTGTCACCGAAGCGGAGTAGTATTCAATCTCATCTTTGTGGCTGTCTTTAATGGCTTTCCTAATCCACTCAACAATTCGGGCGTTCTGAACTCGCAGTTTGTCGAATATTGTTAGAATCTGGTTTTCAATCTCCGGCTCTTTGAACCAGACCTTTTGTGTACATCCTCGGTAATGGTTACAATGGCCATAAACATTACTCTTCTGGGTTTCCCAGGTGATTAAGCCACCACATTCCTGGCAGTGAATCAAACTTTGGAAGAGGTAGGCATGTTTACGGTATTTGGGGGTATTTTTGCCTTTGAGAACTACTTGTACTTTAGCGAATATCTCCGGGTCAATGAAGGTCTCCTGGTTGCCTGGGTATAGTTCGTCGTTCCAACGAATCTGGCCAATATAGAAAGGGTCGGAAAGGTATTTAGCGATACGGCTTTTAGGAACTTTGGCTCCACCAGAACTCCGCATGCCTGAGTCATAAAGCATCTGTGTAAGTCTCCGAAGGGAATAGTTGCCGGTGACATATAAATCAAACATCTTTTTAGCAAAGGGAATTTTATCGGCATCCGGAATGTGGGTTTTGTGTCCCTTCTCCCCGATGGTTTTATACCCATAGGGAGGTCGGGTGGGAAGCCACCCCTGGGCGATTTTTTCTTTCTGTCCCTTTTTAACCTCTTCCGAGAGATTGTCGATGTAATTTTTAGCAAAGACAATCCTGATAGCCCAGTTGAGTTTTTCTTGGGAGCGGGAGTTTTTGTGAAGTACCAAGCTGTCTTTAACAAAGTGGACCTGCCGCTCTTCGTCTTTATCCAACCACTCATCCACCATAACCGCATCCTTGAAATTGCGGGTAAGTCGGTCTACTTTTTCAATGATTACAATTTTTACTCCTTCCCGGTTGATATAGTCCATCATTCCATTAAATATTTCCCGTTGTTTTCGGCCACTAGCTGATTCGGAGATGGAGAAAACTTTGGCAGCGTCGTAGTTTTGCCGTGTGGCATACTCTTTGAGTAGTTTCTCCTGAGCGGGAAGAGAATAGCCGGTTTCTTCCTGCTCTTTACTGCTAACCCGGCATAATAGGACGGCTTTCATATTGGTTTAAGATTAGTTATATTGTTAAGTAATGTCAAGTAGCTGTAGCTAAAATAGTTCATTTTTTTCCAGTTGGTTAAAGGTTATTGCATAAGGCACCATCCGGCGATAAATGTTATTTAGCCTTATTTGTTTCCGAGTAGGTTTACCGGCATAACAATTTCTTTTGATTTGGCTTTCCAGTTTATGTGCCCTGGCATAACCGTTTAGCAGGTAGGAAAAAGGGTAAAAACTACCACTACGAGTTTTGTTTTTGGAACTGTAGGTTAGATTGTAGCAGTGCCGACAGGCGAAGTATTTGCCGCTCTTATAAAGGACACCTACCCGCCTACCACAATATTCCCCGTTAACTTGCCAGGGACATACAAACCAGTATCTTCGACCACCAAAATGACAGGGAGTGGTGGTTAAGGGAATATTATAGTTAAAATTTTCTTGAACACCGTCGTCTCCGGTTTGAGTGTAGTTGAGACACATGCTATCAACCAACAATGATACTTCGATTCCAATGGAGGACTCGGTTTTGGAAAAGCCATCTGTCCATTTAATAGTTCCTCTACTCCAACCATCCAGATATCCATACTTTTTCAGCCACCACACTTGAATCTTTATTAGGTAGTCCACTTCTTGTTTTTTTGACCAGTAATATCTGCCCATAAGCTTTATAAAATGCCGAAATCATTAGAGATTGGTAGTAATTTACCCATGTTTATTCTCCTGAATTAACTGGTTGTTACCCAAGATTGCCGTTTCAGTTTTGATATTAAGTTGAAGCTGTGGCTGCTTTATTATTTTTAAGGTTTGGATAGCGGATAAGTAATGGCGGTTAGCCCTATCCAGCTCCTTACTTAAAAGCGAGAAAAATTCTAAATCAATCCTACTCAACCCGTCTTTATCCAGTAGGTTATTTACCCGACGTTGGATTTCCAGAGTCCGGCAATAATTTATAGCCACAAGTTCAGCGGTAGCTTTTTCGCTGGTAGCCTTACAGTCATACTCAATCTGCAATTGCCTGCTTAAATAAATTGCCAAAGTCTTATATTGTTCCGAAAGGGCGGTTGTCATCAGCATACCGTTATCAAATTCCAGTAGCGAAAGAGCTTTGAAGACATTACCACCGGGTTCAATTTTAAGTTCCCCGGCAGCTGACTCCCTTACTCCTCTTTCGAGAATCAGGTCCGGGTCATATCCAAGTTTAAGTTTTTTTAAAAGCTCCAGGTTTTGCTCAGTGGTTTGAATTTGTTTATCTGAAGTCATATTTATTCCCTTTCGGTAAAGGCATTCAGGGCGGATACAAGTTCTGCCTTGGTAGTGTATTCACCTTCGTTACAAAAAAGTACTGTCTTACCTTGATTGTTTATACCCCTGCCATAATTGACCCGGAGGTAAACAGATTGACCATTTTGCCATTTAATCGAGCGTGTCCTGTGGGAAAAACGGCGGATGAAGTGGGTTTGGCACTTAGCTACCTCCTTACCATTCCTAATTATTTTATAAGTGAATATTTGGCGTGATTTCATACGATTGGTAAAATCTCCTGTTTTGGTGTTTCAGTAACCCCGAATATTTCCTTGGCTTTTTCAAATAAGTCGTCATTGTTTTTAGTATTATCGACGGAAGTTTCCAAGGGATTAGGAGTGTTTCCTCCGTCATTAAATCTATACAATTTAGCTTCAGTTTTACCAACTTTTCTTTTTTCGCCTGAAAAAGATATCTTTTCCATCGATATTAAATCTTCCAGGTAATTACGGATGGTTCTTTCGGTGGGTCTTTTAAAAAAGCTGTCGTCCCAGTGGTCATAAATATCGACTGAGGTAAAAAGACTTTCTATACTTCCGTTAGTAACCAACTTTTTCATCAGTTCCAGTACCTTTTTGGCTTTATTTTGTCTTTTAGCTTCCCGACTGCTGGTTATCACCCGGGATGAATACTCGCCATCTATATAATCAAGAATTACTTCCCCTGGCGTTTCGTCAAAGCGGGATAGACTTACCAACTTTCGTTGATTGCTGTTGGGATCGTCCGGTTCCAGTCGAGAAAATTCCATAATAATATCGGCGTAGGACATTAAAGCCCCAGAGCCCCTGCTGGCTGTTCCTTCGTTACCTCCGGATTTTCTGAAATGGTGAACCAACAACACGGCAATATTTTTCTCTCTGAAATAGTTTAGGGGTAATAGTGCGGCGTTTACTTGGGAGGAATCGTTTTCATCCGTGACGGAGGAGAAGGTAGTCATGGTGTCAATTACTGCCAGAGATATGTCGAATTTTATAGAGTAATTTGCGGCTTTTTCAATCCAGGCAACCCATTCCTCATATTTCAATTTTCTTTTTAGTGGGTTGCATAGTATATGGATAGGTAGTGTTAGGTTCTTTTCTTCCCGCCTTAGTACCCACTGGGACTCCCTTTCCTCGGAGAGAAACAGGACGTTGCACTTATGGGTTTTTTGACCAGCAAGAGCAACCTCTTCCTGCATACACCTAAACAATTCGGCTAGGAGGGTTGTTTTTCCTGCTTTCCATAAGGCAGACAGTAAGGTTATATGACCCTTGGCTAGGTAACCGTCCCACAGCCATTCAATTTGGTAATTATCTTTTTCCAGTTCACTTAATAGTTTGGGTTCAAAATCGAGGGTAGGGTTTGTTTTTTCTTTCGTACCGGTTCTGGCTTCAAAATCGACGGAGGAATGCCCCCTTTGTATATATAGATTCCCTCGACTTTTAAGAAAGTTATAGGCGTTTTGGAATTTGGCTTTGGCGTCCGTCTTGGTAAATGACCGGCCAAAGTCTTCATAAGTGTGTGCGGCAGTAAGAATTAGTTCCCAGGCAATATCTTCGGGGTGCTTTTGGAGGACAGAGCAGGCTAACCGGTATAGTCTGTCATCTCTTGCCCCAATAGGCACATTAAGACTGCCCCGAACGTCTAGGGGTGGTGAGTAGCTGTCTATTGCCAGGGGTGTTTCATTCTTACCCTCCAATTCAGGAAATTCCGGCAGTTCTTTTAGTCGTTCTCCTAAATCGCCCTCAATTTCCCAGGTATAAATGTGGCCATCAAACTCTGAAGGGGGAATAACTACAAAGCCATGTTCACCTCGGACATCTAATTCTTTCCCTCCTACCCGGACAGTATTCTTTACCCCCTCTTTATATTTAAAGTAGATATGTTTCCCTCCAGAGACAGTGTTGACCATAACCGGGGATTTATACGGGCACGCTTCTTTACCATCCCAGTCTAATACGGTGACCCCTGAGATTTTTCCGGTTACAAGTCCAATGGCATTTATTCCGGGTTTGCCAAAGCTGGACTCTATCTCCTCATTGGTTGGCAGTCTTTCGATGAACGGCATCCAAGAGGGAACGGCAGGTTTCTTGTCAAATTTTTCCGGGTCGATTTTGCCATCTTTATCAACTTTGTGACTCAAAATAACTGGGAAAACGGAAAAATCAAATTTATCACGGTATTCTTTAGCGGTTTGGGTGAGATTCATGGTTGACCTCCTTGTGTGGTCTGTAAAAGACCGGCTGTTTCTTGGCCGCATTCCATCTTTGCCAAGAGTTCAAAAATACCTACTAGGGCATTTGCTACCTCTTTTAGCTCCGTTGGGGGAAGGGTAACTTTGTAATCCTCCTGAAGGATGGCATTAAGTTCTAATAGTAAAGTTGAACTGACCATATTAAAAATTCTCCTGATATAACTTTTCTTTAAGTTGCTTAATGGCTGTAACAAATTTCCGGGCGTCTACCATGACTTCCGGGGAGTTTTCTTTGGCGAAGTTAAAATTTTGAAGTAATGATTCTCGTTCTGGGGTATCCAGGAACACAAATTGAGACCTCCTGGGGTCTGTGACTTTATCAATGTTTACCAGTATTTGGTCTTTGGCAAAGAGGAAACAGGCGGCGTAAAAACTGGTTGTTCGGAAGTAACAGTCTGAGTTTGAAGGATTATTCATACATCTCCTCTCCTAATACCGGACGGGCTGATTCCAGAAGATAGAGACCAGATTCGCTCATTTCAAGCTGAGAGAATTGAATATGATGACTGTCTAAGAAGCGTTTTTGACGGTTGGCGGCTTTGGCTAAATCAAGTATTTTGTTGGTCATTACCCGGACGACGAAGGTTCGTTCGCTGGCGTTATTTTTGCCTCGGAATTTTCCAATATTTTTCCAGAGGGCAATGTCCAACTCTTGGGCAATATCTTCCCAGTTCAATCCCGGGATTCTTGAGCTAAAAGCTTTTCCTAGTATGTCTCCGGCGTATTTTTGGTTATAGAATTGCATTCTCATATGGCTATTTATTTCCAGAGCCATAAGAGTTTGAGCAACAAAAAAGAGCTGCTAACAAACACCCAGATGGTCCGGATATTTATTAGTAGCCCTTCTATTTCGCTACCAGGGACACCCCGCAGGTGTCTTATAGGATTTTAATTCAATTTAGCTATGGAAGCAACTTTAAATATTTACTTCCCTAATACAATAGACGACAAACGGTTTTAGGCTGTCCAACCCCAGTCAATAAAACGCCTGTTTTCCTGTTTACAGTTTTTACACCTAATTTGTATTTTGAGTCTTCCATATTCAAGCTCTACATCGATATCTGCTGGAGCTTTGTTAAAAAGTAAGTCATTTAGCCTATTTAGATAGGCGTATTTGTAAAGCATGGAACCGCAATAATCACATTTCAGTTCAGCTCCTTTTATCGTCTTTGGGTCTTTAATATTTTTTATACAATCGTCGCAGATGGAATTGTTGGAAATTTTTTCATCGTTGTGTGACTGGTGGATAGCTACCGGTTTCTCCCTGCACTTACTACAGAATAGTAAATCCATGGTGTATTCTGCTTCGCCATATTCATCTCGCTTTTTGCTCCAATACAGGGCTTCTTTAGATACCTTTTCATGCTCCACCTCGTATAGTTCGTGCTGTTTGTCACGAGGTAGAATTATAAGTTCTGCGTTTCTTTTTTGCCAGAAGTAATTACCAAAGTTATGTTCTATATCCCAGGCCTCATTCACTTTTTTGGCAATTTGTTTTTGGACAATATCAAAGATTGACCACAACTCTCTTTTTAGACTACTCAATCTATGTTCGATGGCATCAAAAATTTCCTGTTTTATGAATAGGTCATAATCTTCCTCCCTTGCGTGTTCCGGAGTTATCTCTTTATTTTTAACTTTTTCTTCAAGTTCATCCCCCCATAAACTTATAAATTGGTGTTCATTGTCTACGGATCGGGTTTTGGCCTGCCGTACGATTTGGTCTACATATTGCTTAGTTTTTAAGTCCAAGTCTTCAATTTTGATATTTTTTTCGACACCAACTTCTCTGATTCCGTTTGAAATAAAACTCCTTGCCCCATATTTATTCTCATATTCCTTTAATTCTTTTTCAAATTTTCCTAAACTTGTGAGTGTGTTTCCATCAACGAAACCTTTATTTTCCTCTTGCTTCGACCAGTCCTTGAATTTTTGAATTGCCACCCACATAGATTTAACATCAGTGCCATGAACATACTCGACTCTGGGAATGAGATAAGGATGAATATTTTGTTGTCCATATAACAGCTCAAACATCGGGGGTGTTTTTTCGCCAGACACCGCTTCCGCTAATTCAGATAGCAAGTCATATATTCTGTAAAGTTCCTGAGCTAATGCTGCGTCACCTTTAAATAAATCCTTTCTCCATTGCGGGTGAAGGTTAATGTAGTAATACCAATGTTCCAGCGGGTCAATGTTACCAGCAATCCTTGCTACCTGTTCTGATAATACTTTTAATTTTACTAAATCCAACCCGTATCTCTTAAGTATGTCTGCACCATCCTTTTTGAGGGGAGAAAAGTCGAAATGTAGAGAAGGTGCGGCAGAAAAGTATCTATCTTTGTTTCTGTCTCCGGAAATAGAATGTTGCTGTTGCTTTAGTGAGTGGAGAAGTGACAAAAAACTTTGAAAGTCAGTGCACCAGCTAATGTGGTTTATGCCAGAGGGCTTTCTCGTGCCAACTGGCTGTTTAGCCAAAGTAATATTGAATGCATATCCGGAATGTCCCCAATTCACCATTCTGAACCTATGCTGTTTGTAGTAGTCCAGATTTTCTAAATCTTCCCAAAGTAATCCTTCGTGGACCTGATTTTTTGACAATGCGGCGATAATTAAAATTTGGTGGGGACTATAGTAGTTTACCGGCATTAATTTGTGTGAGCCGTCTTCTAATGTGATATCTTCTTCGATTTGAAGTAGTGGCTTTAGAAAACCATCTGCCTCGGCAGCTCTAAGGAATGAACTATTTATGTTGTTCAACTTGTGGTGCCTGTGGTAGTCAAATTCACAATATTCAATGAAAGTTTTCTCTGAAAATAGTTGCTCTTTATCGACGGGGAGCATCCCTTGGCTATTCTTATTTTCCATACTTATCTACCTAACTGTTTATCCAAAAAATGGGACTATTGAATTAGGTTGGCCTTATTGTATGATACTGTTAAGAAATATCAAGTAATTTGGCTATGAAAAGAGTAAAGTTACCAGAACTATTATCTCTGGCTCAGGCGAGCGAGATTTTGAAAGCTCACCCTAATTCTTTACGGAAATGGGACCGGGAGGGAAGACTGAAGGCGGTCCGATTTGGCGAGAGAGGAGATAGGCGTTATCGGAGAGAAGATTTGGAAAAGTTTATTAACAATAGGACAAAATGAATATAAAAGTAGTAAAGATTTCTAATTGCAAAATAGTGACCCCAACTGGATCTGGTTCGAACCGTTTAGATGAGATTATTTTAACACTCAAGAAATTGTGTTATCTAGTGCATAATATAAGCAATAAGGACAACTGCAAATGCGCAATATACTCCAATATTTTAACGAACGTTTTCCCGTTATCCCGGTTTTGTTGTTTGCCACCGGGTACGCCGGTCTGCTGATCGGTAATGTTTACGGAATTGGTATCTGGAAACAGTCGTTCCTGGGAGCCTTTAGTCTTTTTATTACGGTATCGGGGATATTTTTATGCTTTCTATTCAGGCAGAGGGTAGTCGACGAATTCCGGGATTATGCCCATGATTCAAAGTATTTTCCTAACCGACCTGTCCAGAGGGGGCTCGTCACCAAAAGTCAGGTTTTTATCATGGGTCTTGTAGCCTTATTGATGGAGTTGGTATTAGTCTCCCGGATTGCTCCTCTTTTATTATATTTGCCTGTGCTTTTTTATAATTTTTTAATGGCCAAAGACTTTTTTATCAAAAACTGGTTGGACGGTCATTTTACAACCCACTTTTTTATTCATGAAACGTTTTTTATTATTTACGGCTGGTTTTTTATCACTTCCCTCAGTTCCCATCTCAGCTTTGCCCGGCTCCTTCCGGTGCTGGGAATATTGGTCTTTGGGCCCATGACGGTTGAGCTGATCAGGAAATACACCCCAAGGCGCAGTAGCCGCGGGGGGATAGTCAAAGACAGTTATTGCGCCGTTTGGGGAGCTAAAAATACTCTTTGCTTTCTTATGCTGCTCACGTTTTTATTGGGATTTCAGTCTTCTTTGGTCAAATCCAACCAGTTATTTATTATAGTTGCTGCGGTAATTATTCTTACCCTGCTTCTCCTCAGGAAATCGGACAAATTGGTCATTTTCCTGGGTGCCGGACAGTACCTGTTATTTTCCCTGCTTGCCAACTTATTTTAATGATTACCGGAAATAACTTCGGGGAAAACATTTTTGATGCCACCAACATTGGCGAAAATTATCCCGGAGTGACCTTGCCGCTGACTTTTTCGTTTGTCCGGTCTGCATATACCCATGTTTATACTGGTTTTTTAAGGCTGCTTTTAACCTCGAATAAAAAGATAATTGAAAACTCGTACGCGGTATCCAATCTGGTGGCTTATGTCGACGGTCGGATTTTTTACAACCTGACCAACTGGTACCGTTTATTAAAAAGCCTGCCCTTTTATCAGTCCAATAAAAAGTTTTTCAACCGGATGCTATCTCCGGTTAAATCGCTAGATACCATTGATGCCGAACCCTCCCGGGTCAGTTTTCTGTCCGGTTTTATGTATATTTTTTATATCCTGTTTCCGTGGTTTAGGACTGCGGTTTTCGAGCGGGATTTCAAAAATTTATTTGTGGAATTTGACCCTCTAGTCTGGAAAAAATATCCGACTGTTCAGCTTATTAATAAATTTGAGCAGCTGCGTGATTCCTTTTTTGGTTTATGGGCAAATACGATTGTTAATGACTTCCATGTCATGGTTTTCTGGGGACTTTTGGTTTCCGTGGCTAAAAAGACTTTTAACAAACCGGAGCTTTTTTTGAATTCAGTAGTCAGTGCCCGGATGTTTCCAGCCAGTTTAAAACCCCTGGAAGAATTGAAAAAGATCACTCTTTCCGTTAGAGATTCGCCCGGATTGGTCAGGCTATTTGATTTACCAGCACCCGAAATTTGGAAACTGGTGATGACGGACTCCCAGTACCGCAGTTTAAAGACTGATTTATTAACTTATCTTGACAGGTATGGTGACCGGTCCGGACAAGAATTGAAACTGGAAGTTCCGAAGTTTTCTGAAAAACCGGAACAGGTTATATCCTTGCTTCAGGGATATCTTCAAACCCGGGACCACAATACCGGAGATAAAAAACAGTTTCCCCAACCCATGTTCGTAAAACAGCCAATTTTACTGCCCCTGGTTTCACTGCTGAAATATATCGCAGTCAGGGGGATTTACCGGCGGGAGAAATATAGGCTGATGCGGGGCCGGGCCTACGGTATTGCTAGGGCGGTTTTTCTGGAACTGGGGGACAGGCTTAAGGTCGGCCACCATATCGCTTCCAGTGACGATGTCTTTTATTTGGAATATTCCGAACTTGCCTCATTGGTACTGTTCCAAAGCATCCCCATTAATCCAAGGGATCTGATTTCCCGGCGTAAGAAATTGATTGACAGTTATAAACACAAAAAAGTTACCACCCGGACTTTAGCTTACAATTGGAACTTAGATTCTTCCCAGCTGGTACACGATGAAGGTATATTGCCCAAAAAACTGACCGGTACCGGCACTTCCATTACCCCACCTGTTACCGGCAGGGTGGTAGTTATGGAGGAATTTTCTGTTTCAATCCCGGTTAACGGTGCTATTTTAGTTACCAAAAAAACCGATCCCGGCTGGACCGTGCTGTTTCCCATGATTAAGGGTATTATCACTGAAACCGGATCAACCTTATCGCACGCTTCGATTATCGCTAGGGAATTGGGTGTTCCCTGTATTACCGGTGTAAAAAATTGCACCACAATTTTAAAAACGGGGGATATTGTGACTGTTATTCCCGGAACCGGTGAAGTGGTGGTAAAAAATATATGAAACTTTTGCAAAGTCTGAAAATTGCCGATTATATTTCCCTTTCAGGTTTAATTACTATCTGGCTGGCAATTGTCGCTATAATTCATAACCAGCCGTTTACCGCGATTTTTCTGACGCTTTTTAGTTTCGGCATTGATATGGCTGATGGTTTTGTTGCCAGAAAGACCAAATCGTCGTCGAAATTCGGGCTTCAGCTGGACACTATCATTGATACGATTAATTATCCTGTATTTATTGCTCTTTTTGCCTGGCAGTTTCTGCTGGGCCGGTCGGTTTTAGGTTCTATTACAGCTATCATAATTTTAATTTTCAGCAGCCTTAGGCTTTCCCGGATGGCAATTGATGGGATTAAACAAACCGGAGATAAAAAATATTACGAAGGTGTGGTTACGCCGCATATCCTTGCTGTTGAGATTATGCTTTTCTACTTGTCATACTTTATTTTTCCCGTAAACACAATTATTACGGCACTAATTTTAATTTGCCTATCAGTGCTGATGGTGAGTACTATGAAAACTTATAAACCGGATAATTTGTCAGGTGTTATCGGGTTTACCCTGGTTCTTTGGCTGATTAGTCTTTACAAATTAATACTATGATTAAAGCTCTGCTGATTTTACTGTTAAACCTCTTTAACTTTTGGATAGTCGTTCGGTTTAGGAAGGCGAACTATATTTCCCAATTTGCAGCCAGAAAAATAATGCACATCACTACTGCACTGGGATGTTTAGTCGCTGTGGTGATATTAAGCCAATACTGGTATGCGACGGTTTGTCTTTTTTTTGTCTTATTTTATTTTGCCTTGCATTTTGGTAAGAAAACCAGGGTGCTGGATTCTGAAAATCATAAAAGTCTTGGTGTACCGCTTTATCCTGTTGGTCTGGCCATTATGTCTATTTTTCTTTGGGATAACAGGATTATCCATATCCTGGGTATCCTGGTTCTCGGTATCCCCGACAGTCTGGGTGCTGTTGTCGAAGAGTGGGTGAAGCCGTATGCTTCCAAATATAGCCGGCTCATCAAGTTTTTGGTCTACTACGCCCTGACTGCTTCATTGTTAATTTTTGGACTCTCCCTGCCATTGGCACTTGGCGTTGGTCTGTTTTTAGCGGTTGTCGAATCAGTTTCCCCTTATGGGTTTGATAATCTTACTGTCCCCATAGCTTTCGCAATTTCTATTTTGATTTTAAATGTAGTCTGATCATCAGGTTGTGAGCCCACCAGTGGATCAGACATCCGGTAATAACTGACAGTAATACCGTATCGATTGGAACTGAAAAAAACACCACATATACAATTCCCACGCAAATAACTCCGTCAACCAGGTCTATAAATTCAAAAAATATCCTTTTGGAATTTTTTGGCAGGGTTCCGGGCGGAATTTTTAACCGCCGTTTCATAAAACTATTAGGAAGTTCTCCCAGTGAATAGGAAGCACCGATAAACATAAACCCGGTTATAGCTGAAGATAGTGATGAAATATTAATCTGAGACCTTAACAGGGTACTTGATTGCCAAAGTAGGGAACCTGTAGCTGATGTTACCAAACCCATAACTGTTACTCCCAACCAGGTTTTGTTGTCACCAAAAACTCTTTCTCCTAAAAAATTCAGATGGCCGTCAATTGGTTTTTTAAGGAAATTGAACCATTTCTTTTTTAGGCATATTATCTGAAATATGCCTGCAATGGCTACTGGCAGAGCCAGCAGGAGTGCAGATACGGCTTGAACCATGGGAATAATACTATTTTGCAAACAAAACCGAGCGCCAATACTTCAAAAAGGAAATAATTAGGACCTGGTACAAAACGATAGCCAAAACCACTTCCACCGGAGTACCCAATATTGGGACAGTCACTCCGGTAAAGTTAGACGTCACGCTTTCGGTATAAATTCTGCCTTTACTTGCCAAAAGAACTACCTCAACAATATAGAAAACCAGGGAGCTTGATAACAGGTATACGCCGAAATGGTTTGATATATTTTGTTTGGGACCATTTTTTACAAACTTGCTTCCGAGCCACATTCCGGCAAAAATCATCAGCACCCAGACTCCGACCCGGACAAAACTTATATCATGGTAAAAGTAAGACCAGCTAGGATAACCGGGAGTCCTGACCAGCGGTTCGATTAATAACTCATAAAGCGTAATACCAACAGCGAGAATCAAAGCTGTTGAAAAAAGGTTGGCTTTATTGAAAGCGGTTATCAGGCTGTTTTTTACAGTCTGGGTCCAGGCAAAATAAAAAGATAGGACTAATATTCCGAACGTGGGTGCATAATACAGGACTTCAATCGGAACCATTCCCAGTCCGCCGGCGCTAATAGCCAGGACCTCCGGTGCATAAGACCTGATCCCCAGGGCTACCAGCATATTTTCCGCCATAATGGTAAAAACGGTTACAGGAATTAAATATAAGATAAATTTATTTATCGCCGGTGATTTTGGGAAAAAGCTTTCAATCAAATGAATGCTCAGCTGAAATATTACAATCCATCCGATTGTCAGAGTGATACTCAGATCATTGTAAAAATAACTGAAAAATCCGAGATGGGAAGTGTTCCACATTGGGGCAGTGAACAGCTCAAACAACAACACACCCATACCCATGATTAACAGTTTTTTTCCGGGATCTTTGTATTTCTGTTTTAAGAGAAGATAACTTATGGTAATTCCCAAAAGAGCTAATATGGTAATCATTAAGCCGCCGGGTGTGAGTCTGTAGTCGAAGTTGCACAGCGAACTGTTAAAGATACAACCGATATTAGGAAAATACATCAGGTTAACCATAGATTTCTGTGACCATATATATAGTAGAACTTATTCGGGATAAAATACAAGTAGAAACTTTAAATTTATGAAAGTGGTCCTGGTTTTTTCTCAAATTACTTATGTTCCGGGTAATTGTTATCCATTACTTCAAGAGGTTCTGAAAAGACAGTCAACGAAAATTGCAGGTGTGGTTTTATTACGGAACCTGACCCCGGACATATTTTTATCTGTTATATGGCTGTATACCCTCGGATGTACCCGCATGGCCGGGATGCTTTTGTTTAATCTCATAAATCTGTTTGCAGACGAAAGGGGAAAACTGGTCTCTGCATATGGAATTCCCGTTTTACAGCCAAAGAGCATGAACGATCCATGGGTAATTGATTGGGTTAAAAATAACCAAATTGACTGCATTATTAATGTCAGAACCAGGTGTATTTTTAAGAAAGAAATTCTGAATGCACCTAAATTCGGATGTTTCAATATCCATCACGGTATTTTACCCATCTATCGTGGCATGTATTGTGATTTATATGCCTTATTTGAAAGACGTCCAGCCGGTATTTCATTCCACAAAATGAATTTAAAAATTGATGACGGCAATATTATTTATACCAGGGAGATTTCAAATAGTGATGATATTAATTATATTAATTATCTGGGCCGGATTTATAAATATGAAGCTGAATTGATCCATAGGTTTATTAATTTCTTTTTAAAACACCATTTGTCACCCCGCGGAAGAATTCAGACCGCTCATCACATTGTTTACACCAGAACTCCCAAACAACAGATCATAAAACGGATGCAACACAGTGGCCTTCAATTATAAATAAGTTAAGGATAAGCTGAAGGAAAGTAAATTCGAGACCTCAAGAAGTATTAAGACAAAGTTGGTTTAAAGGGACAGAAGTTGGTGAGTTTGCTCCATGACTAAGTCTGGACAGTCGATAAGGTCTGACCAGTCAGCCTTTCGGTAATCGTCCCACCCGGCGAGCCAGTTGGCACTTAATATACCAAGTTTAGCCTCATTAAGAACTTGGAGTGCGGGAGTGTATTCAACCTCCATTATTTTCTTGTCTTCAACGACAAATCTCACATAGAAAAAACTTCGGAGAACAACCTTAAATTTAAGGTTGTTTCGTGGAAAGAGAAATCTACTGAGATGCTTTTTTCGAGGAGATTATTTTCTCAAGTTCTTCAATTTTTTTCTTGAGCTCAACCATTTTCAACTCTCGGTCGATCATTATTTTATTCATGTTTTCAATTTCTAAAGTATGCTTTTTTGTTTCGTTGATATCGTAACAGGAACCGATATACCCTAGAAATGTTCCATTATCGTCAAAAAAAGGGGAGCAATTGTCGAGTATATAGTGGTATGTACCATCACTATGTTTAAGACGATACTCCATCTCAAAAGCTTCTTTTTTGTCGAATGCTTCGAGATAGATCTTTAGACATTGGTCAAAGTCCTCTTTATGGACTCCTTCTGCCCATCCATCACCCATTTCTTGCTCCATTGTTCTTCCGGTAAAGTCAAGCCAGGCCTTATTAAAAAAATTACATTTTGCATCTATTCCGGCTCTCCATATAGGGTTTGGCATTTGATCAATAATTTTTAGATATAATTCGCTATTATTATTTGTATTCATATATTCTATGCTACCATTTTTATAAAACATTTGTCCAATGCTTTAATGTTGGAAACATGAGTAATTATTTGTATTTGAGTGAGTCTATTTCGAGCTTGTTCAGCCCATACAGGGCTTGATTGATACAAATAGCAATTTTAGGTATAATCAAATTATGGTCAGCAATCCACAAGAATTAATAACCATCCTTAAAACTCAACACCGTGGCCTTCAAAATGATTTAAAGTTAGTGTTGGATGAATTGAATTCAGAAACAACTCTAAATAGTAGAGTCGTAGTTTCAAAGCTAGCTAAGTTTAAAGACGATTTATTAGCCCATCTCAAATTAGAAAACGGAGAGTTTTATCCTGACTATTTAGCCAAAAAGGATAAAAAAGGAGAAGATACTACCTCAACGAAAGAATTTATGAAAATAATGGAAGATATTGGGAAAGTCGTACTGGCATTTTTGGATAAGTACAGTAGCGCTGAAGTGGTGGAAAGTTCTAGATTAGTTTTCACCAAAGAATTACAAGAGATTATTAGTACTCTAAATACTAGAATTGAAACCGAAGAAGAAGGTGTTTTCGATATATATTTGATTTATTAATCATGAATTATATCGTAGCCGCTTTTGTTAGTATCTTGATTTGATTGAGTCTATTTCGAGCTTGTTCAGCCCATACAGGGTTTTGAAAAGCCTTGATAACATAGGACAAAGCATCGGTCAGAGCGAAACTAGGAACAGGGAGCCAGTTGGCACTTAATATACCAAGTTTAGCCAAAAATAAGTAAAATGAATTATGGCTTTTAAAACTAGTGGTATAACTTGGCGATATTATTTTTTCTCCTTTTTAAGTGGATTAACTTTTTATACTGCTGCCCTCATCCCTTTTTATACAAATTGGGGTCATATTTCCCTAACTCAAGTACAATTCTTACAAGCTTGGTTAATGTTTTGGGCTTTTGTTTTAGAAATACCTACAGGAGTTATTGCTGATAAGTTTGGAAGAAAATACTCGGTTGCTTTAGGTTGTTTAATGACTTTTTTGTCCTTTGTTATATATGGAACATTTCCTCATTTTGCTGCTTTTCTTGTAGCAGAATTTCTAGCCGCTCTAGGAATGGCGTTGATGTCAGGTGCGAGTGAAGCATTGCTCTATGATTCGCTAAAAGAAGAAAAAAATGAAAGTGAATTTAAAAAGGTTTTTGGTAAATCTTTTTCAATCGGTCAAGTAGCAGCAGTAATATCCGCTCCGCTTGGGGGAATTATCGCCTCAAAATGTGGTTTAAATATTCCAATGATAGTAACTGCAATTCCCTCACTAATTGCTGTCTTTATAATAATGACCGCTAAAGAACCATCCATAACAATGACGGGTTCAGAGGAAAAAAAGTATTTAAACATTGCCAAAAACGGAATTTCTTCATTTATCCATAACAAATATTTAAGGACTTTAGCGTTAAACGGTATACTTGTTTATACAGGAGCCTACTTTTTGATTTGGCTGTACCAACCTCAATTACAAAATTTAGGATTAGCAATAATATATTTTGGATTTATTAGAGCTTTATTTGCACTGTCGGGTATGGTTTTCTCTCACAATTTACCAGGGACTGAGAAATTTTTTGGGTCAAGTAATAAATTTTTCAATATAACTACATTTGCAACTATTTTTTCTTTATTATTGATTGTAATATTCCCCTCGGTAGTCACAATTGTATTAGCTATAATAATTATCGGTGGTCTTGGTCAAGCAAGATTTACAGCACTTAATTCCTATATGAATGATGAAATACCATCTGAACAAAGAGCCACCACACTATCAACTGTATCAATGCTAAATAGGATTGTCCTCATTGTCCTAAATCCTGCTGTAGGGTTTATTGCGGACCATTCCCTTAGGAGTGCCTTCCTTTTTGTAAGCGCATTGTCTTTAATAGCACTTGTATTCTTTCCTTTTAATAGATTAGACCTAAAGAGAATTGATGGCTAAACAACTAACTTGATTCACTTTTTAAATTTCTTCTTTGATTTTGGCTACAAACCTAAAGTCAGAGAAAGCCTTGACCACCTTTCGCACAAAGGCTTCTGAGTGGCATGTAATACAAGATAATTGCGTGGTTATATTAGAGTTACGATCCTCGAGCCAACGTTTTTAGCCTCAAAAAACTGTATCAGACTATAGTAACGGTCAATGGGATTCGAACTTTTGGTAGAATATACTTGTGGAGCAGTTTTTAGTAATCATCAGAGGGGCACCTGCTAGCGGGAAGACGACTATTGCCAAGTTGATGAGGAATTTCGAAAAAAAGGTGGTGTGGCTGAAAGTAGATAATTTCAAGGATTTCTTTTCAGGTGAACCGTCACTGGAGGAACAAAGGTATGTTGATGAATGTGCTCTGGTGACTCTGGAATATTTACTGGACAAGGGTTTCTCCGTGGTGATGGAGAAGATATTTTTTGACCCGTTTATTATTCCATTGGTAGTTAAGGCCGCTGAAGAAAGGGGGATTAGGGTTAAGGTGTTTCAGATAAAGTGCCCACTGGAGATATTGAAGGAGAGGGATAGGACTAGACCTGGAATAAAGGAGGGATGCCGGAAGCCGTTGGGAGATGAGGTGATTGAAAAACTGTATACTCAACTGGAGAAAACATATTATCCGGGTGCTTTTGAATTAAATACCGCAACCCAGTCTGTAGAGGAGTGTGTGGAAAAAATAAGAGAGGAATTAAAAAGGGGCGAAGCGGAGATATGACAGATTTTATAGAGAATAACGAGGTTAAAATCAAAGAACAGTTACCAATAGTAGATGGTACAGAGTAAGATTTGGAATTATTACCTAAAGACTTAGGGATGCTACCAAGAGATGAAAGCAAAGTAGCTGATGATTTGCAGATAACACTGGGCCCGCTCGAGTTTGACTATAGTCAGATTAAGCAAGATATATTAGAAGGGAAATCAAAATTAAGGTTGATTAAGGATGTTCGTGGGAATGTTTCAGGATTTACAGTGGTTTCTCCTGCCGAAGGGGCTAGTTTAATTAAAATGATGTGGGTGAGTCCATTACAAAGACAAGGGGGATTGGGAGAAATATTACTACAAGACGCAGTGGACATATCGCCAAAAGGTATGATTTCAATGGATATCTGGGGAGGTGAACCAATGACCAAGTTGGCGACGAAACTTGGTTTTAATCAGAATCCAGGTGGAAATATGACCAACAGATATTCTTATCAGAAGTAAATCTGTCTAATTATTGAATAACCCCCAAAATTTTAAAGGTTTCCCGAGATATTGAGGGACTATAAAGAGAGAAGTTGGTGGGTTTGTACCATCACCAAGTCCGGACAATCGGTAATGTCTGACCAGTCTGCCTTTCGGTAATCGTCCCACCTGGCGAGCAGAGTACTTGTTAATATAACCTGTTTGTTCTCCAACAGGGTTGCAAAGATTGGAGTTGGCACGATATTTTGGACTTTTTTGTCTTTGACCATAAGTTTTTCAAAG
>Ga0315268_10001216_pt1 | contig 29516 bp, 41 predicted proteins | sample C1_top_MG_FD_204535 | JGI IMG/M metagenome (GOLD analysis project Ga0315268, IMG submission 204535) | Sediment microbial communities from Yellowstone Lake, YNP, Wyoming, USA - C1_top | ecosystem: Environmental > Aquatic > Freshwater > Lake > Sediment | place: USA: Wyoming | collected 2017-08-01
CTTGCCGCCGGCCGAAAGCAGGCCGGTGAGCAGCGCCGCGCCGAAGGAAATCGGCGTCAGCCAGGCGGGGTGCGCTTTAGTCTCTTTTTCCGGCAACGGGCGGATGAAGGCCAGCCGCAGTCCGGCCAGGATGGCGTAAACGCCGAGCAGCATCGTGAGCACGGCCGGAGAGACAGACAGGGCGATCATACGCCCCAGCGCCGCGCCGACCACACCCGGCACGATAATCCTCGTCCAATCGGCGCGCACCGAGCGCAGCACATCACTTTGGCGCAAGGCCATCATCAGCGCCGCCAGAGACACGACGATTAGATTGACGGTGACCGCTTCCTTGATCGGCATGCCGGCGATTCCGATCAGCAGGATGACCAGGAAAAAGCGATCTACCCAGGATTGAATCGAGGCCGTCACAAAGCCGACGATGACAGCCGCCAGCAGACCTTTGAGCAGTAACGGTAAAAGCATAACCTATCAATCTCCTGTTGGATTTTTGAGGCTATTCGCCTGTTCTGTATACGACGTTGATCTCGTCGCGCAGCGTCGCCATGAACCGCGCTTCGTCGTTTACCACCAGCCACACTTGGCCGACGGGCAAGATGTACTCGACGCCGCCTTTGACGATGCCCAGGTAAAGCGACGAAGAGTTGGCCCCGTACTTGCGCGCCAGGGCCGCGTTCTGCGGCCTGCGAACGTCCGCCACCACCAGTTGCAGCTCGCCGCTCGCAAGACGCTCTGCAAAGTAGGTCTGTATCGTCTTGCGCGTCAGGCGTTCCGCCTCGGTGCAGCCCCAGCAGCGCGGCGCGCGATAAAAGTAGGCGACCTCGACGCGCTCCACAGAGCCGCCAGGAAGCTCTCTCGCTTGATTGATGCGCTGCGCCGGCAGGGCCGAATCAGACGCTGCATCGAGCGACTCGCGCAGGGCCATCGGCGCTTCCGCCGGCCATTCGACGTATTGTCGAATCAGCCACAGGCCATTGCCCACGATCAGCGTGAGGCCCACGACGGCCGCGGTGATGAGCCACGCCCTGACAGTCCCCGATTGGGTTGAGGCAGAAGCGCTGCGAGCCTGTGGCCTGGTTTGACGATCCATCACGTTGCCCTTCCAACAAGAGCCAATCTCAACGCCCTTCAGGTTGGTACCAGTCCAGGCGAGTCAACGGCAGGCCGCTCTGCCCACGCTCGCCGGGCTTGACCAGCAGCGCCTGGTAGACGTTCAAGCGTCCCGTCGCAAAGCCGTGCGCCGAGCCGGACATGAACAGCCGCCAGACGCGATAGGTCGGCTCGTCCACGAATTGCAGCGCCTGATCGTGCTGCGCTTCCAGGCGGCGCACCCACTGGCGCAGCGTCAACGCATAGTGCTCGCGCAGGCTTTCCACGTCGCGCACCTCAAAGCCGGCTTCTTCGGCGGCGTGGAGTGTGACGTTGATCGGCGTCAATTCGCCGTCGGGGAACACGTAGGTGTCGCTGAAACTGGGGCCGTGCACGGGTTGGGCGGTCGCGCAGTTGGCGATGCCGTGATTGAGGAACACGCCGCCGGGCTTGAGCAGGCGCCAGGCCTGGGCAAAGTAGGTCGGCAACACGGCCGCGCCGACGTGCTCGAACATGCCCACGCTCACCAGCGCATCATAGCCGCCTGCTTCGCCTGGCGTGACCTGGCGATAGTCGCGCACCTCCACGCGCGCGCGTCCCGCCAGCCCCGCTGCGGCAATGCGCTCGTTCGCCAGCTCGGCCTGCGGCCGGCTGAGCGTGATACCGGTGGCGTCCACGCCGTAATGCTGCGCGGCGTGCATCACCAGCCCGCCCCAGCCGCAGCCTACGTCCAACAAGCGCTGGCTCGCGCGCAGGCGCAGCTTGCGGCAGATGTAATCGAGTTTGCGCTCCTGGGCCGTGTCCAGGTCATCGTCCGGCGCGGCAAAGTACGCGCACGAATAGACCATGCGCCGGTCGAGCCACAGCGCGTAAAAGTCGTTGGACACGTCATAGTGATAGGTCACCGCCTGCCGGTCGCGCTGGATGGAATGTCGCTTGCCGGTCAGGCGGGCCGGGCCGCGCCGACCGTGCGAGTGGTCAGGGCCGGGCGGCAGGCGCGTCAACAGGCGCGCAATGCGTAGTTTCTTGCGCCAGCCCGCCGTCGCCTCGGCCAGCCTATCGGCCAGGTCAAACACGGACTCGATACTGCCTTCGATGTCCAGGTCGTCGTAGAGATAGGCTTCGGCCAGGGCCAGCTCGGTGCCGGGCAGGAACATGGCGCGCAGCGCGCCGGGATGCTTCAAGACGAGCGTGGCCGGGCGCAGCGCGTCGTCGAGCCAGGGCGTCCCGTCCCATAGGCGCACGCCCACCGGGCAACCTCTGTCGTCGCAGAACAGCTCATCCAGCGCATGAAGCGTCCAGTGCGCGGCCTCATCGGTTTGAACGGCCGGCGTCGTCAGTTGGTCGGACATGATTGCCTCCTTCATTTGTTTTCGCCATACCGGCGCAAAAGCCCGTCGGTGGACATCCATACTTCGCTGCGGCGCAGGCTCAGCAAGCGCCGCTGTTGCAAGCTCGCTTCATTGAAAGCCCACATGATGGCCCACGTGTAAAGGTTCTCCCAGAACTCGCCGAACCGCCCCAACGGGCTGCGGTACGGGTAGATGGTAAAGCCCAGGTGCTCAAAAAGCTTTGTGCCGGACCCGTCACCGGTAAAGCAAAGCACCGTACATCCTCCCACGGCCAGCGTTCCAGCCAGACGCGCGTCATGCTGCATCTGACGGGCCAGCGCGCGAAAGGACGCCTTCAACATGTGATGGGTCTTGACCGCCCAGGCCAGGTCAGGGCCGGACGGCGGCAAGGGCGGGATGTGCTCGTTCCACAGGTGCAGCTCCAGGATCGGCACGACGGCCGGGATGCGGTGATCCGGCAGCGTCACCGCGTGGGCTGTCGTTGTCAACCGCACTCGCAGCAAGCAGTCCGGGTCGTCGCAAAACTCGAATACGCCCAGCGCCCAACGCAGAAACCGGTCAAAACAGCGCACGACGTTCTTCATCGCAATGCCACTCACCGAAGGATTCGAAATCGCCAGGCCTGTCTCTTTTCGCCGGAAGGCGCAGCGACCGGCTGCATCTTGCCTCCGGGCTGCAAGATAAACTCTTCACCCCGCCAGGCGATCCGACGACCCAGGCCGCCCACGCACCAGGTCAGCGCGCTCAACACGTCTCGCGCCGGCAACCACAGCAGCCAGCGGCGCGCTTCGCGGTCGCCGGTGCGCCCGCTGATGAGCCAGGCCACGGCCCAGCGCAAGAGCAGCGACACGGCCAGCGCGCGCAGACTCGCCGGCTCAAAGCCGGTCGCCAGCACCAGCACCAGAGACAGCGGCGTGGCGAAGCTGATCAGCAGGCCGGGGTACTCGAGCGGCCGGCTGACGTGCGCGCAGCGCATCCAGCGCACCTCGCGATCCCATTGTTCCCGAAAGCGGGTGGCGCCCAGGACACAACTCATCACATAGTCCGATAACCGCACCTTGAGTCCCAGGCCCGCGATGCGCGCCCCCAGTTGATAGTCGTCGGCCAGGTAGTCGGCCAGAGCCGCGAAACCGCCGATGCGGGTCAGGTCGCGGCGGCGCAGCGCGACCGTAGCCCCCATCGCAAAGCGCATGTCCAGGACCTTGCGCGCCACCACGACCGAGGGCAGGAACGTGACGCCCATGTGCAGCGCTTCCAGGCCGGCCGTGAAGTTGAGGGTGGTCGTCCCCCAATAGGGGCACGTGACCAGCCCAACGCGCTCGTCGGCCAGCGGCGCCACCACCCGCCGTAGATAGTCGGGCGTCGCACGCATGTCGCTATCGCTCACCACCAACGTTTCGTAACGGGCCTGTTCCACCAGACTGTGCAAGAGGCTGGCCTTGCGGTTCGCGCCCAAGGGCTGGGCGATGATCAGCCGGATGCCGGGCGCCGGGAAATCCCACTTCAGACGCTCTATCACAGGAATGATGGGATCATTCGGATCCGCCACACCCAAGATCAACTCATAGTCAGGGTAATCCTGCTGGCAGAAACTGGCAAAGTTTTGATACGCCTGGACGTCCACTCCCTTGACCGGCTTGAGAACCGAGACAGGCGGCAAGAAATCGCGACGGTTCGGCGAATTCGCTCGAAAGAAATCATAGACCAGGCACAAGGCGATCAGCCAATACAGCCAACTGGCGACGATGAGCAGCCAGAGCAATGTCTCAAGCATCCTGCCACTCCTCCAGCGTCGAATAAGCCGCCAGGCGCAGGTTGCGTTCAGCGATCACGCGCCGCACGGTCGGGCTGAGCAGCGCGGCCAGATCGCCTGGGTTGGGTCCCAGGGCTTCGGTCTGCGCTGTCGTGGATGGATGAAAGTACAGCTCGACTGCAGGCTCGCGTAAGCAACGTAGCAACTCCACGACGTAGGCTTCCTGCATCTGGCCGCTCTGCATCACGCCATACGCCCGCCGGGTCACGGACAGTCGGCGGCCGCGCAGACGGCGCTCGCACCAATGGCACACCAGTCCAAGCGAAATGGCCCAGGCGATCTTGGCCGCTGTCTGGCGGCGGTTGTAGCGCAAGGCCAGCCAGAGGTCGTCGCGCGGCAGGCGCACGCCGCCCGCCCCGTATTGTTCGGCCAGGGGCAGGAGCAGGTTGAACACCACCGGGTGCACGTGCAAATGCTCGTGGCCATCCACGTGCGAGAGCGGCAGCCCGGCGGCAGCAAAGCGCTCGAACTGAGCCACCACTTCCCGCGCCAGTTCCGCCTGGGCTGCGCGGCTGAAAGCGTAGCGCAGGCCGACCCGGAGCGGGTCGTCGGGAAAACGGCCGCTGCTGTCTACCAGGTGCGGTATCTCTTGGTGCGGTAGGGCGGCCCGCCCGCCCACCAGCACCAGGTGCAGGCCAACGGCCAGCGTCGGCGTGGCGCGCGCCAGTCTCACCGCTTCCTCAAAGGCGTCGCCAGTGACCATCAGGCTGGCGCTGGTCAAGATGCCTTCGCGGTGCGCCTGCAGCACAGCCGCGTTGACAGCGGTTGAACGGCCCAGGTCGTCGGCGTTGATGATGACCTGCGGGATGGACATGTGAATCACCACCTGCCAATCAGCGCAATACCCATCACGACCAAGAATGTGCCCAGCCACTGGGCCGACGAAATCGGCTCGTGGAACAGCAGGCTGGCGGCTACCACCTGTACGCCGACGACAGCCAGCCCGGTCGTGAGCGGGAACGCCACGTGGAGTGGGATGAAGCGCAAGAGCGCGGTCAGCGTGAGCACGGTGATCAGCCCGGCCAGGTTGCCGACGATTTGCCACGCCAGGAAATTCCGCCACCCAGAACTGGCCGCGGATAACTTGAAACTGGCATTGGCGATGATGTTAAAGAGCAGGTTGCCGCCGATCAGGACAACCGGCGTCACGGCGTTACTGGCCGACCACGGCTGGCTACTGGATCGAAAATTGACGTGAAACATGGGAACGCCTCCCACCGCCTATACGAGGCAGCCACTTGCGCCGCCCTGCCTGGCGCCCGGATTTCCGTCACGCCATCTCCTGGCGCGCCATCTCGTAACCGCGCTCGATTAACTCGTCGGTGCGGCTGAAATCCCAGATCGCCACCGGCTGCTCGCCCTGCAACACCATGCGGCGCACCGGCACGCCGCGCGCCGCAGCCAACGCCATTTCCATTTCTGTCTGGCGCTGCTCAATCGTGTTCATCAACTTGCCCAGGAACGGCCCAAAGCCGTGCGCCTCAATGGCAACCTCGCGCGGGTCGGCCAGGTCGAGCGCGATAATCTCTCGCGCTCCCTGCGCCAGCGCCGGCTCTATGGGCAAGGTGCTGACCACGCCGCCGTCCATCAAGAACTGCCCATCTTTTTCCAACGGATGCACCCACGGCGGCAGCGCGGTGGACGCCAGCAAACCTTCCAGCACCGGCTGCTGCGGGTCTGCGCCATACAAGACCGCGCGACCGGTGTTCAGATCGGCGGCGACCAGGATCAGCCTCACAGCTTGAATGTCTCCAAAACGCAAATCGGGCGACAGGCCGTGCGCGACGAAAAAGTCCCGCATGCGGTGATGCGGCCGCCGCCCGGCGCGGTTGAACAGCACGCGCATGGTCAGCCACAGATAGTTCGAGGGCAACAAGTCGGCTACTGCCGCATCGTGCCACGCCGCCGCCAGCGACTCGAGGCCGGCCTGGGTCACGCCGCGCACGGCCAGATGTGTGGCATTGATCGCGCCGACAGATGTGCCGACCATCAAGTCAGGCTGGAGGCCGGCTTCCAGCAGGGCGCGTAACGCGCCAACTTGCAATGCGCCTCGCGCTCCGCCGCCGCCCAAGACAAAGGCTCTTCCCGCTGTTTTCACTTGCTCTCCTGCCAGCGATAATCGAAAAAATTCTGGAACACTAGGCTGCGTCCTTGTCCAGGTGGCTGCGCAACTCTTTGCGCCGCACGGCCTGCACCTGGGCCCAGACCACCTCTTTGAGAAAGCGCAGGGCCGCCGCTCCATCCTCGTCGGCCAGGAGCATCTGCGCCTCGGCCTGCTGTTGCTCGTCCAGTACCACGCTCACTTTGGGCATCTCGCCTCCAGAGTTGGGGCAGGCCTCAGACCAGCCCCAACTATCCGCAGCGCATGCGCAGCGCGGCTTCGATCTTTTTGGCAATCACGTCGCGCACAAAGCGGTAAATCGCCTCGTCGTCATTCTGGCCGACCAGGCGCATCGCCTGGCGCGCCTCGTCTTCGTCCAGGATGATCAGCGTCTTTTCGATTCGCTCTTTGGACATTCCATCTCCTACAAAGCGTTCTGGAGGGACTGGACGGCGTAATCAATCTCTTTGGCAGTCGTGAAATAGCCCGGGCTAAAGCGCAGCGCCCCAAATTCCAGCGTCCCCGCCGCGCGATGGGCCTGGGGGGCGCAGTGCAGCCCGGCCCGCGTCGCCACGCCAAATACCTTGTCGAGCACGGCGGCCAGTTGATCGGGGACATAGCCTTGCACCGTGATCGCCACCACCGCCGTGCGCTGCTGCGGGTCTTGCGGCCCAAGAATGCTCAGGCCCGGCACGGCCCGCAATTGCTCGATGAGCCGGACGGCCATTGCCATCTCGTGGGCGCGGATGCGCTCTACGCCCCGCTCTAGCACAAAGCGCACTCCGGCCAGCAATCCCGCGATCCCGGCCGCGTTCTGGGTGCCGGCTTCCAGGCGAGCGGGCAATTCCTCGGGCATCGTGTCGGGCCGCGAAAGGACGCCCGACCCGCCCTCGACCCACGTCTCCAGTTCGACGCCCGGCCGCACCACCAGCCCGCCGGCGCCGTGCGGGCCGTAGGTTCCCTTGTGCCCGGCAAAGGCCAGCAAGTCTATTTCCATTGCCTGCATGTCAATCGGATAGGCCCCGGCGGTTTGGGCGGCGTCTACGAGCAAGAGCGCGCCGTGGCGGTGGGCGATTTGCCCCACCTCGGCGATGGGCAAGATAGCGCCCAGCACGTTGGAGGCGTGCAGCATGGCCACCAGGCGCGTGTTGGGGCGCAGGGCCGCCTCTACGTCAGCCAGGTCCAGCGTGCCATCGGGCGTACACGGCGCGGCCGTCACCTCCACGCCGCGCTTTTCCAACGCCTTGAGCGGTCGCCACGTGGCATTGTGTTCGATGGAAGAAGTGATCACGTGGTCACCAGGCCGCAACAATCCCTTCAACGCCATGTTGATGGCCTGGGTCGCGTTCAAGGTAAAGGCGACGCCTTGCGGATCGGGCGCGTGAAAGAGTTGGGCCAGCGCCGCCCGCGCCTCGTCGGCGATATGTTGCGCTTCCTCTTCTCGCCGGTGTCCGCCCCGGCCGGGGGTGGCGCCGATCTCACGCATAAAGTGGTCTACCGCCTGGTAGACTGTCTCCGGCTTGGGCCAGCTCGTGGCCGCATTATCCAGGTAAACGTCCATCGTCCTCTTGTGTTTTTTCCGGGGTGATGCCGCGCCGCCGGGCCGCCTCTTGAACGCGGGGCGCAATCACACGCCGAAACAAGTCGGCCGCGCCCTGAACATCGCGATCCAGCATCGCCTGCTTCAACTCGATGATCTCCGGCGCTTCCAACGCCAGGCAGATATAGCGCGGGCGGTTTTCGGGTAACACCATCACGCTGTTTGCGCTGCCATTTTTTGCGTGTTGCGCTTGTTGACCAGGTACAGCCCCAGCGCGAGCAGACCCAGGAACGCCGCCAGGTACAGCGCGATCAGCCAGACGCTCGCCCCGTCCACCCACGAGCCATAGATCAGTCCGGCCAGGGTGCTGAACAGCGCCACCCAGCCGACATACGTCCACGCCCTGAGCCGCCCGATGACGGTCGAGATGATCAAGATGCTTTGCAGGCTCAACTCGGGGTCGGCCATCAAGTAAGCCAGCAGCGGACCGCGGTGCATCCCCAAACTCAAAAACATGTTGGCAATCGGCACTTCGACCAGTGTCGGAAAGTACATGAACACGCCAAAGACCACGCCCGCCAAGTTGCCCAGCACGGTATTCTGTCCCGCCAATGACTCGATCCATTCGGGGCGGATGATCTGCCGGATGACGCCGACCCCGAATACGCCCGCAACGAGCAGCGGAAAGATTTGCTTGACAAAGCGCCACGACTCCCACAGCCAGTCGCGCACCTCTTGTCCTTCCAGGCGACAGCGCGCCAGGTAGAGCAACACCGCCAGGCTCGCCACGACGCCAAGAAACTTGCCCGTAAAGAGAACATCCAGCCCGCCCGCGTGCGGATTCATCCCGACCGCCGCCGTGAGCAGCGTCAGCGCCACCAGGCCCAGCGCGGCCCACGTCCAGCCGTTGAACCCTTCGAGGATGTTCTCTAATCCCTTCCACGAAGTCAGCCCAATGAGAACCAGCAGACCAATCAAGATTGCGCCCTGCGCCGTCACGCCTTCTTCGCCCTTGCTGGCGTCAAAGGGCACGAGCTGGTACAACGCCGCCTGGAAGCGATCCATGCCCGGGATGGGCAGCGTCACCTGGCCATAGGTATTGGTCAGCAGGCCCAGCTTGAGCGTGCCCGAAAGCAGCAACGCCACCAGCACCAGCAAGAAAATCAGCGCGGCGCGCCGCATCCGGCTCTGCCCGGCAAACAGCGCATCTGTTTCCTTGTCGTGCGCCATGTCTTGGCGGCTGAAAATCAGCGCCATGATCATGCCGATGCCGATGCCGAACGCCAGCGAAAGAAAAAAGCGGGCAAACGCCAGGTCAACGCCGATGACGCCGCCCGTGTAAACCAACGCCAGGATGTTGGCCGCCGGCGCAAAGAACAAAAAGGTGATGGCCGGTCCCAAGCCTGCCCCCTTCTTGTGGATGCCGGCAAAGAGCGGCACGATGGTGCACGAGCAGACTGCCAGCACCGACCCCGCCAGCGCCGCGGCCGGATAAGACAGATATTTGGGCGTGTTGCGCCCCAGAAAGCGCGTCACCGTGTCTTTGGGGATCAGCGCCGTCATCGCGCCGGCGATGAAAAAGGCCGGCGCCAGGCACAGCAACACGTGCGCGGCCAGATAAGCCGCCAGGTTGCCCAATCCACCTTGAAGCAATTTGATCACAAAAGATAGTATGTCCATGGTTGACTCCTCAAGAATCCCACTGGGATGAGGTGCGCGCCAAGCGGCGACAGGATCACGGCCCTGAAAGGAAACATGTGCTGACCTTCACCGCATCTCGATGGCTGCTCCGCAGCACTCGGTCACGCACTGGCCGCAGCCATCGCACTTGTCATAGTCAAAAACAATCTTGCCGCCCAACCGCTCTTGCGCGTCCGCCACGTAGCGGATCGCTCCGCTTGGACAAGCCGGTATCGCTTTGCAGACTTGCTCCTGCGCGGGGCACTTGCGTTTGATGATGTACGGTTTCACTCAAACACCTCCTGTGATGCCCAGGGCCATCCCGCCAGCCCACAACATCAATCCGACGACAAAGACCCAGACGACATCCCACTTGAAGTAGCGCACGGCGACGAACGCGCCAGCGGCCAGCGCCAGCGACGCCGGGCCGACGATGCCTACGCTCCCCAGTTGCAGCAAGACGACCGCCAACAATCCGACAAACGAGGCCAGCACGCCAGCCAACGCGCCGCGTATGGCCCGCAGATTGCGCAGCCGACCAAACACCTCGGTAAAGATCAACGTCATGGCAAACGATGGCGAGAACATGGCGAACGTAGCGAGTAATGCGCCCAACACGCCGCCCATTTTGAAGCCGACAAACGCGGCGGTGATGAGAAACGGCCCCGGCGTGATTTGCCCTAGCGCAATACCATCAGCGAATTGGCTGACACTCAGCCATTGATGCGCGTCTACCACGTCAGCCTGGATGAGCGGAATGATGGCCATCCCATTGCCGAACGCGACCGAGCCAATCTTGAAAAACACCAGGCCCATCCGTCCCACGTCCGAGTCGAGCGCCCACGCGAAGCCGGCAGCGGCCAGCACGAGGACGATGACGGCGGCAATGGCTATCCAGCGTTTGACGGAAAGCGGTTCGGTGGCCGGCCCAGAACGCGCGCCCGGTTTATTGTTGGCGCTGGGCCTCAGCAGCAGCGCGCCGAGGACGAGCGCGGCCAGCACGATCAAAATCGCGTTAACCTTGAACGAGAGCGTCACAAACGCGCCCAACGCGATGGCGGCCTCACCACGGCCTTTGAGCGCACGCGCCCCCATATCCAGCGTCACGTTGACGATGATGCCCACCACGATGGCTTCCAGGCCCAGGAACAACGGATGCACCCACGGCAGGTTACCCGCTGCAAAGTAGGCCGCCGAGAGAATCAACATCAGGACGAACGAAGGCGTGACAAAGCCCAGCGTCGCCAGCACAGCCCCCGGCACGCCGCGCAGTTTGTAACCCACATAAGCCGTAAAGTCCACCATGATCGGGCCGGGGTAAAGCTGAACCAGCGCCAGCCCCTCATTCATTTCTTCTTCGTTCAGCCAGTGATGGTCCAGCACCAATGACTTGAGCTTCTGAAGGATGGCAAACCCAAAAGCGGTCAGCCCAATCCGCAGGTAAGCTATCAAGATGGCGAGCAGGCTCACGTGGGGACGCGACGCTGAGGGCGTGACCGCTGGCGAAAGGGTTGTGGTCATACAGATTCAATCACTTCCGGCGGATGGCGCGTTCCGCACTGCGCCATCCGCCACGGACGCATGTTACAGCTTGTTCTCGCTGACCAGCGTCAGGCCATTGTCGCGAATCAGCGCGCGCACTGCTGGCAGGAAACCCTGGATGTCTTCCTGTTCGGTGGACGTGACCTCGAAGGACATGAAGGCGGGCGTCTTTTGCGTTGCGCCCTGCACGGTCGGCACTTCCAGACGCAGGTTGACCAAGTCATACGGTTTGTCTTTGACGGCATCCTCCATCTGAACCAGGAAGCGTTTTTCGCCAAATTCGCCGGCCACTTCAAAGCGCACGCGCGTGGTCAGTTTAGCCACCGCGTCTTCGGCGGCCGCCCGCGCCTTGAGCGCATCCTGCTTGGCCATCTTTTCTTTGGCTTCCTGGCGCACGACCTTGAAAATCTTGTGCTCGCGCTCCAGCTTCCAGACGAGATCGCGGTCGGGGAAACTGATTGCCTGCACGGGACAAACCGTGCCGCAGGTGCTGCAGCCCACCATGCAGCTCATGGCGTTGACCGGCACGGCTTTGTTGTCCTGTATTTCGTACACGCCGCGCCCACAGGTGGTGTAGCACAGCGTACAGCCGATGCAGGTATCGGCATCTACGGTCGGGAACCAGGGAATGTCTTTGCGGGGAATCCCATGCCACAGTTCGTCTTTTGCCATTTCGAGCCTCCTTTACTAGTGTAACTTCTCGACGTGGTCTTGCAGGCTGCCCGCCAGGTAAGCCTGCACGGCCTCGTCAATGTTGGTCACGTCCGTCACCACCGGGCGGATGCCGGCCTGCTCCATGCTTTGATACGCGCCCGCGCCCATGCCGCACGCCAGCAGGACTTGGCAATCGGCGATGGCGGCGGCCATGCGCACGTGGCGGTTCTGCGCCGCCGGGTCGAACCCGTGCCCGCGCGGGTCGGCCCCGTGGGCCTCTTCCGCGTGCGGCTCACCCGCGAATTGGGCGTGGCCCATTTTGTCACGGGTCTCGCGCGATACGATCTTACCGTCTTCAACGGTGACGACGACGTAGAACGGAGCGCGGCCAAAATGCTGGCTGATGGTCACGCCATCTTCAGAAACAGCAGCGATTTTCATCTTGTTCTCCTTTGTTTCGTTCTCTGTCAAGAGCAGAGGCCAACCCGGCGATGTTCGTGATGACAACAAGCGCCAGGCACACAAACAGGTTGCTAGAACTTGTCTTACGCCAGGATTACATCCAGTATCAGGATCAAGGCCGCAACGCCCAGCAACAACGCACCAAAAACAATTTTGATGCTGCGCGGTTTAAGCCGAGTGGCCATGACACGCGAGCCCAAAGAACTGCCGAGAAATACCGCCACGACGCAAGAAAGCCAAATGCCCCAGTCGGGTTGCGCAGCCGTCGCAATATGAGAGATTACACTGGATACCCCAGAGGCCGTTACCACAAGCGCCGAAGTAGCGGCAGCCGCCTGGGCATTCAAACCGGCCATGTACAATAATGGAACCGCGAAACTGCCGCCGCCGCGCCCGATCATGCCCGCAATGATCCCCAGTCCGGCGCCTGCGGTCAGGCCCATGACCACGCGGCCTCTGGGGGATAGATTCCCTCTGCTTGGCTTCCAGCCGGAGAGCATCAGCGCCCCCGCGGCGGCGGTAAACAGGGCAAAAAAGACCAGCAGCGGCTTGACCGGCAATTGCACGTTAAGCCACACACCCAACGGGGCAAAGGCGATCATGGCGATTGCAAAGGGGATGGCAATGCCCCAAGCGATCAACCCCTTTCGCCCATAGGTGACGGCCGCCGTACCGCTGTTGACTACGTTAAGCAGCATCCCCAACGGTACGGCCTCTGTCTTAAAATCCATGCCCATCCACATGAGGATCGGGATGTAGAGCTGGGACCCACCCATGCCCAGCATGGAAAAGACAAAAGCGATGGCGAAAAAAATCGGCGGAGCCAGTAAAGTACTCAGCGTGATGTCTCCCGATATTGCCTCTCACAGATATCCCAGGAGCTTGGCCAGGATTTGGACCGCAAACACCCACATGATCAGGCCCAGACCGGCCCGGATCATTTTAGTTTTGAACTTCATGCTGAGTCTCGCCCCGAGATTGCCGCCGACGAGAACGGCGACGCCCGTCAGCGCAATCAACGGAAGGTCGAATTTGTGAGATGTCGCATGGCCGATGATGCCGGCCAGCGCCGAGAAGGAGATGATCAAGTGCGACGACCCCGCGGCGATTTTTGTCGGGTACTTGCAGACGTACACCATGAAAGGCACAATGAAAATGCCGCCGCCCACTCCCAGCAGGCCGGCGAGGAACCCCACGGCCAGACCGAAAACCGCAATGAGCGCGTACATGGCAGTGGATAGGTTGGGGGATGATTTCTCTTCCGCTTTTTCCTTTTCCCAGTAGGAATAGACCATCCTCGCACCCATCCCCACCAGGAAAATCACGAACAACCACAGCAAAATCGTCGTATTAACCGACTTGGACAGAGCACCCCCCGCAAAGGCGCCCAGGCTGATGCCCGGCGCAAATATGAAGGAGGCCTTGTAATCAATCATCTTTTTGCGATAGAAAATATAGCCGGCAGACAACGACGTGATGAGATTCAACACCAGGGACGTGGAAGTGGAAATCATTATCGCATACCCCAGCAGAATCAAAAGCGGGGAGTACACCGAGCCTCCGCCCTGGCCAAACATTGAAAATATGAAAGCGATTACAAAGGCAAAGACGACGGCGAACAGAAGCGTAGTATTAATATCCACCTTTTTGTCCTCCTGAGTTTAGCCTTCCCAAGTCTTCAAGACTTGGGAAGGCTGTTGAATTTACCGCTCAATCAGAGCAATCTTTTCATAGCCGGAGCAGGGAATGCAGACCGGCTTGCCGTCCTTCATGCGCACGTAGCGGTCAAAGACGTACTCGCCGCACACACTGCACTTGGTCTTGTTGAACGAGCCTTTGACCGGCGTATACTTGAAATCGGGCTTGGCTTCCACTTTGAAGGTGGTTTCATCGGGCTGGTCATACACCCACTGGATCACCTCGCGGCGCACCTCCAGCGGGATTTGTGAAGGCTCGACGCCTTTCTTGCGATAGACAAAGAACTCGAACTTGCCCATCGCGTCTACGAAATCCGGCAGAAGTGAATAGCGCACCGCGCCCTTCTTGGGGTGATAGAAGGTGGCCGCCAGCTTGCCGTAGAAGGTCTTGGCCATCAGCACCTTGCCGTAGGTGGCGCCGGTGACGACTTGCAAGCCGTCCATCATACAGGTTTGCGGGTGGCCTTCGCCCAGTTCGGGGAAGATGAAGAAACCGTGGTCGGGTTCCTTCTCAACGCCCAGGTATTCCAGGGCGAGTTTGCCCATGCGGTAGCCGATGGGCATGAAGGGACATTCGTGGGCGTGAAACTCAAAGGCCCATTCGGGGGGAACAAATTGTGTCGTCATTTTTTCTCCTTTTTGTGGGGCGGGATGTCATCCCGCCTTGCTTGAACAAATCGAAAATCATCTTGGCGGCGATCAGCCACAACAAGATGCCGATCACTTTTTTGAGTGGCTGCCGGACAACACAACCTCACATTACCCAGTTGAACAGATAGCCGGTGATGATGATGGCGACCGCGATGACGCCGATGAACACGGCGATGAGCTGCGGCTTGAGCACACGCCGCAGGATGATGGCTTCCGGCAGGCTCAGCCCCACGACCGACATCATGAACGCCAGCACCGTGCCCAACGACGCGCCCTTTTCCATCAACGCGCTCACCACCGGAATGACGCCCGCCGCGTTCGAGTAGAGCGGAATGCCCAACAGCACCGCCGCCGGCACCGACCACCACGCCTGCTTGCCCATGATGCCCGCCAGCGCGCTTTCCGGCACGTAACCGTGAATGCCCGCGCCCACCGCGATACCGATGACGACGTACAGCCACACCTTGCCGACAATGTCCTTGACGCTGTCCCAGGCGCGGCTGATGCGCTCCGACCCGGCGAGCTTTTCTTCCAAGCCGCCCTGCGCCGCCTGCCGCATCGCGTGCCAGACGAAATCTTCGACGTAGCGCTCCAGGTGCAGCCGCCCGATGATGATGCCCGCGAGGATGGCGATGATCAGTCCCGACGCGATGTACAGCCCGGCCACGCGCCAACCGAACAAACCATACAACATCACCACCGCCACCTCGTTGATCGTCGGCGCGGCGATGAGGAATGAAAAGGTCACGCCCAGGGGAATGCCGCTTTCGACAAAGCCGATGAACAGCGGCACGGCGCTGCACGAGCAGAACGGCGTGACGATGCCCAGCATCGCCGCCAGCACGTTGCCGATCCCTTGCCGCTTGCCGCCCAACAGCGCACGCGTCCGCTCGGGGCTAAAGAATGTCCGCAAGATACTGATGAGGAAAATCATTCCCGCCAGCAGCAACAGAATCTTGGGCACGTCGTAAATAAAGAACGCCACCGCGTCGCCCAGGTGCGAGCCGCGCGCCAGCCGAAGAACATCATACGCCAGCCATTGCGTCACCGGCAGCAAAACTGAATACGCCGCCCACCACACAACGGCCACCACAGCCAGCTTGAGGTAAACCAATACGTCCGAACGATTCGGTATCAAACGACGACTGACAACTTGACTTTCCATCTATCCATCTCCTCTAAAAGATAGCGCTCCAACTTTCGCAGGTAGCTCTCTTCACTCATCCCTCGTTATGCCTGGGTCGCTGCTTGCGCCAACCAGCCTACAATGTCCGCCTCAGGCGGGATGCGCCCGGCAGACAGCAGCTTGCCATTGATCACCAGCCCTGGCGTGCTCAAGATCGGGTATTTCATGATCTCGGCATACTCGGTCACTTTTTCAATCTCTGCTGTTGCGCCTTGCGCTGCAATGATCTTGCGCACAACGGCTTCCAATCTTTTGCAGTTCGCGCAGCCCGACCCCAAAATCTTGATGTTTACCATCGTCCCTCCTGACGAATAATATTCAAACCATCGTATGTGATTTTGCAAAAAAAGAGCGGCGGTCATGCCGCCACTTGAACCTGGCACTTGGGACACTCGCACGCGCCCGCCTTGGGCGCCAGCACAAAGGCTGCCACGCGCTTCTGGCTGCTCTTGGGCAGCATCGCCCGCGCCGCGTCTATGACGTCATACACTTGGGGCCGCGTCACCTGGTAGAAAATGTTCCACCCGTCGCGCCGGACGCTGACCAGCCCGGCCTGCCGCAGCACGGACAACTGCTGCGAGATGTAGGCTTGTCTCAGCCCCAACGTCGCTTCCATGTGGCAGACGCACTCTTCGCCCGCGCGGAGAATTTCCAGGATCGCCAGGCGGGTGGGGTGCATCAACACCTTGAACAAGGCCGCCAGATCGTCAAGAGCATCCATTTTGTCACCTCATCAAATTACATGATCCGTTATCGCTTGACCCGCCGCGCGTAAAACGAGGCGTACTCTCGCCTCAGAGCAGCCGCGTAGAGAGCTTCGATGTCCGGCTTGGATGTGATATAGTTTCTCTGCGCGCGCACCATCCCTAATAGCTCGGCGTCCGTGGCTTCTTCAGGCTTGCGGCCTAACGCCCACAATTGTTCCAATGCAGCGTTCAAGCCCAGGATGCCGACGGAGCGGCCTTCCCGCAGGCGGAGTTGCGTCACGCTGTCGTCACTCTTGGGACAACACGCGCCCGTCATCGTCGGTTGACTGCTCATGGCATCCCCCTTGCACACCACTCGCGCAGCGCCTTTTCGATCCGCTTCTGGCCGCCATAGCCGGCCGAGATCACTTGCCCATCCACAGCCAACCCTGGCAGCACAAACAGCCCGAACCGCATGATCTGTTCCGGGTCATCTACTCGCTCGATCGTCGCGTCAAGACCCAGTCGTGCCACGACAGCTCGCACGTCGGCTTCCGCGTGTTTGCACGCGGCGCAGCCCGCACCGATGACCTGGATTAACATCCTTCCACCCCGAGGTTATCACGCGCAAGGGGGAGGCCAGTAGCGCTCCCCCACCGCGGCGAAGCACAAGCCCTCTTCCTCCAGTGTCTTGAACAGGTAAAGGCCAGCCATTTCATTTGGCCTTTGACTTGGTGTCATTGAACCATAGCCAGAACCGCCCATAGTCTGGGAAGGCTACCAGCAGTTTCTCTGTCTCTGAAGTCAGATGCTCCCAGATACTCCGGGCCAGATAGATCTGAATGTCGTCATCCTGAAAGAGAACAAACTCTTCTGGGTTTGCGGGTCTTTCCGTCAGACCTGACGGACCTTTATAGGCCCGTCATCAACCGCTGATAACCAACTGGGAAGTGATGGTGAGTGTCCCGCCCCGCTCCAGGACGTATCCTCGTAGCCAATCGGACGAAAGGCGAGCTTTGGAAATCATGGCCGTATTCTCGACATTGTCTTAGCTCAACGCGCTCGTCAGCCAGGTCGTAACTTCGGCCTGGTTGGGGATGCGCCCGGCGCACACCAGCTTTTCGTTGATGACCAAGCCGGGCGTCGCGAGAATGGGGTACTTGCTGATCTCGGCATAGTCCGTCACCTTTTCGATTTTGGCCTCCACGCTGAGTGCGGCTACTGCCTGGCGCGCTATCTGCTCCACCTTGACACACAGTTAGAGCAGCCAGGCCCCAGCACTTTGATTGAGAGCATTTTCGTTCCTCCAGATAGAGTTTGTGTTTTCGGCGCGACGCGCGCCGGTTGTTTCTTTTCACAGTCGGAGCACACGTCGGTGTCCCGATTCGTCCAATAGTTCAGCCCACACACCGGGCAGGTCACTTTGCGCAGGCCCGACATGGAATCCTTGCGCGGACGCATCTCGGGCGGCAGGCCGGCAAACGGATCGCGGTTGCACGCGCAGCCAGCAGGTTTGTCGCTCATGCGGTTAATCCAAAATGTTGATGTCGGGTTCGACGATGACTTGCGATTTCACCGAGTTAGCCACCAGGCTGTATTTTTGCGCCGACTCTAACGCGCGCCGGACGCGCTTTTCGACGGCAGCTTTATCCTGGCCGTCCGCGCGCACGACGATCTTGGGCCGCAACACCAGCCTGGTAAAGATTTCCGTCCGATCCAGTTCGATCAGCTTGGTGCCCTCGGTGTAGCAATCATAAGAAACAAGATTTAACTTGAAGCGTTCAGCCGCCCAGATGAACATCATCATCACGCACGTGTTGGCGGCAGCGACGAATGCATCCTCCGGCGTGAGCACGCCCGGATGTCCCTGGGCATCCGGCGGCGCAGAAAAGTCCATCTCCGGCCCGTTGCCCATTTTGATGTGGCCCCAGTGCTCGCCTTTCCAGGTAACGGTCGTGTTATAGGTGGCAGTACGTGCCATCAGTTCTTCTCCTGGCAAAAAGCAGCGTACTCGCGCATGACCGCTTGAGTGTAGGCCGCCTCTTGCCCATCAGGTATCGGGTTGTAGACCTTGACGGTCTCCATCAATTCAGCCGTCGCGCCGTCGCCAGACAGCTTGCCCGCGTCGCGGAACTGTTCAAAAATGAGCGGCAGCGCGATGAACGTGACCTCCTGGCTGTCCACCCGAACTTTTTGAATCGGGATACCGGAGCCGCACGAGCAGGTAGCGATCTTGGCTTCTGATTCTTCCGCAGGCTGAGCCTCTTTCGAAGGTTGACCTTGCTTGCGATCCCATGTGACGCCCAGCAATTCGTCTACTTGTTGCGCAACTTGCTCGGCGACAACATCTACGGCTTGCATCCCCGTCTCACTCAATCGCCGCGCCGTGCCAAGATGATTCGTCTGGATGGCCTCTGTGACGACGATGCTGGCGGCAGGCTTGCCGCTGTACATTTCCGTGCCGCGCGCGGCGCAGCGTTTATCGCAGCCGTCAATCGCAATCGTCGGGTAAAAGCGCGCAAACGCGCGGTCGCCTTCGCCGCCCGCCAGGAACAGCGGCAGGCAAATCGTCACGGTTTCGTTCGGGCGCAACTGCTCCAGCACTCGCAACGCCGCGAGCCGCGTCACCGCGCCTTCGGCCATCTCTTCGCCAGAGCAGGCCACAATTCCCACTTTCTTCTTCGGCAGGTCAGGCATTGTCACCCCCATCCCCGGCCCTTCCCCCGTTGCGTTGCGTCAGGGGAAGAGAGTCTGTCAATTGATCTACCAGCGTTGCTACTTCGTCAGCCAGCGCGTGTGCCAGTTGTTGCCCACCCTCGTTGAGTTCGGAAACGCCCTGCGGCTTGAGGTCACGGTGGCGACGAAATACATCCAGCACAACCAGGCTTGTCCTGAGCGAAGCCGAAGGATCGCGCGCCACTTGACCGCCCGACTCGGCTACCATCTTGGTCGCGCAGGCCAGCTTGCAGCCGTCAATCGTGATGGCCTGCGCACCCGCCACATCCGCGCGGGCCTGTTCATCGCCCAACACTAACAGCGAAAGAGGGATCAGTTGCGTCGTGTCGGGACGCAAGTCCTCTGTCACCCGGAACGCGCCCTCGCGCGCCACTGTGCCATAGCTCTTGCCAATACCACTGCACGGTACAATCACAACCCTTTGCGTCATGACTTTTTCACCTCTTCCTCGGCCTGTACCTTGATCAAGGCATAGTAAGCATCTGCATCCAAGAGCTTCGTTTTGTCGCTATCCCAGTCAGTCAGTTCCACCACAACCAGCCAACCCTTGCCGTACGGATCCTGGTTAATCAATTCCGGCGCGTCTTCCAGAGCCGTGTTGATCTCGGCAATCGCCCCCGTGACGGGCGAGGGCAGGATGACGTTGACCTTGATCGTCTCGACGCTGGCGAACTCGTCGCCGGGCTTGAGCAGCGTCTCAACGGGCTTGACCTCGGCAAAAGCCATGTCGCCGCTGCGCTGCTGGCTAAAGTCGGATAGGCCCAGCTGGGCCACGCCGCCTTTCTGCCTGACCCACACGCCCGTGTCGTTGTAGTACAAACCCCTCGGCACGCGGAAGGTGAACTTGTCCACTGTCAGTTCGAGCATCTCTTCAGACATGTCTCCTCCTGCTGTTTGATATGAGATTCATGCAGTTGAATGAGATCCAGCTAAAATAAAGAGCCGCCAGCGCACCCCAGGGCGCACCATTAGCTCACCTGGCGCAATCGCACCGCTTGGCTTTGTTCGGCATGGCAAAGTTCAACGCAAGGCCCTGCTTCCGGGCCTGTTGGCTGACCATGCTCCTGGCCGTATCGAGAACGGCATGCACACTCGAGTCGCTGACGCGATAATATACACGCAGGCCGTCCTTACGGTCAGTGACCACGCCGGCCCGGCGCAACGTCATCAAATGCTGGGAGACACACGCCTGGCGCAAGCCTAACGTGGTCTCCAGGTCACACACGCACTGTTCCCCGCCGCGCAAGATGTCCACGATCCGCAGCCGAACCGGGTGAGCCAGGACTTTGAGCATCCTGGCCTCAAAGGAATAAGCATCCATGACGCACCAATCATATCTAAAAAACCGAATGTATTTTAGCGCCAAACTGGGCAAGTGGGTAGTGACATCTGTCATGTCTTGCGTATGACATGACGGCGGTTGGTTGCCTGGGTGTTGTGTGCCGCAGCAGGAAAAGACCAAAGGGCGAATCACTTGCTAAACACAGCACACCTCTCACGTATACTTGTCGCGTCGAACGTGTACCTTGTGTGACAGGTGCCGAATGTCAAGATTCTTGTTTGTGTTTCTTGCCGCTGTGATGCTAGCACAATCCATCGCCGCATTCGCGCCGATGTCGCCCACGCCGGTTATCCGCCTGGACGACCTGGCCCCGCGCTTGTGGGCAAGGTGTGGCAGGTCTGGAAGCCCTGAGCGCACTGCGGGATTTTTCAATTGATCGTAAGAGCGCGCCCCAACCTTCACGGGCGCGCTCTGCGTTTTGATTCTTGAAACTCCACACTTTCCCCATACCGTCTTCACAAGTTCTCCATCACCGTTTGGTAAACTACATTTGGAAAACGAAAACAGGGGCAATATCCCCAAACATACAGGAGATGATAAGATGAAAAAGTGGCAGATCGTAACAAGTGTAGTGGTGGCGCTCGTCGCTGTGTTGAGCCTGAGCATGGCTGCGTTCGCGCAGGGGCCGCAGCCGCCGGTGGCGGCACCGCAGGGTTATGGCCGTGGGCCGATGGGCCGTGGGATGAACGCGAATGGCGCACAAGGCCAAATGCCAGGCTATGGCTTCCACTTCGGCGCGAACGGCGAATCGCTGGTGGACATCACCGCCAAGGTGACGGGCCTCAAGGTCGAGGATGTAGTGAAGGAACTGCAAGCGGGCAAGACGTTTGCCGATGTGGCGAAGGCGAACGGCAAGACCGCTGCCGATTTGGTGAATGCCTTCCTGGCTGACCGCAAGGTCGTGCTCGACAAGGCCGTGGCCGATGGCCGCCTGACGCAGGCCACTGCCGACACGCTGCTCGCCACGATGAAGACAAACGTCGAACAGCACGTCAACAGTACCTGGGAACCGCGTGGTATGGGCTACCGCTTCAGTGGTCAACAGTCCGCGCAATGCACGGGCCTTGGCCCGCGCTAGAGCCGCTAGCGCGACCTGACGCCAAGTAACAAGAACGGACAAAAAATCTCCCGCCGGATTCAGGCCGGCGGGAGATTTTTGTACGGACTAGCTCAGCGGCCAAAAGAGCGGCAGGAACACGAGCACGACAACGAACAGCAGCGCCATCATCGGCGCGCCGACTTTGAAATAGTCACGGAACTTGTAACCGCCGGTGCCCATCACCAGGATGTTGACCGGATGGCCCAGCGGCGTGAGGAACGCCATGAAAGTGTCCGCAGTGAATAATCCACCATCAGCACGGGCGGCCCTCACAGAGCGAGTCCATTGACCAGCAATTGCCCACCGCCGCCGGGCTGCTGACCGAGATGGCGTCCCGACTGAACGTCAGCCCGCCGCTGGTACAGGCCATGCTCGAACACCTGGCGCGGCGGGGACAGTTGAAAGAGGTAACGCGCTGTGCCTCGAGCGCCTGCCACGCGTGCTCAAGTTCCACTTGCGCGCTGCCCGCGCGCGGTGAGCCGCGCGTCTGGGTATTGGCCGACGCCAAGTAGGCCCCCGTCGGCCCGGGACAACGGCCATCACAGCCTACTTTCAAATCGGCGCGGCCGTGTTATACTCTCCGCATTATGACCAACATTCGCGGCAAGGAGACACACGTTGTCTACTATGATGATCGCCGTCATTGACGGCATGGGCGGCGGCATCGGCGCGCAGATCGTGACCCAGTTGCGCCAGGAACTGCCGCGCGACATCGAAATTCTGGCGTTGGGCGCGAATGCTATTGCCACCGACAAGATGATGAAAGCCAACGCCAGCCGAGGCGCAAGCGGCGAGAACGCCATCCGCGTCTCGGTGAACCTGGCGGATTTCATCGTCGCGCCCATCGGTGTGGTCATCCCAAACTCGATGATGGGCGAGATCACGCCGGCAATAGCCGAGGCTGTGGCGGGCGCGCGCGGACGCAAGTTGCTGCTGCCCGTCAATCAGCCGCATTTTGAGATCATGGGCATTGAGGTCAAGCCGCTCACCAGGCAAATCAGCACGGCGGTAGACATTATTCGTCAGGCCTTGCCGGGCCGTGACCGGTTGGGCCAGAACGTTTGACATCCCCGGCATTGCGTGATATAACGGGCCCGCCAGCATGAAGCTGGCTCGAGTGCGAGCATGAAGATCGCCATCCGCCGACCTGCAAGGTCGGCCGGTGGCGTTTTTGTTTGCAGACCGATATCTTGCGAAAGGCCAACAGGACATGAATGACAAACGGGTTGAATTGAAGAACTTGATGCGTCAAATGGAATCGGTCGTCGTCGCGTATTCGGGCGGGGTGGACAGCACATTGCTGCTCAAGATCGCGCACGACGAGTTGGGCGACACGGCCATCGCCGTGACCGCCGACTCGCCCAGTTTGCCGCGCCTCGAGCTGCAGGATGCGCAAGCCATCGCGGCGAGCGTGGGCATCCGCCACGTCTGCCTGAAAACGAATGAACTGTCAGACGAGGACTATGTCGCCAACACGCCGCAGCGCTGCTACTTTTGCAAAAGCCATGTCGGCGGCGAGTTCATCACTTACGCGCGCGCCAACGGCTATCGCTTCATCGTGGACGGCTACAATGCCGACGACATGGGCGACCATCGTCCTGGCCGCCGCGCGGCACAAGAGCGTGGCATCCGTAGCCCACTCCAAGAAGTCGGCTTGACCAAGGCCGAGATCCGCGCGTGGGCGCGCGAGTTGGGATTGCCGAACTGGGACAAGCCCGCGGCCGCTTGCCTGTCTTCGCGCATTCCCTACGGCACGCCCGTCAGCGTCGAGAGGCTGATGCAGATCGAACGAGCCGAAAGTTATTTACATGAGCAAGGCTTTCGCCAATTGCGCGTGCGCCACCATGGCCCGGTCGCCCGCCTGGAATTGGACGCCGCTGATTTTCCTCGCGCCCTGGACATGCGCCACGCCATCGTCGCGACGCTGCGCGAGATTGGCTTTGCCTACGTCACGCTCGACCTGAACGGCTTTCGCTCCGGCAGCATGAACGAGGTGCTCGGCAATGGCTGACAACCTCGTTGCCAACTTGGACCACGACCGCGCCCAGCGCACCGGCATCGCCGAAGTTATTTTTTGCCAGGGCAAAACTGCCAACCAGGTCGTCGAGATCTGTCGCCGGATGTTGCAACGCGAGGGACGCGTCCTGGCGACACGCGCCGCGCCCGAAATCGCCCGTGCCGTGCAACAAGCGTTCCCGGACGCCCACTACCACGTCGAGGCGCGCATCATCTCAATCGGCCAAGTGTCGCCTGCAAAGGAGGATGCACCTTACGTGGTCGTCGCCACGGCCGGCACCAGCGACATTCCCGTGGCCGAAGAGGCGGCGCTGACACTCGAATTTCTGGGCCGCAGCGTCCGACGCGTTTACGACGTCGGCGTGGCGGGCATCCACCGCCTGTTGAACCGCGCCGACGTGCTGCAACGCGCCCACGTCGTCATCGCCGTCGCCGGAATGGAAGGCGCATTGCCCAGCGTGATCGGCGGGCTGGTCGCCTGCCCCGTCATCGCCGTGCCGACGAGCATCGGCTATGGGGCAAGTTTCAATGGCCTGGCTGCGCTGCTAGCGATGCTCAACTCGTGCGCGCCCGGCGTGGCCGTGGTGAACATTGACAACGGCTTTGGCGCGGCGGCGCTGGCGCATAAGATCATGAATGGAGGCTGTTCATGCGGATAGCATACGTGGATTTGGTTTCGGGTGCCAGCGGCGATATGCTGCTAGGTGGGCTGGTGGATGCTGGCGTGCCGTTTGACCAGTTGCAGCACGCGCTCGACGCGTTGCACTTGCCCGGCTTTGAACTGACGCGCGAGCGGGTAATGCGCGGAGCGTTCGCCGCGACCAAAGTGGATGTCCAGATCACCGACCACGCCACCTCGCGCCATCTGTCCGACATCGAGGCCGTGCTGGATGCCAGTGCGCTCGCTGCTAATGTGCGCGAGCGCGCCCGGCGTATCTTTCGCCGGATGATCGAGGTCGAGGCTGGGATTCACAACATCCCGGTCGAGCAGGCGCATCTGCACGAACTCGGCGCGCTGGACACGATTGCGGACGTGGTTGGCGTATTGCTGGGATTTGACTTGTTGGGCGTGAAAGAGATTGTCGTTTCGCCAGTGCCGCTGGGGCGCGGGACGCTCAAGACCTCGCACGGGCAAATGCCCCTGCCCGCGCCGGCGACCGTGGCGCTTTTGCAGGGCGCGCCGGTCGTAGGTGTGGAGCATGCAGTCGAAACAGTGACGCCCACCGCTGCCGCGTTGCTGACCGAATTGGCGTCCCGCTTTGGCCCGATTCCGGCCATGCGTGTATCGGCCATCGGCTATGGCGCAGGCGGGCGCACCGTTCCAGAACCCAACATCATGCGTATCCTCATTGGCGAAGCCAGCGAACCACTGCCGGATGAGAGCGAAACGCTCACCTTGTTGGAAACCAACATTGACAATATGAACCCGGAGTTGTATGGCTATGTGATCGAGCGGCTGTTGGCAGACGGCGCGCTGGACGCCTACCTCACGCCGGTCGTGATGAAAAAGAATCGCCCCGGCATCGTGCTGAGCGTGCTGTGCCGCCCGCAAGATGAGGCCACCCTGCGCGCGTTGGTGTTTGCAGAGACGACGACGCTGGGCATCCGCTCACAGCGCGTGGCGCGCTATGCTTTGCCGCGCACATTCGTGCAAGTGGAAACGCCGTATGGCACAGTGCAGGTCAAGGTGAGCCGCTGGGGACAGTCTGAAAAAGCCGCGCCCGAATACGAAGACTGCCGCCGCGCGGCCCAATCGGCGGGCGTTCCACTGCGGCAGGTATACGAGGCCGCGCTCGCCGCCCATCGCGCAGTTTGAGCGGAACAGCGATTGCCATCCCGCAAATACCGCATAGCGCAGCCTGCTGCCGCAACCCATTTTTCGTGGACACGGATGAACGCGGGTTTCACGGGGCTATTTCTTGCTACGACTGACGGCGGCTTTCTTTTTGGGGGCTGCGAGACACCGTTTGCAGATGCCCAACAGCACAATGTGATCCATGTCTACCTTGAAACCTTGCTCGCGTTCAACCGTGACAAACAGCGCCTCCATCGTTTGGAGATCAATCTGTTCCACCTTGCCGCATTTGCGGCAAGCCAGGTGATGATGGCGGGTTGCGCCGGCGATCTCGTACACCGTGTGCTCGCCGCCAATATCCGCCGCGACAACCAACCCCAACTTGCAAAAGAAATCCAAGGCGCGGTACACCGTGGCCCGGCTGATGTCCGGTGCTTTGGCATGCACCCGCGCGTAGATGTCGGGCAAAGTCGTATGCCCGCCGCCCTCGCAAATGGCATCGAGAATCAACTGTCGCTGCGGAGTGACCCGAAAGCCGCTCTCCCGCATGCGGGCACGATAGTCAAGTTGTTGATGGGACATGCCGACCTCTGAGCATAATGTCGCGATAGCGATTTCAGTATAGCACGCCGCCAACACAAAGACAAGCGAACGAGACCTGCGTTCCGAAACGCACCCATCACACCCACACTTGACACGCTGCACTGCCTATGGTACACTTTTGGTTGTTGCGAAAATTATCAATAATGATGATTCGCAACAGGGCATGCGTGACGGCTGGTGTCCGAAGCGCAGTTGCCACTCTGAGTCCCTGATCTTTTAATCGAACAAGGAGGATACCATGTTAGCCAGTCCAGCTTTTGTTCCGCCCGCCGCGCCACAGTACATGCACATTCCCGACGGCTACCTCAGTCCCATCACCTGTTTGATCATGTTCCTGGTGATGCTGCCGTTCTGGTATTTCGGCGTGCGCAAGTTGCGGCAGACCATGAACGCGCGCAACGTCCCGCTCATTGCGCTGGTGGCGGCATTCTCGTTTGTCATCATGATGTTCAACGTGCCGCTGCCTGGCGGCACGACCGGCCATGCTGTGGGCGGCGCGTTGGCTGCCATCATCCTGGGGCCGGAGGTGGCTTCGATTGCGATCTCCATCGCGCTGGTTATCCAGGCGTTTTTGTTTGGAGACGGCGGCATCCTCGCTATCGGGGCGAACTGTTTCAACATGGCTGTGGTGTTGCCTTATGTGAGTTACGGCATTTACCGCGCCATCGGCGGCAAGAGCGACGTGAAATCGGCGCAGCGTGTTGTCGGCGCCGTGCTGGGCGGATACATTGGTCTGACCGTGGCATCGTTTTTTGCTGCAGTCGAGTTCGGCATCCAGCCCGCGCTATTCCACACAGCGGATGGCACGCCGTTGTATGCGCCTTACCCGCTATCCGTGTCCATTCCCGCCATGGTCATCCCGCACATGCTGGTTGCCTCAATTGTCGAGGCGGTGGCGACGGCGCTGGTTGTCGTGTATCTTCAGCGTGCCAACCAGCCGATGCTGGAAATCGTCGAAAAGCCAGAAGTGGTCGGTGCGGTAAGCGGGTTCAGGCGACTGCGCGTCCTGTGGATCGGCCTGGCAGTATTGATTATCGCGGCGCCACTGGGTCTGCTCGCGCCAGGAACAGCCTGGGGAGAGTGGGGCGCAGAGGAACTCACTAATCTGGGCCTGGGTTCTGTGCCCAAAGGACTGGAGCAACTCTCGGGCATCTGGGGCGCGCCCATGCCGGATTACGATATCCCCGCCCTGGGCAACGCCCAGTTGGCCTACGTGCTCTCGGCCGTGCTGGGCATCGTGATCATCGCCATAGTGTCGTGGCTGTTCACTTTGCTGTTGACATCCGGCAAAGTGACCGCCCGCTCGCAAAGCTGAACGGATGACGGCCACCCAGTCTCCCTCGGAGCCGGTGCGGCCACATTCGCGGCCGCCGCGTGGCGTTATCGAACGCACCCTGGCCGATATCACCCACACGCTGGAGCAATCTCTCTTTGCCGAAGAAATCGCGCGGCGTCAGGGATTGCTCCAGTCGCTTGACCCGCGCGTCAAAGTCGTCTCCATTATCTTGCTCCTTATCGCGGTGAGCCTGTCGCGCAGCTTGGTGGTGATCGTGGGACTGTACCTGGTCGCGCTGGTGTTGGCGTGGCTCTCGTCTGTGCCGATGGGATTCTTTGTCAAGCGCGTCTGGCTGTTCATGCCCTTCTTTACCGGCATCATCGCCATCCCGGCGTTTTTCCTCACGCCGGGGCCGGTGCTCGTGCAATTGCCCTGGGGATGGGTCATCACGCGCACAGGCGCGATGACGGCGCTGTTTCTCTTGCTGCGTGTCAGCACGTCGGTCTCGTTAACGGTGCTCCTGGTGTTGACGACGCCCTGGAACAGCGTGCTCAAGGCGCTCGGCGTGCTGCGTGTGCCAGATGTATTCGTCTTGATCCTGGGCATGACTTTTCGATACATTTATCTGTTGCTGCACACTACCAACGACATGCTTCTGTCGCGCAAGAGCCGCATCGTCGGCCAATTGAACGGCACAGACGAACGCCGCTTGATCGCGGCGAGCGCCGGGACACTGCTCTCCAAGTCGTTGCACCTGAGTGGCGAAGTGTACCTGGCGATGCAATCGCGCGGATTTCGGGACTATCCACGCACGATGGACACCTTCAAGATGCGAGCGCGGGATTGGCTGTGGGGCGCTGCGATGCTGCTTATCGCGGTATTCGCCATCTGGCAGGGACAGTAATACGATGAGCAGTCAGAGTTTGGGGCAGATGTGGAAAAAGATCTAACGTTCGAGTTGCAAGGCGTTTCATTTGCATACGACGGCAAGTTGACGGCGCTGGATGACATTAGTTTGAGCGTGAACGTGGGAGAGCGCGTGGCGATTTTAGGCTCGAATGGCTCCGGCAAAAGCACGCTTCTCAAAATGATGGACGGCTTGTATTTTGCTACGTCCGGCGAGGTTCGCGCATTCGGCCGCCCGTTGACAGAGGAAGCTTTCCAGGACGCGGCGTTCAACTTTTCGTTTCGTCGCCGAGTGGGCTTGGTGTTCCAGGACAGTGATGTGCAACTGTTCTCACCTTCAGTGTGGGATGAGGTGGCCTTTGCGCCGCTCCAGCTTGGGCTGAGCCGCGACGAGGTCATCGCGCGTGTGGACGTGGCGCTGGGCGCGCTGCGCATCGAAAAGCTGCGCGACCGCGCGCCGCATCGGCTGTCGGGTGGAGAAAAGAAGCGGGTGGCGCTCGCCTCAGTGCTCAGTCTCAATCCAGACGTGTGGCTAATGGATGAGCCAACGGCCGGGCTTGACCCGCGCAGCCAATCGTGGTTGGTGGATTTCATCATCGAGCAGGGACAGGCGGGCAAGACCATCGTCACGGCGACGCATGATTTGAACATCGTCGAATCCATCGCCGACTGCGTGTACGTTCTCGACGAAGAGCACCACCTCGTCGCGCGAGGCACGCCCACCGAGATTCTCTCCAACCGTCCGCTGCTCATCGCCTGCAACCTGATGCACGAGCATCGCCATCGGCATGCGGACACGGCAGAAGAGCACACGCATCCGCATATACATCTTCCTGTTCACGAACACGAACACGGCAAGGCGCCAGATCGCGTAACATAAGAACATTCGCCTTGCATGACTTTTCGCCTGGATACCGATGACACACCACCTTCTCAATTATGCTACACGGCTGCGCGAGCACGGCTTGCGCCTCACGCCGCAGCGCGAGATGATCCTAGATGCGATCTGCGAAGGTGATGGTCACACGACCTTTGACAAAATCTATGCGCGCCTGCACGCCAAAGCGCCCGCCATCAATCAAGCGACGGTCTATCGCGCGCTCAAGTTGTTCTGTGATCTGGGGTTGGTGGTCGCCGCCGACCTGGGCGACCACAAAACTGTGTATGAGATCGCCAGCGTGACGCCGCACCATCACCTGGTCTGCCGCGCATGCGGCCAGGTGGAGCAAATTGACCACGCGGCGTTGGCGTCGCTATTCGCCGCGTTCGAGCGCGAGCAGCGCTTTACGC
>Ga0315268_10001217_pt1 | contig 29514 bp, 20 predicted proteins | sample C1_top_MG_FD_204535 | JGI IMG/M metagenome (GOLD analysis project Ga0315268, IMG submission 204535) | Sediment microbial communities from Yellowstone Lake, YNP, Wyoming, USA - C1_top | ecosystem: Environmental > Aquatic > Freshwater > Lake > Sediment | place: USA: Wyoming | collected 2017-08-01
AGGCGGGTGGGAAGATAACGGCCGGTTCCTTTTATGATAGTCTTTTTCATAGATATTCATCCCTCCATAGCGCATCCCGCAAACCGGATGCTCTTTCTGTTTTTCTTGAAATTGCCGCTCTCAGCACACCTTCTGTTCCCATAAAGGTAATCTTTCCGGTTGTTCTTGTAAGGCCGGTGTAAATAAGTTCCCTTGTCAGAACAGGATAATCTTTTTCCGGCAGAACAAGTACGACATTTTCAAACTCCGAACCCTGGCTTTTATGGACAGTCATGGCATAAGCGGTATCATGGTCAGGAAGAATGCCCGGAGCAAGTTTTCTCGCTGTCCCGGAGTCTCCGGGAAAAAATGCATGCAAATTCTCTTCATCCTTTCCGCTCATTATTATTCCCATGTCGCCGTTAAAAAGACCGAGGCCGTAGTTGTTGCCCTTTATAAGAACCGGCCTTCCCCTGTACCACCGGCCTGAAAGATTTATAAGTCTTTTTTTTGCCAGAACCGATTCTGAAAGGCCGTTTACGGCATCGACGCCGAATGGCCCTTTATTTATGGCGCAGAGTATTTTGAACCCGCCAAACGAGACAAGGGCTGCAACCGGATCATCAATATCAAGGTAATTCCTATAACCTTCAACTATTTTTTTTTCAAGAGAGCAATTGAGTTCATTACGGGTTTTTATCTCTTCCCAGACAATTTTTTCATCCGTTTTTTCTCTTAGAATATCAAAGAAAGTATCGGCTTCGCCATTGTTAACAGCCCTGCTTAAGCTTCCGATTACGCTTGACTCAGAAAAACGGTAGTTTTTTTGCAGAACAACAATGGAATCGCTTAGAACAGGTTTACCGGATAATTTGCAATCGGTCGGAAGTTTAATTCCGCCGATCAAAGCCTTATATGATTTTGCGGAATATCCGGGTAAATCTCCCCTGTTGCAAATATCGCCCAGTACCGATCCTGCTTCAACTGATGCAAGCTGGTCCTTATCCCCGACAAGAATAAGCCTTGCCTTGCCGGGTACCGCTTCGATGAGTTTTGCCAGCAATGCAAGATCAACCATTGATGCCTCATCCACCACGACAACATCTGTCGGAAGTTGATTATCGGCATTATGGTAAAAGCGTGATGAGCCGGGAATTGTTCTGAGCATCCGGTGGATAGTGTACGCATTTTCAGGCACTCTGTTTTTTACGGTTTCACCGCAATCAATATTCACCTTGGTACTACGGATCGATTCGATCAGTCTCGCGGCGGCTTTTCCTGTGGGAGCGCACAAATAAATTTTAAGTTTCTTTCCCGGTTCAACTTCTGTCAGAAGAGCCAGAATTTTTGCTATTGTTGTCGTCTTGCCGGTACCCGGGCCTCCTGATATAACGCAAAACCTTTTAAATACCGATGTGACGGCGGCAATTTTCTGAAGGTTTACTTCTTCATCCGGATTATCAGGAAATAACCTTTCCAGAGTATTTTTTAACAGCTTGATATTCACGCCTTCAATATCATCTGCCGCCCGCAGCTTTATCGAATCGGAAAGCCTCTTTTCATAATTCCAGTACCTGTAAAGATAAAGCCTGTTTTTCCCGTCGAGTACCAGGGGCCGGTAATCACCAGGTCTGCCCACAATCTGCTCCCTGCCCAGTTTTTCAAGCCAGACGTCAAGAGGCGGGCATGCAACAGGTTTACGCTCCTCACCTTCTTCAGAAATCATTTTCCGGGCAAATGATTCAAGGTCAAGGCACACATCACCGTTTCCTGCCGCATTGCTTACAAGGGCTGCGGCAAGGAAAATATCCGGGTCGTTGCTCCCTGCAAGCCTTTTTATAAAGCGCCCGAAGTGGAGATCAATATATGTTAACATATTTTTATTATATAAGTATGTTGTATATGAATTCTTCATGTATAACTTATAATATCGGTTTCTGGTTCCTGGTTTGTAGTTTCTGGTTTCTTTTTTTTTAACCTTGTCCCTTTCCCCTTGTTCCTGTTCACCGATCCCTGACACCTGATCTAAGATCCCCTCTACCCCTTGAACCCTTGAATCATCGAACCCTTGAATCCTATTCATAACCCGGTATAAGAGCTTTTCCTAGCCGGTTAATCAAAGCGAGATCAGGCAGATCATAGTATATGCCGGAGCCGTGGGATTTCGAATCATCGACCCCCCGGATGAATATGTAGAATATTCCCCCGAAAGAATCCTTGTAGTTATAACTCTTATTTTTTAACCGCAGATACTGATGAAGCGCGAGCACATACAAATGATACTGAAGTATATACGATTCCTTTTCCATTGCCTCATAAAGAGAGGTTTTTCCGTAATCTTCCATGCGGCTTCCCATATAATTAGATTTCCAGTCGACAAGAAAGAACCTTCCCTCTTTATGAAAGACCATATCCATATAACCCTTCATGAAACCCTTTGCCGGCGCAAAAAGAAGGTTATCAATCCAACCCTGATAATCGCCACTTACTTTAACTCCCCCATAGTCATGAAAGATTTTTTTAATTGTATGCGGGGTTATCATTTTCAGAGGAAAGTAAAATTCCATTTCATTGACCCTGTTTTTCATATCGATCTCTGATAATTTCAGGGTAATCTCTTTTGCATCAAGTACAGCTCCAAGGACATTATTTATCATGTCGCAGACAGGAGCTTTCCAGGTTTCTCCGAAACCGTATTCCGCCAGTTTGCCGGCAACAAGCTTTTCCCTGGAAGCCGGTTCCGGCTCTGAATAATCCATATTTTCAAACAGATCATGAAAGAAAGTCCCCGGCCTTGCTCCCTTCGGAAAAGAAAATATATCCGGCTTTCCTGTATATTCCTGTAAATCTTTTGTGTCTCTGAAGATTTCCCTCGCTCCTGCATCAACATCCTTTATATCAAGTTTTATATCAGGGTATGCAGGACTTCTTGCCGCAATGGAGGAATAGCTTGATATCCTGAAGGTATCGTCTATCTTTTCTGTAAAATTCCTGCAAAAAAGCTGCTCTGCACCCTCTTCTGATATATCATATTTTCCGTTGTAAGGGAGAGGAAGAACCGAAAGCGCAACAGCACCGTCGCCCCTTTTTACAAGATCATTCAAGTCATCAATCAAGTCCGCATCCACTTTACCGGTCAGATAATCTTTCAATAACGTTACGATATCTTCATCACCGGAATATTCGTTGTTGAGGGCGTAATGAAAAAGATAGGCCATGGCCGATGTTTCTGCAGAATTTATCCTTCCCCATACAAGATAACATCTTTTTTTTGCCCTCGTTAACGAGACATATAAAAGTCTTATGTTCTCGGAAAGAAGCTCCTTTCCGGCCGACAGAATACTTCTTTCATCCCTGCCGAGATCCAGAACAGGATTTCTTTCTTCTCCTTCCTCATGGAACAGAATTTCATCTCCCCTGACCGCAGATCCCCCCCAGTTGAAAGGACAAAAAACAACCGGGAATTCAAGTCCCTTGCTTTTATGTATAGTGACTATTTTGACGGCCTCGTCATCGCTCTCAAGCCGAAGAAGATGCTCTTCGAGCCTTTCTCCCGAAACATCTCTTTGTTCGGATAACCACCTCAGAAGTCCTGTAATTCCAAGGTTTTTTTCGGTCGATACCCTGTGAAGAATTTCAGAAAGATGGAGCAGGTTTGTTATACGTCTCTCCCCGTCATGAAACCGTACAAGCCGTTCCCTGACCTTCTCCTTTTTCATGAAATGGCGGAACATTTTTATAAATCCGTACTTGTTCCAGATATGGCTGCACTCAATAAAAACGGCCTGACGCTTGTCCCATAAAAGAGGGTCCTGACCTGTATGATCAAGCTCCTCACCCGAAACACCCATGATATCGGTTACAAGAGCCGACTTTACACTTTTTACGTTTGACGGGTCCGAAACCGCCGCAAGCAGCCTTTCCAGTTCCATCGCCTCGCCGGAATCAAAGACGTTTTCATGGCTGTATATGACGGAAGGGATTTTTCTCATTAACAGGGACTCCTTTACTGTCTGAGCCTGATCATTTGTTCTTACAAGTATTGCTATATCCCCTTCCCTGACATACTCTTTTGCTTCCTTATCCCCTGATTTTGTCAGGCGTAAAATTTCAGATGCAACGGACTCAGAAATTATCTTCTCTGCCTCCTTTCTTGATATCGATTTGTTATTTTCTGCATATATATCCGAAAACATATGCCACAGAGTCAATGGCGCATGGGGTAAAGATCGGCCAATCCGGTTTTCTTTATGCCCGGAAACGCCGTTTATGAAAAGAATTTCGTCAAATACAAACGGTTTTTTTATTAAGGAAAATATCGCATTCACGGCATCAACAAGTCCCGGATCAGACCGCCAGTTCTCTGTAAGGGTATTCTTTGAACCTGCCTTTGCGGCGGCTTTCATGTATGAGAATATATCGGCTCCCCTAAAACTGTATATGGCCTGCTTCGGATCCCCGATAATAAAAAGGACGCTTTCTTTTGAATCAAAGAGATTTGAAAATATTTCATACTGGACAGGATCGGTATCCTGAAACTCGTCAATAAGAGCCGCCCGGTATTTCTGCCTTATCCGGAAAGCAAGGTCATTGTTGCCGCCGCCATTTACAAGGGCATCCCTTACTTTTGTCAGAAGATCTTCATAATATTGAATATTGCTCTTTTTTTTGCGTTTATTAAGTTCTGTCTCCGCAAATCTTATATATTCCATCTTAAGATAAATAATATATCTTTCAAATTCCGTCGTTAACACTTTGTTCTTTTCTGTAAGTTTGTCACAAATATCAAAGAATGGATGCAATGGAGCTTTTTGTTTTGCTTTTACGGACTTTTTTACTTTTTCAGCGGTAAAATACTCGAATTTGTCAAATAATGGAAAACCGACGGATCTTTCGTCAAGGAGTCTGTCCATCGCAGAAAGAAGAGAAAGCGTCTTACGTTCTCTTCCGGAACAGCCTGAATCATCAGATGCAACCGATCCGTAGATTTTTCCATTTAACGCAGGATTATGCAGCAGATCTGAAATCTCATTCTTTGAAACAGACCAGATGCTTCTTAAACTTTTAATAAGGTCGCGGTAATCGCAAAGAAGGATTTCAAATCCGGGTTTCTCAATTAAAGGAATTATGTTTTTGCATGATGATACCTGCTTTGAGAGCAGTCTTAAAAAGAATCCCGGCCCTTTAAGCTTTTTTATCGAATAGCTTATAAATTCAGGCTCGGCTTCATATAAACTGATACGCCAGAAGTCTTCGGAGACTTCCTGCATCAAGTCCGTCTGATCCGTCACAAGTTCTGTATCAAAAAGGCTTCCTGTTTCAAAAGAGTATTCGGAAAGAACCCTTGCACAGAAACCATGGATGGTGAAAATGGCGGCCTCATTGAAATCGATGAGAGCTTTCTTTATCAGTTCGGAGACAAGAGCATGATCGTCATATTTTTTATAAAGAGAATCAATCAGGGTGTCGCTTTTTGTCCCGTATGCAAAAGCATCTTTTGCTTTTATAAGCTTGTTCCTGATTCTTCCTTTTAATTCTTCGGTTGCGGCCTTTGTAAAGGTTACGACAAGGATCTGGTCTACGGTAAGCTTATTTTCGATTATCAGCCTCAAAAAGAGGCTTTCTATCGCATAAGTTTTGCCGGTCCCGGCCCCCGCCTCAATCAGGTTGGCGCCGCACAGCGGGGCATTGACAAGATCAAATTGTTTCATAGGTTCAAAATCTCTGGTCTATGGTTGCAGCAGGTCCGCCACAGGCGGAGTTTATGTTTCATTGTAAAAAATAGCATAACAGAAAATATTATACTTAAACAGTCTAAAGTATTTATGGTATATATGTAGTCATTTGGATTAACAGAAAGGATATCTTATGGGAAAAAAGGTGATATTGATAACAGGCGCATCATCAGGCATCGGAAAGGCTGCAGCGGAATACCTGCTTGAAAAGGGGCACACGGTTTACGGGGCAAGCCGGACTGCTGCCGATAGAAACCTTTCTTTCACTGCATTAAAGATGGATGTAAACAATGACGATTCGGTAAATGAGGCAATCAGTCGGATAATAAATAAGGAAGGCAAATTCGATGTTGTGATAAACTGTGCTGGGTTCGGACTTGCAGGATCAATTGAAGACACTTCTGTTGATGAGGCTAAGGCGCTGTTTGAAACGAATTTTTTCGGTGTTTTCCGGGTATGCAAAGCCGTTATTCCAAAAATGCGGAAGCAGAAATCAGGACTCATCATAAACATCGGCTCCCTTGCCGGGCTGGTTCCCATACCTTTCCAGGCCTTTTACAGCTCAAGCAAATATGCCATAGAATCCATGACTGAGACGTTAAGAATGGAACTGCTTCCCTTCGGAATCAGGGTTGTCCTGATAGAGCCGGGAGACTTTAATACCGGATTTACCGCTAACCGTAAAATATCGGCTCAATCGGAAATAAACGATAATTACCGGAAAAAATTCTCAAAAGCCGTTTCTATAATGGAAACAGATGAATCAAACGGCCCGTCGCCCGTCAAAATAACAGGGCTGATCGGGCGCATATTAGACAATCCTTCACCGAGATTAAGATACACGACCGGCAAATTGAGCCAGATACTACCCGTCAAACTCCGCAATTTTCTTCCCCACAAGCTTTCGGAATTTCTCCTGATGAAATATTATGGACTATCATGATTCCATAATTTTATTTTTTACCCTCACGTTTACGCGTGGTTGTTGATGTATTCGTAAATTGCCTGTTGGGTGCAAACTTCATAGTATTTTCTTGAGGTTGGGCCGATCACATCCATGGTTTCTGGTTTGACCTCAAGAATGGCGGCTTCTCTAATCACCAGACGCTGATACTTTCCGTTTAAAGTCGGCACCTTTCCGGTATAAAGTGTGACCTTTTCATTATTTTCTGTCGGATACTCGATGCTTTTCAGGTTGATTTCTCTGGAGAGCTTGGCAAAACCCTCCGGGTCAAGTTCAATTCCGTTGACATTGTATCGCAGAGAAAGGTCATCTGCCGTAGATTCGATGTCTTCATCCCGAACATTCTGAAACACATACAGATTAAACATCCGATCTTGATTCTTGAAACACTTGCGCAACCTTTTATCGCAACCGGACAGTCGATCTGCAAGATTGATTGCGTGGGAAATCATGATCCTGGAATCTCCATCGAATAGAAACGCCGGAGGGCTCTGATTGTGACAGATACCGATTCCCAGCTCGAGAATCGGCAGATCATGCTTTTGATTTTTAACGTTATATTGCCGAACAATATTAAGCATGTTGACCGCCAGTCCGCATGCCCTGGCCACACTATACCAGCCCTTCGCCGTGTCTTCGTTTTCGAAGATTGACAGAATAATCGCATCTCCTTCGATAAATACCTTGGACGCATTATAATAGCGGACTATGTCGGAAATCGGATCAAAAAAATTAATGCTGAAATAGGACGCCGGGTTGAGCCCCCTGGCTTTCATAGTGTGCGTGATATCCATCGAGCCGCGAATGTCCGCTTTAATGATGACGTGACTGATGATGGGCTTTTCTTTCTTGACCCGTTCCTCCGGAAGTGGAAAATCATACAACAATTGATTTTTCCTCGACAGTATTAAAATTTTTTCATCCTTTACAAGGTTGATTGCGCTCATTGCTTGTTTCAGGAGTCGGCTATTTTCCACGTCCCTGTGATACCGGAGGAAATCTTTGAGAAAACTCAGCAGATGTTTTTTGTTTTTTCGAGCGGGACTGCTCTTTATCCGGTGGATCGTTTCATGAAGAGGTGCAAGAGGAAAATTATTGCTTTTAAATGATCCCCGGCGCTTCAGTTCTCGAACAATGGATTTTCTCGACCCGGGTTTTACAAGATATTCCCGGATCTGCACCGGTCGCAAAGGTGGACAGTAGCTGCGGTATACGCTTTTCATCTCATATGCGGCCACGATAAGTTTTAACAGTCGAGATTTCTTGAATTTCTTGTAAAATAGATTTAATAGCTTCTCTTGGATTTTCATCCGCGATTTCAATTCGAGAAGAATGTTTTTCGGCTCTTTCCTCCCTTTAGCCTTTTTATACTCTTCCTTGGAATCAAAACAGTTAAACATCAGGTCGATATTGTCGATTTCCATTAACCAGGGATCCAATGCATTACAGTCAGCGGATAGGGTTTCCGCTTCATTTGTTTCTCTGTTTTCATTTTCACCGTCAGTGATACTCTCTCGCCCTAAATCCGTTTTATTCAACAGGTCATCGATGATCAATTTAAGACTGCTGTAATTATCGGGCTCATCGGATCGCTGTCCCAGAAGCACATAAGCATCCATGAGAAGAAAATCGTCTGCAACGTTATCGATATGAAGTGTCGGATTGATGAAAAAGTTGTCCGGAAGAATGTATTCGGAAGGGAAATTCGACTCCCGGATATTTTTCAGATTCCTGGTGTGAACATCAGCCAGCACCTGAAACAGTTCTTCTCCCACCAGTCGAACAATCCGTTTCTGATTTTGCTTGATTTCAGTAAGTTTTTCCTTAATTTTTAACCATTCATACTGGTCATATTGTCGAGATATTTCAAAGGTTCTGATGATGGTTTCAAATTTAGTTATCAATTCTCGATATTCGCTCTGGATTTCTTCAAGAATCATTTTTGCAAGAGAAAACTGTCCCAGAAAATCGATTTGAATTTCAGACTCGGATTTGGCTGTATTTATTCCTTCTATCAAGACATCTGTGCAAACTTGCTTTAAAGTAAATTTTTCATTTTCACGACGTTCTTTTTTATCATCCTCAAAAAAGTTTTCAGAGCGGGCATGTTTAATCATTGAAACAGATACCGCCCGTTTGACGGCTGTGTGAACTTGAGGACTGATGTGGACATCGATATGGATATTGTCTACCCCTAAAACAAGCCTGTTCAAAGAAAATTTGATCAGATAGCTTTTTAGGGGGAGCTGTTTGAGGCTCGGTAGTTTTGAAAAGAAACTGAGAAAACTTATCATGGCAGTATTGTCGTCGGCTGAATTATTGTTCTTAATTTGTGCAATGGGTGTAATTCCTTAATGCTATCTGAACTATAATCATTCAATCAGATAATGGAAGCGATTATAATAGCATGGTCTTCAAAAATCAAGGCCGGTCGGATATTTTACATCGAATTAGCCCGGAAGCCATCAAACGAAGCGGAGTCATCTATCCTTCCTGTAATCAGCAAAACATCGCCCTTGAAAAAAAATATTTGATTTCAATCGGAAATAATGGAATTCAAGAATAAATCTACACCAGATCCAAAATAAAAATATAGTTTGAAGCTCCCCGCAGTAAGCTACGGAGAACCTTCGAACGCAGGGAGTAAAGTCTATTTTTAATTCGATCGCTAACCCAGCCGCAAGTCCGCCAGCCATATCCGCCATAAAGATTGGCGGACGTGCTGCTGGCGGGACCTTCGGCTGAGAATACGCTCGCTGTTTCAGTTCAAGATTAACCACTTGAGTTCTTGAATGATACTTCCGTTTCATTTGCTCATTTGAATGCAACACGCACAGTTTCTCTGCACATAATCGCAGTTGGAAATTAACTTATTGTTTTGGTTCAAGTATTTATGCCTAACAGCATTAATATTATCATATTTTAATTGATTTGTTTTATGAAAAATCTTTGAGAAAAAAACTGACTCTGTCGCTGAAATTGAAACAAAAAAGGGGTAAGGCTGCCGATGCCTGACCCCAATTCTGATTTATTACTGGTGCCTAGGACGAGAATTGAACTCGTACAGCCACAAGGACCGAGGGATTTTAAGTCCCTTGCGTCTACCAGTTCCGCCACCCAGGCACATTTGAATTTCCAATTACATGCAATGTATTTGATTGTCAAGAATGACGGCTTCATATTTTTGAACCATCGTTATTGTAAATAATCATCTCTTCTGGTAAAAACAGGCCCATGGATACTACAGAGAGAAAAAACGAAAAACCGTTTCTGATACTTGCCTCCAAATCCGCCCGCAGAAGATATCTTTTAAAACAGGCTGGCATTTCATTTTCAGTAATACCAAGCGGTTTTGATGAAAGCCTGGTCCCGGTTGCTTTTCCTGAGGAGTATGTCAGAATTCTTGCAGAATCAAAAGCCAGAGATATATCTGATAAATACCCGGAAAGCTGGGTAATTGGCGCCGATACGGTTGTGGTAATCAACGGAATAATTCTCGGCAAGCCTTCATCCCGGACGGATGCAAGGTCAATGTTAAAAAGCTTAAGCGGACAAACCCACGAGGTTTTAACCGGATACTGCATCTGCTGCGCGGCAAAAGAGAGGCTGTTTTCCGAAACGATTAAAACCGAGGTTCTCTTTAAAAATCTTTCAGAGGATGAAATCGAATGGTATATCCATACAAAAGAGCCATTTGACAAGGCAGGAGCTTATGCCATCCAAGGACTCGGAACCTTTCTTGTAAAAAGCGTAAACGGTTCATATACAAATGTGGTCGGGCTTCCAGTCTGCGAAGTCATCGAATTTTTAATAAAAGAAGGTCTCCTTAGTTTTGACTCAATAAAGAGGATAAATAATATAGATCATCTCCAAAAGAGTTGATGATCCTAAGAGGATTCAAGGGGTCAAAGGTTGAAGGATTCCAGTGACAGGAAAAGCGAGCGCATTTTGAAACAAAGGATAAATGAAATAAACGGCCGTATCAGAAAGGCTGCCTCTTCATGCAACCGTAAACCTGAAAACATACACATTGTCGCCGTAACCAAAACGGTATCTGCGGAAAGAATCAGGGAGGCAATTGAATCAGGCATATCAATAATTGGCGAAAATTACATCAGGGACGCAAGAGAAAAATATCCCTTTCTTTCTTTACATCCGATCGCCTGGCATTTTATTGGCCACCTTCAGACAAACAAGGCTAAATACGCCGTAAAAATGTTTGACCTGATCCACTCGGTCGATTCCGTCAAACTTGCAGAAGAGCTTGATATTCAGGCAAAAAAAATCGGCAAGGTTCAGAACGTACTGATCCAGGTCAACATCGGAAAAGAAAAGACAAAATCCGGGATAAATGAAGAAGATGTTCCGGATCTTATTAATAAAATGTCACGTTTTAAAAACCTTTTTGTTAAAGGGCTTATGGTTTTACCCCCTTTTTTTGACGATCCGGAAAGAGTCCGGCCTTATTTTTCCGCTACCCGCATTTTACGGGACAGGATCGGAAGCTCCCTGGATTCATGTCTTGTAAATAATATTGCAATGGATGAGCTTTCCATGGGAATGAGCGGAGACTTTGAAATTGCCATAGAAGAAGGAGCAACCTATATCCGGATAGGAACGGCCATTTTTGGTGAAAGAGAATGAAAATACTGCTTCATATATGCTGCGCGCCATGCTCCATATATCCCGTCAAAACTTTGCGTTCTGATGGTATGACTCCGACCGGTTTTTTTTATAACAACAACATTCATCCGTACACCGAATATGTAAAAAGAAGGGATGCACTGGCTCAATATGCAAAACTTATCGGCCTTGAAGTAATTTTCCGGGATGATTATGATCTCGAGAGATTTCTCAGGGCAACGGTATTCAGGGAAGCAAACCGCTGCGCATTCTGCTACTTTGAGCGCCTGAACGCAACCGCTCTTTACGCTAAAGGGGCCGGTTATGATTCCTTTACCACCACTCTGCTTTACAGCATCTATCAGAAACACGATCTGATAAAAGAGATCGGTGAATCGGTCGGAAAATCGGCTGGCATCCTATTTTACTACCGTGATTTCCGACCGGGATGGAAAGAGGGAGTAAATGAATCGAAGCGGCTTGAGCAGTACAGGCAGAAATACTGCGGGTGCATATACAGCGAAAAAGAGAGATACCTGAAGACGGCTTCGTAAAAAGTTATTCTGCTGTGTTGCTCTTCATCTTTTGTCATTGCAACGTACCAGTAAGTACGCTTCACTCCTCAAAATTTGCGCGCCTTGCATAATGAGCTTTTTACTTTGCCGTCTGAATTTCGATTTTTTAACAAGAGTACCAAAAACATATGTTCAACAATTTCATATATTTCATAATAGTAATACTTATCTATTCCACATATAATTATTCGGGCGTAGTTGAGGATTCCTCTTTACCTGAAACCGTCTTTCTGTTTGCATGCCTTACGATAATTTTTTCCTGCTTTCTCTTCATGCGGTTTAAAAGACTTGAAAAACAGATTATAAACGAACCGCACCGTTCATTCGGCCACAGGTTCGATTCCCTGATAAACACAGGTTCAATCATCGCGATACTTCTTTTTGCCGTGAACATCTACGGATTAAACACGCCTTTTTATATCCGGAAAATCACACTCTTCAGATCGGTTCCTTCCCTTGAAGCGTTTCTATTTCTCTGTCTCTTTATATTTTACATGTCAGTAATATGGGGTTGCGCCTATGAAGTCTGCAGAAAGCTTTACATCTCCGATTATCCTTCAAGACTCTCCTATATAATATCCAATATCTCTTTCTGCATCCCGATTGTCATGCCGTGGCTTCTTCTTTCAGTCATTGCCGATATTATCAACCTTCTCCCGTTCGACGCCCCGAAGCGTTTTCTCTCTACAACAGAAGGAGAACTGGTCTTTTTTGTCTCTTTCCTCATCATTATCGCTGTTTTCGGCCCTGTTATGATTCAAAAGCTATGGAGATGCAAACCCGTTGAGGAAGGAAATAAGAGATCAGACATAGAGGAAATCTGTAAAAAGGCTGGAGTCGGGTTTGCGGACATTCTTTACTGGCCGATATTCGGAAGCAGAATGATCACCGCAGGAGTCATGGGGCTTATAAAAAGGTTCCGCTATATCCTTGTCACAAAATCCCTTTTAAGCCTTCTCGATCCCGAAGAGGTGAAAGCAGTTATTGCCCATGAAGCCGGGCATATTAAAAAAAATCATCTTGTATTCTACTTTTTCTTTTTTTTAGGATACATGCTTCTTGCCGTCTCCACCTTCGATCTCGTTATCTTCTCTGTAATTTATGCCAAACCATTCTATCGTTTTCTTATCGATTCCGGCATCAGGCAGACGACACTCATATCTATTTGGTACGGCATCGCAATAACCGCGATATTTCTCGTCTATTTCCGGTTTATTTTCGGTTATTTCATGCGGAATTTCGAGCGTCAGGCGGATACGAACGTGTATTCGTTCTTTGAAAACGCCGGACCTCTGATATCAACATTTGAAAAAATTGCCGATGCAGGCGGCGGTCCTGCCGACAAACCCAACTGGCATCATTTCAGCATCAGAGAAAGAATAGATTTTCTGAATAATTGCGATGCGGACAGGAGTCTGATAAGGCGGCACGACGGCAAAATAAAAAAAAGCATAGCAATATATCTTGCCGGATTGATATTAACGGGAGCCCTGGGATACAGCCTTAACTTCGGAGAAAAAGGCAAAAAGCTGAATGATTTTTTTGCTGAAAAAATTATCCTCGGCGAAATTGAAAATAATCCAGAAGATTCTGAACTTTCAGCAATGCTCGGAGACCTTTATTACAGCCTGAAATATTATGATAAGGCAAAAAGCGCTTACGAAAAATCACTCTCAATCGCTCCTGATAATCCGAAGGCGCTGAATAACCTGGCATGGTTATATGCAACATGTGAAGATAACCACATCAGGAACACCGGTCTTGCGGTAAGGCTTGCCGAAAAAGCGGTAAAAATAGAAGAAACCCCCCAGATTCTCGACACCCTTGCGGAAAGTTATTATGCGGCAGGACGTTACAAAGAAGCGGTTGAGACTGAAAAAAAGGCGCTTCTGCTGGCTGGTCATGATAAATCTTATTATGAAAAACAGCTTGATAAATTTCTAAAATCGGAAACCGGCTCGTAATTTGCGGCTACTCCCCCCGACCCCTGCCGAAGGCCCGCCAATCTTTATGGCTGGACTCCTTGAACCCTTATACTACTTAATACAGACCTTCCTCACCTGCATGAAGTCCGTGTTTCCCTTAAATACCTTTTCAATGCCATCCTGCTTAAGGGTGGTCATGCCGTCTTTTATGGCCTGTTCGCGCAACTCCTCCATTTTACCCATACTCTGGATCAGCCTCTTCATTTCATCGGTGCCCATCAGAAGCTCATGGAGGCCCATACGTCCCCTGTAGCCGGTGTTGTTACACGCATCACACCCGCCGGGTTTATAAAACATAAGGTCATCATTATTCGGAATGTTCAGGTTCTTCTCAAAAGACTCGTTTCCGTATTCCCTCACGATCTCATCGTACTCCTGCTGTGAAGGATGGTACGACTGTTTGCAGCTCTTGCAGAGCGTCCTTACGAGGCGCTGGGCAAGTATACACAAAATTGCATCCGCGAAATTGAAAGGATCCATGCCCATGTCAAGAAGCCGTGTTATGCTCTCAGGCGCGCTGTTCGTATGGAGCGTGGAAAAAACGAGATGGCCTGTAAGAGAAGCTTCAATGCCGATATGGGTAGTCTCCTTATCGCGCATTTCGCCCACCATGATAACATCAGGGTCGGCGCGTAAAAAAGCCCTCATGGCCGCGGCAAAATCAAAGCCTATCTTCGGCTTGACCTGAACCTGCCTTAATCCTCTTTGCGTGATTTCAACAGGATCTTCAGCAGTCCAGATTTTGGTTTCAGGCTTGTTGATAAAGCCGAGCGCGGAGTGGAGAGTTGTTGTCTTTCCGGAACCGGTGGGACCACATACAAAAGCTAATCCATAAGGCTTTGTTATGGCACCGACAAAATTCTCATAGTTCTTCTCTGAAAAACCCATCTTATCAAGGGGAAGCGGTTCGCCTGCAGCAAGGATACGCATTACTATGTCTTCCAGCCCGCCCTGGGTAGGAACGGTTGCAACTCGAAGCTCAATATCCTTTCCTCCGTATTTCTTGAACTTGATCTTCCCGTCCTGGGGTTTGCGCCGTTCGGCTATATCGAGATCGGACATGATTTTAATACGCGACACGATCGCGTTTTTATAACTGAAAGGGATTGTCTGGTAAAGGGTGCATTGGCCATCTATCCTTATCCTGACATGAGTGTTCTCTTTTCCCGGATACGGCTCGATATGTATGTCCGACGCCTTTCTTGCGTAAGCATCAAGAATTATTTTATTCACCAGCTGGACTACCGCGCTGTCCTCTTCTCCCACACCGGATTCCGCTTCATCAATCTCCTGGTTTTCATCCTGGAGTTTCGACAGGATGTCGTCTATATTGGACTGTTCCTTCTCATCCTGGGTGAACAGCCTGATAAAATCGAGGATATCCTGCTTCAGTGCAACGGAAAACAACAAGCTTCTTCCCGGGAAAAGAGCTCTTATCTCATCTATTTTCTGTATGTCCTGAGGATTGTCGATTGCCACCATGACATTATCCCCTTCCCTTTTCAGCGGTACCCACAAATTATTGCGCATGAAGGGTATTTTCATGCCTGTCAGCAGATCTCCGGGAATAGGAAAGGTCGGGATGTATTCGGCATACGGAACCTTATAAAATTCCCCCAGGGATTTTCCAACTTCCTTCTTCGGGATTTTCAATTCCGTTATAAGAACACTCTCAACCAATTCTTTTCTCTGCCTTGCATCGGCAATCGCCTTTTCAAGCTCTTTCTGGGTAAGAATATGATTTTCAAGGAGGTAATCGAACTTGGTAGATCGCGATTTCGCCATTCGTTTTTGATTATAAAGCGCGATCCCGAGAATCTTTGCAAGCTCTTCCACAGCCTGCTCATCTATCGACATGAATGAAGAACCATCTTTCCGGTTTATAAGCTGAATTACACCAAGCAGATATTTTTTAAATATTATAGGGAAAGCAAGAACCTGTTTTGTTATAAACCCGGTTTTCTTATCCCAGCGCTTATCGAACCGTAATTCCGAGTCAATTGCAGCAAGCTCGTTATCATCATAAACATTTTTTATGTTTATCAGTTTCTGCCTGAAAGCAGAATAACCAGCAAGGCTTCCTATAGACACTGGAATCCGGATTTCCGCCACCTCGGTTCCCGATTTGAATCTTGAAACAAGTTCCCTTGTTTTTCCATCGACGACATAAACGGTTATTCTTTCCGCCTCAAAAAGAGATGTTATTTCATCTTTCAAATTGACTAAAATTTCGTCCAGATTCGAAGCGGCATATATCTTGTTGCAGATATCCTGAAGTTTTGTCCTGTACTCGACCTCGGACTTGAGGTCCTGGACATGGGAATCGTTGGCATTGGAATTTTCATTATTAAGCATAATCAATACCGCCGTTTGTATATTTTATCCTGTCATGTAAAATCAACTGCCCGACCCTTTGTCTTCAGTTTTACCATAATTGTTATAGACCTTCTTAATCCCTCCGCCTATCAGCAGAACACCCATAAAATAAAAACAAAACCTGATGAAGAACATTACCGAAGAGAACTGGCCGATTTTTTCTATACGCAGCATAACCCGGGGTATCCTGTAGAATACGCCGATTCCTGCAAGAATAAGCGCTATTCCCCAAGCAAGCTGAATAGTCGTTTTGTCTTTGCCCATAAAACTGCTTATCTAATTAAATACGGCTGCTTCGTAAAAAGTCATATGCGAACGGATTTGAGATTAGTGAGCATATTTGGACTTGTTACGAACACATCAGAAATGACGGCTTCATAAAAAGTATATCTGCAATGTTTTGTTTATTATCCAATTTATCTGAAAGTGTCAATTGTTTATCGGAATTTTGATATTACATCATTTTTAATCTTTCAGCGTGCCTTTAAAATCAGCTTTTCTCTTTTCCAGGAACGCGGATGTGCCCTCCTTCGCGTCCCGGCTTGACATGCACAGGGCAAATGAATCAACTTCGATCCTGCAGCCTGTGGCAAGGTCAGCATTGATACCGCCGTTGATGGCCTGCTTTGCGGCGCGAAGCGACACCCTGCCTTTTGATGCTATGGTTTTTGCAGTCTTTGCAGTTTCATCCATGAGGGCTTCCGGAGCGACCACCCTGTTTACCATTCCAACGCCGAGAGCCTCGGATGCCGTAATCATCCTGCCGGTGAATATCATCTCTTTTGCCTTGTTAATACCTATGAGCCTCGGAAGCCTCTGGGTTCCGCCGAACCCGGGTATTATACCGAGATTTATCTCCGGGAGTCCGAACATGGCCTTTTCCGACGCATAGATAAAATCACAGGCAAGAGCAATTTCACTGCCGCCGCCAAGGGCAAATCCGTTTACTGCCGCTATGACCGGTATGGACAATTCCTGGAGTTTGCTTATTATGCTCTGCCCTTTTTTGGCAAATATTCTACCTTCAAGTGAATTAAACTTTGCCAGCTCGGTTATATCGGCGCCTGCCACAAATGATTTTTCACCCGCACCGGTCAGTATAAGAACCCTGATATGCTCATTGCTTGATATTTCATCAAGCGCGCAGGAAAACTCATCCAGCAATTCCGAGTTCAATGCATTAAGCGCTTTCGGCCTGTTAAATATAATCGTACCGATACCATCTTCAACCCTGAAAATAATGTTGCTGTAATTCATACCGTATCCTCCGTACGCTTTGTGATCTTAGTGGTGAAATAGCACTTTGTGCGAAGCCTCCATATCCGATTCTTCATAATACCGGCATCAAATACATCAGTGTATATGATTGTCAAACCCAAACCCCGATAAACGGGACTCTTTTAAGTACCCCCTTGAGGGGTATAAGTAAATTTATGAGATTATTTCCTGTCTGAAAAACGAAGGAAATAATCTCTAACTTACTAATCAGTTCCGGCTCTTTATACTTTTTTCGCCTGCCGCCGATATATATATGGCGGCAAGTATCAGTGACCCTCCGGCCAGCTTCAACAGCGTAAACTGCTCTCCAAAAATAATGTATGCGAGAATTGAGCTTCCGACCGGCTCTCCTAGAAGCGCAACGGCTATAAGCCCCGGCGAAAACCATTTCAAAGCCCAGTTAAAGCACGTATGCCCGGTAAGCTGGCTGATGAGAGCAAGTCCAAGGAATGAAGCCATAGTGCCTGTGTCATATCCTGTAACCTGCAGCCCACACAGAAGCACTGCAAGCCAGAGGAAAACCGCCGCGCTTCCGTAACAGACCGTTATATATGCGATCAGGGAGAGCCTGCTGCGCAGATTTCTTCCAAGCAAAAGGTAAAACGCTGCGCATATGCCGCCTGATAGAGCGAGAAAATCTCCGAATAAGGCTTCTCCTCCTGCGGCAAAATCGTCCGCACCAATAATAGCGCCCCCGGCGACCCCGATTATTATTCCGGCAACGGAAGATGCATTCAGACGCTCTCCTGTGATAAAAAAAGTAAAAAGACCTACCCATAAAGGGTTGGTATTGACCAGCACGACGCTGTTGGCTATTGAAGTATAGCCCAAGGATGAGATCCATGCTATAAAATGCAAAGCAAGAAACAACCCGGATAATCCCGCAAGAGTAAAATCCTTTCCGGAAAGATTTATGATTTCGTCTCTTGCTTTCAACCAGGCAACAGGAGCTATTATCAGTGTTGCAAGACCTACCCTGTATGCAGCAATAACAACAGGATGAGCGTCCGCAAGGCGGGCAAATATCGCCCCGGTCGATACGGCCGCAACGCCGATTCCAAGAGCAAGATAGCGTGGTGTATTAGTATCGAACTTTTTTTGCAAATCTAACCGCCCGTACCCTTAGCAGGCGAAGTAGCCGAAAATGCGGCAGGGTTTATCTCTCTGATATAATTTTTTATTCCTTTTACTATAGCCTCGCATAACAGGTCCTGGTAGACTGGATTGTTAAGACGTCCGCACTCTCTTTCGTTGCTTATAAATGAAGTTTCAACCAGTATTGCAGGCATCTGAGCCCCCAGTAGAACATAGAAAGGCGCCTGTTTTACACCCTTGTTCTTTATCAAATCGAATTTGCCGCTCAGATTCCTGCAGATCGACTCCTGTACATGACTCGCAAGGCGGCTTGATTCGTTGATTTTGGCGTTTTGCATCAAATCGTTTAATATTGTCTGCAGATCGCTGATGTTTTTTGTCGAAGTGGCATTTTCCCGCGCCGCTACCCGTATGGCTTCATCATCAGTGGCAAGGTTCAAATAGTAAGTCTCGATACCGTATGCGCTTTTGTTCCTGGCCGCATTTGTGTGTATTGATATGAAAATATCCGAATTTTTCGTATTCGATATTGCCGTGCGCTCCTCAAGCGTAAGGTATTTGTCGCTGGTTCTTGTCATTATTACTTCGCAATTGAGCTCTTCCCGGATTTTTTTGGCAAGTTTTTTCCCCAGTTTAAGAACAATATCCTTTTCATGAATCCCTTTTATATAACCAGGAGCGCCGAAGTCATCCCCGCCGTGCCCCATGTCGACTGTTATCTTCTTCACGCCCAGAGCAAACTGCTTTGCAAGGTCTCCCACCCCGATTTTTTTCTCCTCGATCTTATCTCCATCCTTTTCCGGCACTTCTTCTTCACGGCTTCCCCATACATCTATTACAATTCTGAACGGATTTTTCAGAGAAAATATTTTATAGGTTTTAAAAGACTTGATATCAACCGCAACCCTTACTGCTTCAGGCTCATACTGGCCCGCCCTTGCATCACTGAGCAAATCGTCATTTATGGGAATCACCTTCTTGATATTTGCGCCCAGCCTGCTGTTGGCCAGATCCACAAACAAGCGCTGCGGTTTATTAAGGGTGGGGTCCTGCTTTAAAAGCTTGTGAGTATATCCTGTTTCACCGTCCGCATCTATGACGATCCTCGTATAGTTCGGATTTGACCAGTACCTCAGATCCGTAATAGACACAGTGCCCTGGTTTTTTGGAGCCGGGCTTTCCACACCGCTGTTAACCCGTATAATATCTGCGGCGATAATCTCTTTTATCGTATCTGCAGACTCTGCCGGTGCTTTAACCTGCTCATTTTTGTCTTTCTCTTTTTTCATATCACGTGGCTTTTCAGGCTCTTCCTGTTGAGCTGAAATCGGTGCAGCCTTATTAATTTTTTCTTCTTTCACCTCTTTCTTCTGTTCCCCGTAACTCAAATCCTTTTGTTCGGCCCTTTTCTTTGAAACGACGATTCCGGTAATTTTTTTGATCTCATCCGCAGCTTTCGATTTATATTTGCTTCCGGGAAACTTTTTTATAATCCTTTCAAAATTATCAACAGCTTCATTTTTATCCACTGTTTTTTGTGACCGCCTATAAAGCTCGAGATATATCTTCCCGGACATGTAAAGGCTGGGAGGGGCCCATGCTCCCGAAGGGTCATTCTTGTATACATACTCGAATTTTTTAATGCACTCGAGCCAGTGCTGTCTGTATTTTTGCTTTGCGGGATTCTGCCGCAGCAATTTGTATGCCGTCTCCGCCTCAAAGTATCGCTCTTTTGCGTCGCCCGCAAATATCAGGCAGGGCTGCAGCAGCAAAACAAGAAAAGCGGCGGCAATCAGCCAAAGCATGCCTCTTGTCCGACTCCTCAACCGATCAACATCCGCCTTTTCAATCTTCTTATTTTCCCAATTTTTCAACTTGCCTCGTCCTTTGAATCTTGTCCCCTGCTCCTTGCCCCTTTCCTCAATCATCTCCGGCTTTCCTGGCCTTTTCCTGCAGTTCATTAAGGCAATTCAATGCGTCCAGGGGAGTCATTTTCGATATATCAATATTTTTGAGTCTTTCAACAATAAAGTTTTCCGGCCTTGGGAACATGCTTATCTGCGAATATCCCTTTTCCGATTCGATGCCGTTTTCCGCAAACAATGGAGTACCGTTTATCCCATGTTCACTTTCGATCTTATAAAGAATTTTTTTTGCGCGGGCGATAATCTTTTCAGGAATACCGGCGAGTCTTGCAACCTGTATCCCGTAACTCCTGTTTGTTCCTCCTTCGGCAAGCTTTCTTAAAAATATTATTTCATCATTCCACTCTTTTACCAGTATATTAAAATTTTTCACGCGCGGTTTTGCCGAAGCAAGCTCTATCAGCTCATGATAATGTGTGGCAAAGAGGGTTTTAACGCCTTTCCCGTTAAGATCATGCAGATATTCGGCAACCGCCCATGCAATACTTAGCCCGTCAAAGGTGCTTGTGCCCCTTCCTATTTCATCCATTATAACCAAGCTTCCTGCTCCGGAACTATTTAGAATATTGGCGGTCTCCTGCATCTCCACCATGAAAGTGCTCTGTCCCGCGGAAAGATTGTCAAGTGCTCCCACCCTTGTAAAAATTCTGTCGGTCATATTTATCGAGGCCTTTGCAGCGGGCACAAAAGAACCCATATGCGCCATAAGAACGATCAGGGCAACCTGGCGAAGAACAGTCGATTTGCCGGCCATGTTCGGGCCTGTTATGATCAGTACCTGGTTCTCTTCATTATCCATCCTTATTGAATTGGGAACGAACCGTTCGCCTGTTATCATTCTTTCAACAACAGGATGGCGCCCGTCTTCAATCAATATCAGCCCTTCGCCGTTCAGTTCGGGCCTTGTGTAATTGTACTCCTGAGCAATTTCGGCAAATCCTGCAATGCAGTCAAGGCCTGCAATAAATCCGGCTGCCTGCTGAATGGCCGGATTATGTTTTGCGGCTTTTTCCCTTATCCCGCAAAACAGCTCGTATTCAAGAGCGCTTCTTCTCTCTCCGGAGCTTAAAACATCCATTTCATACTGCTTAAGTTCATCCGTAATGTACCGCTCCGCATTAACCAGGGTCTGCTTCCTGATGTAACGGGGCGGAACAAGTTTTGCCTGTGATTTCGGAACCTCTATGTAATATCCGAAAACTTTATTATACCTGACTTTCAGGGAATTTATTTTCGTCTCTTCCCTCTCCCTCGTTTCAAGCTCCGCAAGAAGGCTCCTTCCTGCTTTCCCTGATATGATAAGGTTATCGAGCTCAGCGTTATAACCGCTTTTAATCAATCCGCCTTCGTTTATAACAGGCGGTGCATCCTCCCTTACTGCCTTATCAATGAGATCCGCAAGGAGAGACAGCTCCTCCAGATCCGGATTCCATTTAAAGAAACCGGCCTTAAAATGCAGAATACCGGCTCGTATTGAAGGAAGGGCAAAAAGTGAATTTTTAAGAGCGACAAGATCCCTTGCATTGGAATGTCCCATTACTATTTTACTGCCGAGGCGCTCCAGATCGTAAACGGATTTCAGACTTTCCCTTATACTTCTTCTTGCCTGTATGTCGTTTTTTACCTCATCAACAGCATCAAGCCTGGAAATTATCTCATCCCTGTCAAGAAGCGGGTATCCGAGCCATCTTCTCATGAGCCTTCCGCCCATCGGTGTAACCGTTCGATCGAGAACAGCAAGAAGGGTTCCCTGCCTTGAACCTGTCCGTAAATTTTTCAGTATTTCAAGATTCCGGCAGCTTGTTTCATCGATAAGAAGGTATTTGTCGATGGTATATGTTTCTATCAATAAAAAATGCTCCGCGCTTTGCTTCTGAGTTTCGCGTAGATAAAATACCAGAGCCCCTGCAGCACAAACCCCCGCCTTCATATCTTCGCATCCGAAACCCTCAAGTGATATGGTTTTGAACATCCTTATAAGTCTTTCCCTGCATCTTTTATGCTCAAAGTTCACATCATCCAGATATGTTATGGCCTTCCCTTTTAGGGCATCGGCAATCCCGGAAAAGAAGGAATCGCTTTTTGACGATTCGGGCAAAAGAATCTCGCTCGGAGCGATTCTCAAAATCTCTTCAGAAAGCTCCGATAATCCGGCAGTCTCGGTCAGCCTGAACAATCCTGTTGAAACATCGAGGCATGAAAGGCCCGCACGATTCAAATGCCGGGCTATTGAAAGGATATAATTGTTTGATTTTTCATCGAGGAGTTCATCTTCAATAATCATTCCGGGAGTAATAACCCGCACAACATCCCTGTTGACAAGTCCCTTTGCTTCGGCCGGATCTTCCTTCTGATCACATATTGCAACTTTAAAGCCGTTATTTATCAGTCTTGCAATATAGCCTTTTATCGCCCTGTGCGGAACTCCGCACATGGGAACAGGGAATTCATCTTTCTTGTTTCTTGAGGTCAGGGTGATTTCAAGAATACGGGATGCTATTTCCGCATCCTCAAAGAACATCTCGTAGAAATCACCCATTCTGTACAAAAGAATCGCATCGGGGTATCTGCCTTTAATCGAGAGATACTGCTTCATCATGGGGGTGGTGTTTGGATGAGGGTTCAAATCTATTCTTTTTGTTCGGAAGAATACTTTTTCTTGAGTGAAATAACTTCACTTTTGAGTTCCGCTATCTTCTCAATATTTGAATCAATGGTATAATTTAGGCCCTTGATTTCTCCGTTAAGCCTGAAGCGTTCAAAGAGGGCGAAGACATATGAAACAAGCAGACCCGCAAAAAAGCTGATAAGCAATATGATGCCTGTCGGCAATTCAGGAGTGCTGTATGTCTTTATGAAAAAAAGATTTAAGCTGAAACTTTTTTTTGCGAGAAGAAAATCCATGTTCTGCAAAACAAAAAGCCCGATGATTCCGGCAATAATCAAAATAAGAGTAAATTTGAGTTTATTCATTTTTGACTCCGTTTTTTAAGGCTTAAAGCTTTAATTTTTGAAAGTGCGGTTTTAAATTGTTGTATGTCGCCTTCAAATGCTCCGGAATAACCCGGAGATCGGCAAATACGGCAAGAGCGTTCGTATCGCCGAACCATCTTGGCACTATATGAAAGTGAAGGTGCTCTTCAATCCCCGCACCGGCGACTTTTCCAAGATTCAACCCTACATTGAATCCGTCGGGCTTCATGACAAGCTTTAATATACCGATGGATTTTTCAACCAGCTCCAGCAAATCAGCCTTTTCATTTTTGCCCAGCCCGTTTAAAGTCGAAAGATGCCTTACCGGCGCTACAAGAAGATGTCCGTTGATATAGGGAAACTTGTTCATCACTACCATGCTCAGTTCACCTTTGAACAGAGTCAGGTCGTCGGTTTTGGATAAAGCATTGCAGAAAATGCACCCTTCATCTTTTTTATCCAGAATATACTCAATACGCCACGGCGCCCAAACAGTCTTCATTACAGATACAGCTCCACCAGAGATCTTTGCCTTTTTTACGAACACAACAACTTTGACGGCTTTGTAAAACTCGATTCGTCAAAATCTTAACCTCATAATTCTTAAAACTCAACTCTTTTTTCCTGTAGGCGCCGTCAGTAAGTTAGAAATTATTTCCTGCATTTTTCTACCCCTCAAGGGGGTACTGAAAAGAGTCCAGTTTATCGGGGTCACGACGGTTTAAAGGGAGACGACTTTCACATCTCCCCAGAATCCCGCATTCTCTCCGATTATAACAACGATTCCCATCACACCTTCAATCATTTTTCCGAAGTCAATCGCATTCTGGATATCTTTTTTCCCCTTTACCCGGTTTCCTACGGCAGTTGCCGCAGCATCCGCAAGCGGGCATGAGCCCGATACAATGCACACTGCATCGGCCTTGCCGAAGCTGAGCGAATGTCCCACGGTTCCGGATGAGGTGCATACAGCCACAGGTTTGTCACGGGAGTCAATACGCAAACCCATCTTAAGGCTTAAGGGAGAACCGGCGGCATATACACCGACAGTAAGTAACCTGTTTGTTTTAAAAAAGATATCCCCACCGTTTTCAACCACAACTTCGTCCGTATACGACAGAAGGTCCCTGCCGACGAATTCAGCTACAGCGCCAGCTACTGCAGCCATCGGACCAACCCCGGCTTTATTGCCGGCATGTATCATGTCTGCTACTATCTGCGGGGCAAATTCGTCGAGATGCCATGGGACAAGCGTCTTTAGAAATTCAGGATAGATGGCGATATATTTTTCTATAAAACTTCTGTGTTTCAGGATCAGGTCACGCGTAATTTTTTGAAGCGGCCTTGAGGCGTAAATCTGCAGATCTGTCTCCTGCACAATGACATTAAACTGGACCAGATCGTCAATGCCGGCAAGATTCCTGTAAGTTCTCTCCTCATATCCTTTATCACCCATAAAATCTTTTTATTTTCCCCTGTTGCCGTATTGATGTTAATCAACCTGTTTCAGTAACAGGCCTCATTTTTTCGGGACACTGGCTCAAAAAATACCTGTCGGTCATCCCTGCGATAAAATCCCTTACTATCTCCTCTCTTCTGTGATTTTCAGTATAATCTCCGGAAATCTCTTTCAGGAAACTTGTAAAGATAACTGATTCCGTCTTTTCCTTCTCTATATCGGAAAGATATTTTTCAAAAAGAATCCTGAAAAGTTTCCTTATGACGGATGTGTGTTTTTTAATTTCAGGATTCAGATAAATCCTCTCCAGATTAAATGCCTTAAGGCATCTTAACGCTTCCGAAACTTCAGGACTGAAAGCTATATGAATATTCTGAAAACTGTTTTTAATTATATCCGTTACCAGGTTGTATATTATGGTCCCGTTGGTATTTCCGAGTACCTTAACGGCTTCTTCAGGGAGATCGGTTCTTTTTATCACGTTAAGCCTTATGGCATCTTCAATATCACGACCGATATAGCTTATAGTATCCGCCATGCGTACAACACATCCTTCAAGCGTCATGGGAATAAGTTTTATGCCGGGATCGTTTTTTTTCTTCACGATTTCCTGCCCGAGTTTTTCAAACGTCTTACCTCTTTCAGGCTGCAGGCTCCGGTTATGGATTTCCCCGTCATGGCACAAAATTCCGTCAAGGGTCTGCAATGAAAGATTCCATCCCTTTCCTTTCCGCTCTACTTTATCCAGAAACTGGACACTTTGAACATTATGGAGAAAAAACCCGATTCCGCTCTCACTGCAAAGCTCCGACAGGAATCTTTCGCCGTCATGCCCGAAGGGGGTATGGCCTATATCATGGCCGAGAGAGATTGCTTCTATCAAATCTTCATTCAATCCGAGGAAACGGCCTATTGTTCTTGCTATCTTCGAAACAAGCTGAACATGAAGGACCCTGTGTGTTATATGATCATTCTTGATCAGATAAAAAACCTGCGTTTTGTCAATGTACCTTGTATATGCAAGCGAATAGAGTATCCTGTCGACATCGAGAGAAAATTCCTGGCGGTACCCGAGATCCCTTTTCTCCTCATATTCACGGCGCACGCATCCGGAGCTTAATACCGCAAGGGGAGAAAAATTTTCTTCTTCTCTTTTATTCAAAGCCATTTTTATCAGATCGAGAGCGCTTTCTTCATATTTCGCCATTTTCAATCATCTTCTCCATAAGTTTTATATAATCTATCCCGGCCGCCCTGAAACCTTCCTTCCCGTATTTCATGTTGGCCTCAATCACATAAAGCTTTCCGTTATATTCGCATATATCAATCCCGACATCATCCCATCCGCATGAAAAAGCCGTATAAACGGCAAGATCAACAGCGCCCTGCGGAACCGAATCAAGTTTTATTTTTCCACCTGCCGCAACATTGCACTTGAATTCACCCTCTCCGGCAATTCGCCAGTAAGCGTGAACCGCTTTCCTTCCGATAACGACGACACGCAGGTCACGGCCGACAGGTAGATATTCCTGAATGTAAGCGGTTTTTGTGAGCAGGCAGTACTCTTCAAGCTCACCTTTATTTCCGATAAGAAAAACGCCTCTTCCCATTGATGACCCTCTCGGAATCTTTCCAATAAAAGGGAATTTGAAATATTTCAGAATGTTTTTTTTCTGCCCTGCTCCGAAAAAAGTTCTTGTAACAGGATGAGGAATGTCAGCGAGCTGAAAAAGGGCCGTCTGCTTTATCTTGTCCTGAACATATTTATATGTCTGCCTGCTCGGAAACGTCTTTTTATTCACTGAATCAAAGAGATCGGAATAAAAAGTGGACGGATAGTATATCTTTTCGGCCTCTCGTATAAGAGCGACTTCATCAGGAGAATAGTCGGAAAAATTGGGTTTGACGCCCAGGGTAATGACATTTCTACAATCTTTAAGCCTCGATTCCAAAGCAATGACAGACACTCTCCATCATCCTCCCATTATTCATTCCGCACTCCGCACTTTCATATATCTTCCCATCTTCCGGACCCCAACTCCACCTTCGCCAATCCTCACTCCGCTTACTCCGGAGGATTCAACATAAAAGCCGACCGGGATACCGGCATATCCGCCCAGTACCTCTCGATATCGAGCATCAGATAATCGCCAGTATCATTTGAAACAACAAGCCTCGAGGGAATATAATATTCTTCTACCTTCTTTTCCCCTTCAAAAGACGCCCTGTAAATGAGATCTCCTCCCGTGCCGAATATCTCAATCCCTGCGGCATCCTGACAATCCCTGCCGAAATATATTTTCTCGGCAATTCCGGACCATTTTTTCTTTAAAACAAGAATGCACCGTCCGTTTTCAGCACCGGCAACAACTGCCGAATCGAATTCATAAACAGGCACTCTTCCGGACAGAAGCAGAATAACATCTTTTATCTTAACCGGCATAGAGATAAAGCCCTCAAGGCTGGCATTATCCGAATGTTTTTTATAAAATATGTTATCGGCATGTGAAAAAAAATAGATCCATTCCCCATCGACAGCAAGGCTTGCGAGGGGCCGTCCCAGGATATCTCGCAATACCAGGGAAATTTTATCCTTATCTTCCGCAACCCATGCAATATCCGCCGAAATGAGATCCCTGTTTTTGCCTGAAAAAGTCATGCGCCCGGTTCCTTTAAATGTTTTTATATTCCGGTTTTTATCCTTAAGCGCAGACAAAAGTCGCCCTGCCTCCGGTTCGCAGGAATCAGGGGTTTGAACAGGGACAAAAATATTTATTGATATTTTATCTGAAAGGCCGGCACAGGATGAGATATACAGAACTGAACACAGTAGAAGGAATATACTAACGGGTCTCTTCATATCATATCAACGCCCTTCTCCTGTGATTTCCCGAATCTTTGTTTTAATGACATTCTGATCTTCTTTTTTATAACGGAGCGAACGGACGTATACTTCCAGGGCATTTTTACTGTCTTTTATCTTCATGTAGGCATCCCCAAGATGTTCGAGGATAACCGGATCTTCAGGGACAAGGCGTGCCGCTTTTTTCAATACCTCCAGAGCCTTATCATAAAGACCCTTTTTGAAATAAACCCATCCGAGGCTGTCTGTTATATATCCGTCGTCCGGTTTATATTTCAAAGCCTCCGTAATCAACTTTTCCGCCTCTTCAAGATTTTCCCCCATCTCAGCATAAGTATAACCAAGATAATTCAGGGCATTGGCGTTTTTGGGATCTAACCGGAGAACCGTTTTCATCTGTTCAAGAGTTTTCTCTTTTTTGCCCCACTTGTCATAAACAACTCCAAGGCGAAAATACAACCTGGAATCATCCTGATCAATTTCTATAGCCTTCAACAGGGCTTTTTCGGCGTTTTCATATTCCTCCAACTCCTCGTGAAACAAGCCGAGATAGAACAAAAATTCCGGATTCTCAGGCTCCCTTTCAATCACATCTCTGATGGATATAATCGCTTCTTTCAGCTTTCCTTTATTCTGGTAAATAAGAGAAACATGGACTGCCGCATCAGAATAGAGCCTGGAATCGCTTTTCACCTTAAGAAAATGCGAAAGTGCCGTATCCTCATTTTTCAATGCGAAAAAGGAAAGCCCTGCAATATGATTCAAATCCGAACTCTCAGAAGCCCCTTTCAGCATATCTTCCAGAATCAGTATGGTGTCGTTATATCTCCTCTGATCAAGATAGAACTGAATTAAATTGACCACGACATCAAAGTCGGAAAGGCTTCTTGCGCCGAGATTCCGCAAAATCTTTTCTCCGTCCTGCAGCATATTGTTTTTCTTATAAAAATATCCGAGTTCAAGGGCCGCCCTTATATTTTCCGGGTTCTTTTTTAATATTTCATTTAATACCAGTATTACTTTATCTCTCTCGCCGCTGACTTTATAAAGGTTTATCAGCTCGTACCTCGACTCATCCAGATTAGGCTTTAATTCAATCGCCTTCCTGTAATTTTTTTCGGCTTCAGCGGGATTGCCTTTCTGGGCGTTGATTTTTCCAAGATAGAAATATCCGAGATAATGATCCGGAAAATTTTTGATGAGTTTTTCAAATACCGAGACAGCCTTATCAAACTCTCCTTCCTCCACGTAAAGAATTCCCAGGAGCATATATATGTTCTGCTGTTTAGGGCTTTCCGCAATTATCTTTTCATACGCCTTCCTGGCATCGTCAACCTTTCTGAGGGAATGCTTTATTCTTCCGAACAGAATAAGAGCACCGATGTTTTCTGGGTCATTCCTGAGCACCTCCTCAACCAAAGCAAGAGCCTTGTCATTTTCTTTTCTCTGCAGATAAAGATTGACAAGCTCTCCTTTCAGGAATACGGATCCCGGATCGAGCGCAACCGCACTCTCCATATATTCCACAGCCTTGTTGACATCTCCCCTGTTTTTTAAAATCTGGGATTCGGTAAAATAAAAGTAGCTGTTCTCAGGAAAAGATGCTCCGGTATTATTTTTCCCGCCGGTAAAATGATTCAGAAAAGAAAAAGAACATCCAGGCAAAAACAACAGGAGAAAAGCG